>JAEEGK010006158.1_pt1 | contig 28898 bp, 32 predicted proteins | sample 8958771 | NCBI WGS metagenome assembly JAEEGK01 (sample SAMN16246547, study PRJNA631951) | gut metagenome | biome: gut microbiome; feature: rumen; material: SC-attached | host: Bos | place: Iran: Karaj | collected 2018-10 | reverse complement strand
CAGCCGCTGCCATAAACTTTAATTGTAAGATTTTCCATTAAATCCTCCTTAACGATTTATAAAAACAATGCCTGAAAAGCATTAAAAAAATATCCCACAAGAATTATTCCGACTACGCAGATTGAAACAAAAATCACCAGCAGTTTAGTTTTAATTGCCTTTTTCAGCATAATCAGCGAAGGCAAACTCAAAGTCGTTACTGCCATCATAAAACTCAGCACAACTCCCAAAAGTGCGCCCTTTGCAAGCAGACTTTCCGAAATCGAAATACAGCCAAAAATATCTGAATACATTGGTATGCCTGCAAAAACTGCAAGAATTACTCCAAGCGGATTTTTCTTACCAAGCAGGCTGACAATCCAGTCCTCAGGAATCCAGTTATGAATTACAGCTCCCACCGCCACACTCAAAAGAATATAAGGAAAAACTTTTTTTAAAGTGCTGCCAACAGACTGTAGTGCAGAAATGAGCCTCTGTTTCTGCGAAAGCTTTTCTTCTTCAAGAGAAATGCTTTTTCCATTACGAATAAAATCAGCAACCTGATCTTCCATATGAAGATGTTCTATTATTGTTCCGCCTGCAACAGCAACTACAAGCCCCAACACAACATAAGCAATCGCAATCTTCCAGCCAAAAATACTAGTCAAAAGAATGAGTGAAGCAAAATCAACCATAGGAGAAGAAATCAAAAAACTAAAGGTAACTCCAAGCGGAAGTCCTGCAGTCGTAAATCCCATAAAAAGAGGAATTGAAGAACAGGAACAAAAGGATGTCACCGTTCCCAAAAGCGCAGCAATTACCCGGGCAGAAAATCCCTTGCAATGCGAAAGTATTTTCTTACTTCTTTCTGGCGGAAAATATGACTGAATATATGAAATCAAAAATATCAGCGCAAAAAGAAGAATTGTGATTTTAATTACATCATAAAGGAAAAAGTGAATGCTTCCACCAAAGCGGCTTTCGATATCAAGTCCGGCAGCAGAAAGTATTTTTCCAATCAGTGTATTGAGCCATTGCATTCCAAGAATCTGTTTTTGAATAAAGCTTCCCATAATCATTAACCCTTACAGCAGCACGTGCCGTTTGATTTTTTCGCAGTTGAAGTTTTACAGGTAAACTCAGATACAGCGCTTTTAAACTCCGAGAACTTTTCGCAATTTATTGAATAATAAGTCCACTTTCCTTCTTTTCGTGAATTAACAAGATTACAATCTGTGAGAGTCTTCATATGATGGGAAAGAGTTGGCTGAGTGATATTAAAAGCATCAAGGATTTTACAGGCACATAATTCTCCGCCTGTCAGCATCTTAATAATCTGAACGCGATTTTCATCTCCCAAAGCCTTGCAGATAAGAGCGAGTTCTGTTTCATTCATAGGCAACCTCATATTGATATTTATCTATATGTTATATCATAACTAATACATAGATGATTGTCAATATGAGAAAAACTTTCCTTTATCTCTTTCTTTGTATCTTTCACCATTCGAAAAAAAGTGTATAATTAAAATTATGAAAGTAGCAGTAACTTACGAAAAAGAAACAGGAAACGTATTCCAGCATTTTGGAAAAACTCAGTATTTTAAGATTTATGAAATTCAAGATGGCAAAATCCTTTCTTCAGAAGTGATTGATAACGGCGGAAACGGACATCATGCCATTCCTCCATATCTTAAGAGCCTTGGCGTAGAAACTCTAATTCTTGGAAACCGCGGACAGGGAGCCATCGAAGCCATTGCAGCCAGTGGCTTAAAAGAATTGCCTGGAATCACAGGAAGCGCCGACGATGCCGCAGAGCTTTTTGCAAAAGGAGAGCTCAAGCCAAACTTTGAGGCTAAGTGTGATCATCATGGTGTGTAAGCCCGCCGGTCAGAGCGGGCGGTGTTCCATAGCAAAGCGTTAAAAAAAATTGCGATACAGCAATTTTTTAGCTTTACCTCCTATATCTTACTCTTTCCAAGCCAGGCGCATTTTAAGAAAATCCTTCATGTCCTTGTAAAAATCCATTGACGGCGGAGTAATGTTAATTTGCTTGAGAGCTTCCTGCACCAGAGGATTTTTGTAACAGCAAACCGCATTTGACGAAGCATAAAATAATACATCCAGCTGAATTTTGTAAGCAGTATCCTGCGTAGTGCCAAGCATCTTAGCAAGCCTGTCGCGGAATGCATAGGCCAGGTCGTAATATTTCTTTTTGAAAACGGCAAGGCGTTCTACCGTTACATTTGTTTCTATCACCGGATTAAGATAGGAAACATAGCGCATGTAATCCTGATTTGCGTTGACGATTCCGGCCCAGACTTCGGTAATCACGTCCGGCGTAAAATTGTTGCCTTCCGGAAAAGCCGAAAGAAGAGAGCCATAATAGGCGGCCATTTTTTCGGCAGAGATTTCCAGAAAGATTTCTTCTTTGGTCGTAACGTATTTATAAAGGTTTGCACGAGACCAGCCAAGTTTTTCTGCAATAGTTGTAAGCGTAATTTCTGAATAAGGACAGTTTGCAAAAAGTTCTGCAGTTGCCTCTTTTATTTGAGAAAGTCTTTCTTCCTTGTGTTCGTCGCTTCTTGCGCGGATATAGTCTGCCATATCTAAAGAATAACACAGTAAAAGAATTTTTGCAATAAGCAACTTTTTGTCACTAAAATCACTTTTTAGTATTGACAAGTCACTATTTATGTCATACACTTTACATAAGTGACACAACGTTACTAAAAATGCGTTAGCGCTGGGAGCCCCTTGCCGACCGCAACGAAGAGAGGACGGTGAGCGTTAGACCGACCTTCGCAGCATAGCTGCTCGGAGACTCGCTCAAAATGCTCCACCGGAGCATTTTGCCGGCTAAAGCCGTCGCTCCCTAGGGCGGACATAGCGACCCGAAGGGGAACGCCAAAATCAACAGGAGGAAACATGAATCCAAATCTCGCAAAAATAGACAGAACAAATGAACATTACACTTTTGAATTAGCCCAGGGAGTAAAACGGACAACCGTAACCTTCCGCAATCATTTTGGGATTGAACTGGCAGGAGACCTGTACACACCGGGATATGCAGCACCCGCAGGAAATCCGGCCCTCGCAATCTCCGGGCCTTTTGGCGCAGTAAAGGAACAGTCTTCCGGCTTTTATGCAAATCAGATGGCTTCCCGCGGTTACATAGCCCTGGCCTTTGACCCAAGCTACACAGGAGAATCTGGCGGAGAGCCCCGCTACATGAACAGTCCCGACATCAACACCGAAGATTTTATGGCGGCAGTAGATTTTCTTTCAACCCGCGACAACATTGACCCAGAAAAAATCGGAATCATAGGAATCTGTGGCTGGGGTGGAATGGCAATTAATACAGCGGCAATCGACACACGAATTAAGGCAACCGTTGCAAGCACAATGTACGATATGAGCCGTGTTACAGCCAACGGATATTTTGACAGCGCAAATAATGCAGAAGCAAGGCACCAGGCCCGTAAGGCACTTATGGCACAACGCATCGAAGATTTTAAGGCTGTCCAGGCAGGCGGTACTTACAAGCTTGGCGGCGGTGTTGTAGATCCTCTGCCGGAAGATGCTCCCTATTTTGTAAAGGATTATTACGATTACTACAAAACTCCACGAGGTTATCACGAGAGAAGTCTCAATTCAAATGGCGGCTGGAATGTTACTGCTGCTACTTCCCTTTTGAACACAAAACTTCTTGCCTATGCCGAAGAAATCCAAAGTGCCGTTATGGTTCTTCATGGCGAAAAAGCCCACTCCCGCTATTTTGGAGAAGATGCCTTTAAGAAACTTACCGGCAGCAACAAGGAGCTGGTAATTATTCCTGGTGCAAGTCACACCGATTTGTATGACGGCGGAAAAAACAATGCAATTCCTTTTGATAAACTTGCAGAGTTTTTTGCAAAGTATTTGAAGTAGGGGAGGGCGGAGCCCCGCCCTACGGCCGCACTTCGTTGCGTCCTACCCCACCCAGCGGGGGAGACCCCCGCAACGCCCCAAGGAGTTATAATGAGAAAATTAATTTCAATTGTACTAACAATACTTCTTTTTACATCAATCGCCTGTGCAAATGGAAGCAAGGGAACAAAATCATCTGACAAAGGAGAACTTTCTGATATGAAAATCTCAATTCAAATTACAAGCAACAGCGGCAGTCACAAGCTTACTGCTACACTGGTGGACAATTCTTCTGCCGTTGCCTTTTACGAACTTTTGAAAAAGGGACCGCTTACAGTTGATATGCACGATTACGGCAGCTTTGAAAAAGTTGGCCCGCTTGGAACAAAGCTTCCACGCAACGATACTCAGATAACCACCGAAGCCGGCGACATCATGCTCTATCAGGGAAATCAGATTACAATTTATTATGACACAAACAGCTGGAACTTTACCCGCCTTGGTAAGGTGGATGGAGTGACACAAGCCGAGCTCAAGAAGATTCTGGGCAAAGGCGATGTGACAGCGGTATTTTCTGTAATGGAATAGAAGGAAATGCTTATGAAAAAACTATTTCTGATTTTTGCGGTATTGCTTATGACAGACTTAATAGCGGCAAAAGAAAACCGAACTGTAAAACTAAACTCTGGATATGAGATGCCTACACTCGGTTTGGGCACCTGGACGCTTACAGGCGAGACTTGTGAAAACGCCGTTTATGCCGCGCTCAAATCTGGCTACCGTTTGATTGATACTGCAAAATATTATGGCAACGAGAGTGAAGTTGGGAACGCAATTCGTCGTGCTATAAAAGACGGAATCTGTAAGCGGGAAGAAATCTTTGTAACTACAAAACTCGTTCCCTGGTCAAACAATCCGGATCGTGATATTGACGATTCACTCAAGCAGCTTGGTCTTTCTTACATTGATCTTTGTCTGCTTCATCAGCACGGATCGGCTTCGAGTGATGATGCAGTTTACAAAGCTATGATTCGTGCAGTTAAAGACGGAAAAATCCGTTCTATTGGAATTTCTAATTTCTATACCGAAAAAACTGTTTTGCATTTCATAAAGGACTTTGAAATCCCACCGGCAGTCATTCAAAACGAAAACCACTTGAAATATCAGAATAATGCTTTACGTGACTGGGCTGCAAAAAAAGGAATCTATATAGAAAGCTATTATCCATTCGGCGGCCGCGGCCACACAAAAGAGCATTTGCAAAACAAGACCGTGCTGGAAATCGCTCGGGCCCACGGCAAGTCGGCTGCACAAATCATTGTCCGCTGGCACCTGCAGTCGGGCTACATCGCAATTCCCGGAAGTTCAAACCCTGATCACATTGCAGAAAACTTTGATGTCTGGGATTTTGAACTTACTGAAAACGAAATGAAAAAACTAAACGCGCTCGATACAGGGCGACGTTATGAAAATTGGTAATTATGGAGGATTACAATGAAAAAACTTATTCTTACACTTTTAATTGGAGGCTTTATGATGACAGGAGCATTTGCTAAGACCGCATTCGTTTACTTTAGTGCGACAGGAACAACAGAACGCATGGCAAAAAATGCCGCAAAAGAAATGGGAGCTGATATTTTTGAAATCCAGCCCGTTCAAAAATACACCGCCGCTGACTTAGACTGGCACGACAAAAAATCCCGTTCATCAATCGAATGTAACGACCCGAAAAGCCGTCCTGCAATAGCAAATAAAATAGACATCTCGGGCTACGACACCATTATTGTTTGCTATCCAATCTGGTGGGCTTATGCCCCAAAAATTGTTTACACCTTTGTAGAAAGCCAGAACTGGTCGGGTAAAAAAATGATTACTCTTTGTACCAGCGGTGGAAGCGGTCTTGGTCGCAGTGGCACAGATTTGTCTAAGTTTGCAAAGGGCGTAGACTTCAAGGGCGGGAAAGATTTTACCCGTGGAAGCGGTGCAGACATTAAGAAGTATATTGAAGGCTTGTTGAAATAGGATCAGAATAATGATAAAAACTCAGCGCTTAAGAATGACTATCGACATTACAATGACAATTCTTTCCATCATCCTCATGGGCGGAAACTATTTGTTTCCGGCAGACATCGTGCACGAAATCTTAGGCGTGGGGCTTTTTGTCTTCTGGGCTCTTCACATTATTTTGAACCGCCGATGGTACGGGGCTATCTTCAAAGGAAAATATAACCCCTACCGCGTGATGCAAACCATCATCAACTGCTGCATTTTGTTTTGCACCATATTCCTCATGATAAGCGGCATCATCCTTTCAAATCACGTCTTCACATTTTTGAACATTCAGGGCGGACTGGGCTTTGCCCGCATTGCGCATCTGCTTGCCAGTCACTGGTATTATCTTTTTATGTCGCTGCATATCGGGCTTCATGTGGGGATGATTTTTGGGAATAAGGGAACTTCAACTTCTGCTGCCCCTTCGACAGGCTCAGGGACCACAAGGACTGCAATCATTCTGCGCATTCTTCTTGCTCTTGCCTGCATTTACGGCCTCTATGCCTTCATCGCCCGCGGAGTCTGGAAATATCTTATCCTCCAGCAACAGTTTTTCTTCTTTGATCTGGAACGCGGTTACGTCCTCTTTTTTTTGGACTATATTTCTATTATCATATTATTTGCTGCAATTTCACATTTAATAGCATCAAGATTAAAAAAGAATCGATAGATCAGGAGGGCCAAATGGCAATTACAGTAAATCTTCGTTATACAGGAAAAAAGGGTGCAGCACAGGCTTTTGCCCGCGAAATGATTTCCAGCGGAACTGTTGAAAAAATCCGCGCAGAAAAAGGAAACCTCCGCTATGAATATTATCTGCCATTTGGAGAGGACGACTCCAGCGAAACCATCCTCTTAATCGATTCCTGGGAAAATCAGCAAGCGATTGATTTACATCACGCCACACCAATGATGAAAACCATCGCAGAACTCCGCGAAAAATACGACCTGCACATGACAATCGAACGTTTTATTTCTGATGATAAAATTCCTGAACAAGACAAGGGTTTTATAAGAAACTAATAACTTAATGCATTATTCCGGAAGGCATGTTCAGATTTGAAAAGAGAATCAAAAATTAGTTACTATTTATTCCACAATCCAGCTTTTCTGTGCGGTTTTAAAAAGCTTATCATCAGGAGTCAGCTCGCCTATTAACAGTGGAGAAGCCGGGTTATGCGCCTTCATGTTCTGGCGGACAAGTTCCTCATTCGTATTTGCATAGCAATAGCGGCACAGATGACCACAGGAATTATAGGCGCCGATATCTCCGTTTAAGAAACAGGCACATTCTTTTCTTGCAGAATTCTTTTTGGGAACTTTAAGTTTTTTACCAATGGCATTTTCGAGGACTGCAACAGTCTGACAGCCGGAGCAATCCGCACCAAAGCGGGCAAGGTCTTTTCCTTCTGCGCATGGGCGCAGCGTCATTCCATATCTAGTGGCAATTTCAACAAAGGCTTTTCCAAGAGTCAAACGTTCCGCTTGCGTCACATCGCGGGCTTCTGGAAAATTACGCTTCACTTTTGGATATAAATCAATAAAGCTGATTACAACAGTTTTTGTTGAGCCACAAAGTCTGTGGGCAATGTTTTCAAACGCCTTTAGATGATATGGAATCGTATACTTTTCGGAAATAAAAATCGGATCATACCGCCAGCCGACTTTTTCAGAACCAAGCCGTTTTCCAAGTTCAATAATGCCTTCTGCAACAGCAGCCTTTTCCGGAACGTTGGGCTCAATTTCTTTTCCATACGGTGTAAGCGAAACATACCACCACTGATTATATTTTGAAAGCTCATTCCAGAGTTCCTGATTTTTCAAAACCGGCAGGGGATTTTTAGTACAGAAAGTAATCAAATCAACAATCTGAGGATTCAGTTCATAACGCGAAACCGACAAAGGATAAAATGGATTCCTTACCATCACATACCCTTCTTTTAGCCTGTTCAAAAGCCACTGAGAATAAAATGCAGGAATGTCTGTTCGCTGACCTGTCTGGATTATCATTTTTGACCAAGTACCTTCTTATAGATTTCCAGATCTTTGTTTCCAAAAATATTGAAAACTACTTTCTTTATGCTGGAATACGTATTTTCCGCGAGCCACTTTTCTACCGTCTCCACTGCAATCTGGGCGGCAAGCTCTGCCGGGAATCTGAAAACTCCTGTGGAAATACAGCAGAAGGCAATCGACTCAAGCTGATTTTGAGACGCAGTTTCAAGGCAGTTTTTGTAGCAGTTTGCAAGCAGAATCTTTTCGCGCTTTCCCACGCTTGTGTAAATAATGGGGCCGACAGTGTGCAAAACATAGCGGCTTGGAAGATTAAAGGCCGGAGTGATTTTGCAAAGCCCGGTTCCTTCTTCGTGGCCCTGCTTTTGCATCAGCTCATTACAGGCAAGCCGCAGCTGAATGCCCGCAAAGGTGTGGATACAGTTATCGATACAGATGTGAAGCGGCGCAAAGCATCCAAGCAAAGCAGAGTTTGCAGCATTAACAATTGCATCAACTTTTAGTGTAGTAATGTCGCCTTGCCAGAGATAAAGTTTTGGATTCCTCGTCGTTGGGCTTAAATCCGCAATATCCGTAATCCCCCGATCTTTATTAACCTGCTGCAGGTACTCATCCTGTATTCTCAAAAAGTCTTCGCTAATGGAATATGGACCACGAATATTCATCAAAGCCCGGAGTATATCGCGCTGACTTTTTTCATCATCAGGAATCACAAAGCCGCCTTCATTTCCGGGCACAAGGCCAACCTTAAATCCGGCTCTTCCCTTATCTTCTTTGAGGAGTTCTGTTATCAAATATAATCTGCGTTCTGCCTGTGTCATAAGCTTTTTAAAACCTCATAAATATCATTATTTACACAAATACTCTGTTTTTCAATCTCGCCGGGGACCTCCGCCTCTCCCTTGTTTATGCAGATATAAGCAGCTTTTGGATTAGCATAGGTCATCTTCCAGAAAGGATATTTGATGATCCCCGGAGTATTACCACCAACTCCAAGCTCCAGATAAACTATCTTTCCGTCTTTATTTTCATTCAGAAAATCTTCATAACGGCTTGCTGCCTTATTCCAGCCTTCATCTTCCACAAAAGTGTCGTCAGCGCGAAGGTTCATGCTCATGGGCTTTCCGCACACAGGACAGCGGGGAACCAGTTCAGAAGGAACCGTCATTTTGATTCCTTCAAATCCATTTTCAGGAAGTTCCAGACCACCATCATCGTGAATTAAAAAGTCCTGTTCCCTGACCATTTTTTCAACAAAAAGCTGATTATCGTAAGTTTTCTTGTGACATGGTTCTGAGCACTGCCAGAGACCGTAATCCCCCTGAGTATAAAACAGTCGTGACTTATCAAAGCCCGCCTTCTGAAAGCAATGGTCAACATTAGTCGTAAGGACAAAATAATTTTTATTCTTCACAAGTTCAAAAAGTTTTTCATAGACAGGAATCGGAGCATTCATGTAGCGGTTAATCATTATGTAGCGGCTCCAGTAAGCCCAGTTTTCTTCCAGAGTTTTGTAAGGATAAAAGCCACCGGAATACATATCGTGAAAGCCGTACTTCTTTTCAAAATCAGCAAAATATTTTTGGAAGCGAGGCCCGCTGTAGGTAAAGCCTGCAGAAGTAGAAAGTCCCGCTCCAGCACCGATGAGAATTGAGTCTGCATTTTGTAAGATTAATTTTATGTTTTCCATTCTCCACCTCTATAGATTAAAAACAACAGGCTTAGAAAAAGCTTTATATCTAGTTGTAATTTATCGTTTACAACTAAAGGTAATATAACGCTGTACTTTATAAATGTCAAGCGATGTTCTTTATTTTTTACAACAAATATGGTGAAGAAAGACAAAAAAAGCCACCTCAAGACAGGTGGCTTTATAAAAAATTTGGATGGGCGGCGTATCCATCATATCAGGTTCCCTTTAGGGAGCGCAGGGTGCCTTTCCTGCTCGTCAAATTTCATTATATTATTGCAGAGATAGAGAGCTTTTGTCAAGTTTCTTTAATCTTCCAGATTTGCAATATGCTTCTATTTTAGATTCACTTACATCAAAAAGCGTGGCTACATAGTATAAGTCTTTTGCTTCATCAAGTTTAATGCTTAAAAAAATATTGTCTTTAAATACTTTTACAAGTTCAATTTGACCATCATAAAAACCCGCATAATCTGGTGAACTTATGATTTCAGGAATAAAGTCCAGATATTTTGCTGCTTTATAATGCTTACGTTTTAAAAGGTGTGCCAAAAGCCCTTTTGAACGATAAATTTTTATTTGTTTCTGTTTCAAGCCAAGAAAAGAAATAAGAGACTCTGGAATATCTGCTACAAAAATCATTTTGTCTGATGGCATGATTTGAATTTAACAGATTTATTAAGCATATTCTACAGTTTAATTCTTCAAGAACTCTTCCATCGTATCAACAAGCTCACTGAAATTCGTTCTCAGGCGTTTCATCAAATCTTTTGTGCGCCGTTCGTTGTGGCTGATAACGCTGCCAGCTGGAAGGAAAAGCTCGTAAGGCTCTACTCCAAAAGCATTTGCTAAGTCTACGATGGTCTCAAAACTACCCCATTTACGGCCGGTTTCTAGGTCATTATAAAACTTTTCTGTTATTCCGACTTTTTCAGAAATTTCTGCCTGATTCATTTTTTTAGTTTTACGAAGATTTCTTAAGTTGGCTGTATAAACATCTTTTAATTCTTGAATATTCATAAATCAAATCTATGTACAAATTGATAGTTTTTTAACTTGCAATTATTTCTTAATACTTTCCGATTTGTTCTTAAATATTACCTTATAGTTATCTTTTGATTCTGTTTTACCGACAATATGAAGTAGAAAACCGTCTATTTGAAATATTTATGGAGAACTACAAATGCCTTTTATCGACACACCGGAAACAAACGCCTTAAAATCAAAAGTGGAAAAACTTCTTTCAGAAATACCAGATTTTGTAGATGAGAATAGAAACTTAAAAATCAATGTGATAAAAGACTGTGCAGATAATGGAAATGTAAAGCTACTGGAGCCTTTGCTTAAAAATGCGCAGACAAAAAAAGCCTTTTTTATGCCCGTCTTGGACAGTTTTGTCTTTAACACCGCTAAATTTAAAGAATTTCTGGAATATTCTTCCGCCTGCAATTCGTACTCAAAATACCTGGGGCAGAAAATCGGGCTTTATATGGGAGATTCTTCTTTACTCGACAAAAACGAGGTAGTGCTTAATTTTCCTTTTAAAGATTGTGTGCTTGAAGGCGGACAGAGAAAAGAAGACGGCTTGGACACCTATTATGAGTATAACGACAAGAAAGGTGAATATGAAGAGAAACAAAGTAAACGTCGCGAAGTCTTTTACAACGAAGTTTTGGCACAGGATGAAATCGACTCTCTTTTTAGCCCGAAGGCATTCTGTAATGCAAAAAGATTCGAGAAAGAAAAGCCTGAGAACTGCACAAAGTTAAACCGAGATACAGAGTTGAATAAAAACCGAGGACTTTCAGAAGATACCATAACCGACAATCTGATTATAAAAGGAAACAATCTGCTTGCACTTCATTCGCTTAAAAAGGAATTTACCGGAAAGGTGAAGCTAATTTATATTGACCCGCCATATAATACTGGAAGCGACAGTTTTGCATATAACGATAACTTCAATCATTCGTCTTGGCTCACATTTATGAAGAACAGATTGGAAGTGGCAAGGGAGCTATTGAGAGAAAATGATGGTTCTATTTGGATAAGTTGTGACGATAGAGAATTTGCATATCTAAAAGTCTTATGTGATGAAATCTTTAAGAGTGAAAATTTTTTAAATGATGTTATTTGGAATTCGACAAAATCTGTTACAAATACAGCTCTTATTTCAGTGTCCCACACTCATAATCTTGTTTATTTTCGAAATAAAGATTTTTATGTAAAAAACAGAACTAAATTCAGATTAAAAGAAGATGGTGAGGGATTCTCAAATCCTGATAATGATCCAAGAGGAGTTTGGAAGGCGGATCCTTTTCAAGTTGGAGGTTGGCGACCTAACCAACAATATGAAATTATAAATCCAAAAACAAAGGTTATATATCGTCCAAACGAGGGATGCAGTTGGAAAAATGATTATGATAAATTTCAAGAATTGTTAAAAGATAATAGAATAGTTTTTGGTGTCGACGGAGAAGCTGGACCTCAAAGAAAGAGATTTTTATTTGAAGCTCTAGAACGTGGAAAAGTTGCAAAAACAATTTGGGATGATATTGATACGACAACAAATGCAACACAACATAATAAAAAACTGTTTGGAAAGATTACATTTAACAATCCAAAGCCAGAAGCTCTTATTGAAAGAATTTTAGAACTTTCCACCAACGAATCCGACATCGTTCTCGACTACCACCTCGGTTCTGGCACAACTGCAGCCGTTGCACACAAAATGAACCGCCAGTACATCGGCATTGAACAGATGGATTACATCGAATCCGTTACCGTTGAACGACTGAAAAAAGTGATTGATGGTGAACAGGGAGGAATCTCTAAAGCTCAAAACTGGCAAGGTGGCGGATCATTCGTCTATCTTGAACTGGCAAAGAAAAACGAAATAGCATTGGAACAGATTTCTGCCTGTAAATCCCTTGAAGAACTTACAGCATTATTCGATGAACTCTGCTCAAAATATTTTCTCCACTACAATGTGCGTGTAAAAGAATTCCGCAAAGAAATAGAAAGAGAGCGATTCAAGCAATTGGGCCTTAAACAGCAAAAAGAAATGTTTTCCCGTATGCTGGACTTGAATCAGCTTTATATAAATGCAGACGAGCGCCACGATAAAAACACAGGACTTACAAAAGATGATATTGCCATCACAGAAGATTTTTATCAGCTCAAAAAGGATGGTGAATAATGCTCTGTGATAAAATAGAAAATCAGAAAGAAGTTTTGGACGAAGAAACATTTGCTATCCCTGAATATATTACAAATAATCTCCGCTATCCTCTTTATGACTGGCAGCGTGTTGCTTTAGAGAACTTTTTGATTAATGAGCGTTTGCGACAAAAAAAAATCTCAAAAGGCGAAGTCGTTCCTCCGAATCATCTCATGTTTAACATGGCTACAGGAAGCGGAAAGACTCTCGTCATGGCAGCCCTCATTTTGTATTACTACAAACAAGGCTACAGGAATTTCGTTTTCTTTGTAAATCAGAACGCAATTCTCGGAAAAACGCAGGCAAACTTTATAGACAACTCGCACAATAAATATCTCTTTGCAGAAAACATTGTGATTGACGGCATTCATGTAAATATCCGCGAGGTTGAACTTTTTTCCGATTCTTGCGATGACATTCAGATAAAGTTTACTACTATTCAAAAACTCCACAATGACATTTACAAAGAAGGTGAAAACGCCCTGCTGCTTTCGGACTTACAGAAGCGTGATGTAGTTTTATTTGGAGACGAAGCCCATCACTTGAACGCATCAACATCAAAAAAGAAATCTGCTGCAAACGAACTGACAGATGACATTTCATTTATAGGAGAGCTGAAGGACAGTGCAAAAGCAGAAGATATAGAGCGTTCCTGGGAACACACTGTAAGGCACTCCATTATGGAAAAAGACGGCAAAGTAAATGGCTTAAACAAAAATGTACTTCTAGAATTTACGGCCACAATTCCAAATACAGATGAAGTAAAAGAAAAATATGAAGATAAAATCATTTCAAAGTTTGAGTTGAAAGATTTTGTCGAGGCAGGTTATACAAAACATATCCGACTCGTCCGAAGTAATCTTGAATTGCGTGAGCGTATTTTACAGGCACTACTTTTGAACTGGTATCGTTATGCAATCGCAATAAAATATGGTATTGCAAATTTCAAGCCAGTGATTTTGTTTAGAAGCAAAACTATTGAAGAATCTAAAGCGGATTATCAGAAGTTCTTGGAATTGTGCAAAAATGTAAAAGCCGAAGATTTTGATTTTGCAAAAAAATTATCAAAAATAAAATTGGATGAAACCGATCCTTACAATCTTGACGGTCGAATTTTTGAGCGGATTACGATTTATCTAAATGAAAATGACATTTCTTTTGAAACTGTTGCTCAGTATATCCATGAAAACTTTACGGAACGAAACCTCATCATCACAAACAGCAAAGACGGAACAAAGACAAAAGAAAGAACCACATCTGAGCAGGACAGACTTCTGAATAGCCTTGAAGATTCAAATAATCACATTCGAGCAATCTTTACTGTACAGCGTCTTACAGAAGGCTGGGATGTTTTGAATCTTTTTGATATTGTCCGCCTTTATGAAGGCCGCGACGAGGGTCATGATAATTCTGGACAGCGAAAAGTGGGAAGCAGCACAACAAGTGAAGTTCAGTTGATTGGCCGTGGAGTACGTTATTATCCTTTTGCCTATAAAGACAAGGATAAAAACCGCCGCAAGTTTGATGATGACTTACAGAATGAGCTAAGAGTGCTAGAAGAATTTTATTTTCACTCCGATGAAGATCACAGGTATATTTCTGAACTTTCGGCAGAACTTAAAAATAAAGGACTCATTCAAGAAAAGAGAATGCAGAAAGTTTTCCGAATTAAAGACAGCAAGAGAGAAGATCTTAAAGGAATGTATCTTTTTGTGAACGAACAGAAAGATAATCCTGAACGGCGGTTAAAAACTCTCCCTGAAGATTTTAAGAATCTTCCTGCATTCGAATCTAAAATTCTTACGAACATTTATTCAGAAGTACAATCCGTGGATTTTTCCAAAAAGGAAGATGAACGCTATGTTGCAGAATCTGAAGTTTTGTCCACAACAACAAAGTCTTTTTCAGAGATTCCTCTTCATATAAGGCAAAAGGCATTTCACAGACTAAATACAAATCCTCAAAGCTATTTTTGTTTTGAAAATTTGCAGAAGCGTTTTTCCGTAGAAAGTGCGGATGATTTTTTTGCTTTTCTGAAGGATGTAAAAATCTCGATTACAAGCGATGTAAAATTTGATGAGATTCCAAACAAAAAACTCTTGTCCCTGTGCGAAGATTTCTTAGTTAATCACATTCAAAAAGAACTTGAAAGTTATGACAATCCTTTTATTGGCACAGACTTTCATCTTGTCAAATTCTCTGACCTTTTTACTTTGGACGAAGAGAAAGGCAAAATCAGTTTTACAAAAGAAAAAATGATTTTGATGGATGATTCCAATCCTGAAACACAGGAGAACAAAACTCTTGAAGCAGAACTGAAAAATACAGACTGGTATATGCTTGATTCTTTTTGGGGAACAAGCGAAGAAAGGAAACTGATTGAATTTATAAGAAGTCACGAAAGCAATTTGGAAGAAAAATATGATTCTTTTCAACTTTTAAGAAACGAAGAAGTTTACAAGATTTTTGATTTCGATACTGGACGAGGATTCCAACCAGATTTTCTCTTGCTTCTGCACGGAAAACAAAATGGGCAAAACGCTTACTATCAGGTTTTCATAGAACCTAAAGGAAAGCATCTAGCAGGAGACGACAACGATGGCTGGAAAGAAAAATTCCTTGAAGAAATCAGTAAAAAATATGGAATAGAACATATCGTAATGGAAAAAGAAAACGAATATATTCTGATAGGGCTACCTTTCTTCAATGATGAAGACAAAGTAATGAAGAAAAATTTTGAGTCTTCATTTCAGGGAATTGTATAAATTATAGAAGATTATTTTTTTACGTTAGGGATTGTAGCCACGAGCCGCAGGCTCGTTCTAGAGCGACCGTAAGGGAGCGGAAGAATGGAGCGCTGTTAGCGCGGAATGGCGAAAAGCCCGACCGCTTGCCGTAGGCATGCGGTAACGCCCGAACCTTCATTCCTTGTTCTTTATTTTTTACAACAAATCTGATATACTGCAACAAGGAAAGGCTTATGAAACTGAATACGAATCTTACCGTTGCCATTCACACTATTCTCTGCATTGCTTATTTTGAAAAAGATAACAAGGTCACTTCCGATTTCATTGCAGGAAGCACCGGAATGAACCCGGTAATTATCAGAAAGATCTTAGGAAAACTCCAGGCAGCAGAAATTGTAGAAACAAAAGCCGGAGTCGGAGGCTCTACCATTTCAAAGAAAGCCGAAGAAATTACCCTTTTGGATGTCTACAAGGCAGTGAGCGAAGAAAAGGAGAGGGAGCGTTCTGTTTTTAATTTTCATGTAAATCCTAATCCAAAATGTCCCGTTGGCAGCAAAATCCATGCTCTTCTAGACAAGCCATTAGATAATGCCCAAAAAGCTTTGGAAGAAGAATTAAAAAAAACAACAATTAAGGATTTGATGGGAAAGCTATAATCTAGTGTCCTATCATCGTATTTGCACGGTATTCTGCATTCAGCTGGGCAATTTCTTTTTTACCGTCTATGTACTGCTGATAGTCAATTTCCATGCCGCCACAGGCACAGCACATGGAACAATCGCTTCCGCAGCCAAGAGCATCAGCAACGATTTTTTCTCGTTCTTCCTTTGTTGTGTCTTTTATCAAAATACTTTTCATTGACTGACAGCCTCCTTATTTGTATTATATCCCTATCTGTTTTATAGGTAAATATCTGGAGGCCTACTATGAAAACTATTGAAACTAAATCAGCACCGGCAGCAATCGGCCCTTACTCACAGGCAATTCTTGCAAACGGATTTCTTTACACTTCAGGGCAGATTCCTTTGAATCCTGAAACAGGCACAATCGAGAGAAGTGACATTGAAGCACAAGCAGAACAGGCCATAAAGAATCTTGGAGAAATTTTAAAGGCGGCAGGAAGTGACTTTTCAAAAGTCGTAAAAACAACCTGCTTTCTCGCCCACATTTCAGACTTTGCAGCTTTCAATTCAATTTATGAAAAGTACTTTGTTTCAAAATCTGCCCGCAGCTGCTTTGAAGTTTCAGCCTTGCCAAAAGACGCACTCGTTGAAATTGAAGCGATTGCCGTTGTAGAATAAAAAAAGCCGGATTTTACATCTCCGTAATCTTTCGGAGAGTGTTTGCAGTACGGATTGTAACCATTTCCCCGATTCCAGGAGTCGCGGTCTTTTTCCACCAGTTGGCTTTTGCATATAATTTTCGGTCAAAAGACCAGAAGGCCGCATTTTCGTAGATTTGGACTTTTTCAAGTTCTGCAGACGGCTCCCCGATTTTATCGGCAACTGTTTCAATACTGTTTGGAGCAATTGCAAAAATCAGATTGTCATAAATATCTTTGCTGTCATTTCCCCACCAGGACGGCGCTTTTGAAAGAAGTTCTTTTAATTCATCCTGAGAAATCACAAAAACTGGAATCTCAAGATGAAAAGTTTCAAAGATGATTTCATGAATTCTTTCTGCAAGTTTTACAGCATCTGTCTTATCATCAGAAAAAATCACATTCCCGCTGTTCAGATATGTTTTTACATCTGCAAAACCTTTTTCGCCAAGGGCAGTTTTCAGTTCAGGCATGGAAATTTTATTTTTCCCGCTGATATTTATTCCGCGAAGTAACGCAATGTATCTGGCCATTTTAATATCCTACTTCCTTTTCTTCAGCTCTCGTCACACCGTATTTTGAAAAACGAAACATTCACTCTTAAGTTATCCTTGAACATTGTCATTCCCTTCTATTTCTTTAACCTTTTCGGGCTTTTTCTTATTGATTCCCAATACAGCCCATCTGAAGAATGGAATGCGGCTAATAATCTCGTTCAATGCGTAGCCCAGTGCGAAGCTTGCCGCAAGGCTCAAAATGTAAATTGCCCATACAAGAATGGTTTCAGACTTTCCGATTAGAAGAGCCACAGTGGAAAGACCAAGATAATGGAAAACGTAAAGTCCCCAGCTTCGCTTATTGAACCAATTTGTAACATTGTTTTCAAAATTAAAGAAGCGGGCAAAACCTCCGATTATGGCAAGACTCATAAACCAGGCAAAAAGTGTAAAAAGCGGACTTCTGTTTATAGGAAGGTCGGCATAATTCTGTCCGAAATAAAGGATACAGAATGCAATGCATAAACCGCAGGCAACTGTTGCAAAGAGCGGGAACCATTTTTTCACTCTCTCAATAACTTCGTCGTGAGAGAAAATAAAGTAACCAAGGAAGAAGCAGCAGCCGTAAAGTCCGAAGCGGTAAACAACTATAAGAGGCGTATTCAAAATCTGAGCGGCACCCCAAACAAGAGCACCCAAAAGAATCAGAACAATCACGTTAGTTTTTTCGCATAGCTTCCAGAGATGATCCTTTTCAATTTTTCTTACAACAAGGAGAAGCAAAGAAAGTAACCACAAAACTTGAATGTACCAGAGAACTCCCGTTCCAGAAAGAGCCATAATCAGGTAACGGACGAAAAGAGGTGCCTGGTCAAACTCTCCGCCGTATCCACCAAGACTCATGTTTACATAACCCTGAATAAACTGAAAAGCCAGAAGTCCAATTGTGGAAGGAACCAGAAGCTTTCTAGTGCGGCTTCTTATAAATTCCTTGTTTGTATGATTTTCAAGATACAGGCGCGAACTGATTCCCGATACAATAAAAAGCAGCACCATCATCCAGGGATAAACAATGTACATAAAAATATCAAACCACTGAACGTCCATGGAAGTAATTTTTCCAACAACGCCAGCAACTCCTTCTGCATTGTACATGTAAAAAAGATGATAAATAACGACAATAAGAACAGTAACCCATCTGATATTATCAAGCCAGTGTTTTCTCATTTTCTCCTCCAAAACTCCGTTTACAATAGTATAACAAAGGTTGCAAATTTTTACAAAGCCATCAAATAAATCTGGCAGGGATTGGCTTCGTCCCAGAGAGGAGGGAATACTTCGAGTTCCTTAAAACCACTATAGTTCCTGCAACAATTGCCGTAGTAAGAGAAATTACAACAAGCCAGGCAGCCCAGACATTTGCCTTACGAACAATTTTTGCCTTCTGTGCATCAGCGGCTTCTGCAAGCATAATCATTCGCTGGAGGGAAGAGTTACCTGCAGTTTTTACGGCTTCAATCAAAATACTTCCGTTTTGATTTATAGTTCCACTCATCACAAGGTCGCCCGGATTCTTTTCCACAGGAATAGATTCACCTGTCATTGCACTCTGGTCAATGCTTGTGCTGCCTTCGATTATTTTGCCATCAACAGGGATGGACTCACCGGCTCGAACCTGAAGAATATCCCCAAGCTTTACCTGATCAGCTTCAATGATTTTTATCTGCCCCTCCACAAAAAGATTTGCTTTTTTAGGGCTGAGCTTAATAAGCTTTGAGATTCCCTTTTTTGCGCGGTCCGAAGTAAAATCTTCCAGGATAGAACCAACCTGCATGATAAAGGCAACTTCGCCGGCAGCAAAAAATTCCTTGAGAATCAGAGAACCAATTAAAGCCAGGGCAACAAGCACATCCGCAGTAATGTCGTGGTCTTTTACGACTCCAACAATTGCCCCAAGAACAATCGGCACACCGCACAAAACTATTGCAATCCAAGCCGGATCAAAGCCTGCAATTTTGTCTGCATTACCGGTCCAGCTGAAAGTTAAAGAAGTAGTAAGCGCCACTCCCGAAATGATTACAAAAATAAGTCTGAGCCTGTCGCTCTGTTTTTCGTACCATTCTACAATATTTGACATTGTTCAATCTCCTGAAAAATATAACACAAGGTGTCTGATAACGAACATATTGTTCGTTATCACTATATTGCGGGAAATCAGGATTTTTAAGAACAAAAACTCTTCTTTGTAAGAAACTGAACAAATATTAAATTTTGTTCAGTAACTATATGTGTCTTAAAAAAAGATAGATTGCACTAGTCTTTATGAAATTGACTGCTTACTAACCATCATCGCATATTCTTTATTAAGCTTCATAAGTTCATCGTGACTTCCACTCTCTACAATCTTTCCATTCTTAATCACAAGAATCTTGTTTGCATTGCGGATTGTGTTGAGACGGTGAGCAATTACAATCAGAGTTTTGCCGCGGCAGAGTTCAGAAATTGCTTCCTGAATAAAGTGCTCGTTATCGGCATCTACGCTGGCAGTAGCTTCATCAAGAATTACGATTGGCGCATCCTTGAGCATACAGCGGGCAATGGAAATACGCTGCTGTTCGCCGCCACTCAAATCTGCACCGCCTTCGCCGATTACTGTATCAAAGCCCTGAGGAAGCTTCATGATAAAATCGTAACAGCGGGCCTTTTTTGCAACTTCAATAACTTCTTCGCGGGTGGCATTTGTTCTACCCATTGCAATGTTATTGAAAACTGTATCCTGGAAAAGATAGACTCTCTGGAAAACCATCGAAATATTATCCATAAGGTTTGCAACCGGAACATCGCGGATATCAGTTCCACGGATTTTGATGCTGCCATCTTTTACATCCCAGAAGCGGGCAAGAAGATTTGCGATTGTAGATTTACCGCCGCCGCTAGGACCGACTAACGCAATCATCTGTCCTTTCTGTGCATCAAAATTAATTCCATGTAAAGCTTCCTTATCACCGTAGGCAAAACTAACATTCTGATAAGAGATTTCAGGCATGCCTTTGCGGGCTGCATCTTCTGCAGATATCAAAGATTCTTTGCCTTCATTCACAATTTCAGCCTTATCAAAAACACTTTCAATTCGGTCCAGGCAGGCATCAGTTACTGTAAGGCGGGCAATGTTTCCATAGTAAGCTTTTATTGGCGCAAATAAATCAAAAGCAAAAAGCACCATTCCAAGAAAATATTCATTAGTCATCATACCCTTTGAAGAGAGCAAGCCGGAAACAAAAAGAGTAAGGGCAGTTACGATTCCATAAGAAATCAGAACAAAAGCCCACCAGGGAGCATAAGCCATTTCAAATCTAATTGAGTTCTTACTGCTTTCTTCAAAGCTCTCACTCACTTCTTTTGATTTTTCTCCAAGCAGATTAAAGGTCTTGATAATTCCAATACCCTCTGCAAACTCCAGAACAGCGCTGGTCATTTTTTCTGCGGTTTTCTGCTTAAGCATAGAATGCGAAATTGAAATTCTTGTAGTGATATTTCCAAAAAGAATTACGAGCAGGAGGCAGGCAAGAGCAGTGAGTCCCAGCTGCCAGTTCAAAAAGAACATAAAGGCTATCATAAGTCCCTGCGAAATCATAATGCCAACAAGCTCTTCCAGAACCATCATACAGTTCTCTTCGATAAAGTTCATGTCGGTTGCAAGAACGCTGCTCACCTTGCCGATGTTTCCCTCGGTAAAGAAGCCCATGGTAAGCTTACGGAAGCGGTCGCCCATTTCCATTCGTTTGTCTGCAAAAACCTTAAATCCGGTAGCCGACTGAAGACGGTCAGTAATATTTTGCATTACAGCCTGAAGAATCACACAGGTGAGAATAATCAGTCCGTATATAAGGCAGCTTTTTTTAGTCATTCTGCCAGCCATAAAATCACAGGCCAGAAAGAAAGAAGCCATAAGCGGCGACTTCATCACAAGGCCCTTTATAAAGCCCGGCAGATAAGATATGCGGATTGGAACCTTGTATTTTCCGCAAAATTTCACCAGCCGATGCATCATCGAAATCATAGATTTATTTTGTTTTTTCATTATATACCTCTATTATGAGGGGGAAGTCTCCCCCTGCGCCCGCACGTTGTTGCGGGCTACCCTCTCTCCTAGGGGGACTCCCCCTAAGACCCCCGCTTAAATCTTCCAGTTTGCGGCAGCAGTGCTTGCGGCCCACAGCTTCTGGAACTCTTCGCAGTTTTTCATTAATTCTTTGTGTGTGCCCTCGGCAATTACATTACCTGCTTTAAGCACACAGATTTTATCTGCATTTTTGATTGAAGAAAGTCTGTGGGCAATTACGATTACTGTTTTGTCCTTGACAATTTCTGCAATAGCAGCGTTCATCTTTTCTTCATTTTCCGGATCCATAAAGGCGGTAGCCTCGTCTAACACGATTACCGGTGCGTTTTTCAAAATTGCCCGGGCAAGTGAAATGCGCTGTCGCTCTCCGCCGGAAAGCTGCTTGCCGCTGTCTCCTGCCATTGTGTCGATTCCCTTAGGGAAGCGGGCCAGGAACTCGTCGCACTGGGCACGATGAGCGGCATCTAAAACTTCTTCGCGGGTTGCTGTTGGCCGGCCTATCAGAATGTTTTCGTAAAGGCTGGTGTTGAAAAGGAACTGCTCCTGAGCTACATAAGAAATCTGATTGTTCAGGGCTTCGATTGACATGTCAGTAATGTCCTGTCCACCGATTTTTATGCTGCCAGAGTCCAGGTCATAAAAGTGAACGAGAAGTTTTGCCAGGGTAGACTTTCCGCTGCCAGATTCGCCGATGAGGGCGGTGGTTGTGCCCTGCTTGAGAGTGAGATTTATGCCGTGAAGAACCTCTGGGGTCTTAGGGGCTTCGCCCCTAGGAGAAGGGGTAGTGGAAGACTGCGAAGCAGGCTGGAGCGAGGGGGAGGCTTCCCCCTTTTTATATGAAAACTTCACATCCTTAAACTCAATATCATAATTCTTGCCTTCAAAGTCGTGAGTTCCCTGCTTAATTGCCTCTCCATTCATCATCTTTTCAAGCTCTGCAATTTTGTAATCCAACTGAGGAATCTTTCCGCTAAAGCTGAGGGCGCGAAGAATTGAAGAACCAATCGAAAAGGACATGCACAAAACTAAAAGCAGCTGGCTCAAATCAATAGTGCCGTTCAAAACAAGAAGAGCTCCAATCGGCAAAGTGAAAAAAGCCAGACAAGGAAGCGTAGAATTATAAACTGCCATCCATGGCCAGCAAACCTTATACCAGGCGAGAGTAAAATCACGGTAACCGCGAACTGCATCTCCAAAGCGGCGGAAGGAATCTCCATCTTTGTTGAAAACTTTAATTGCTTCCATTCCGTTTACATACTCGATGATTGTGTTGTTCATCTTTTTGGCGGACTCGTAATAAGCTCCCATTTTAGACATTCCGGCCTTCATCATCATAGACATTGCAAAAACGCCGACAGGAATAATTGCCAGTGTCAAAAGTGCAAGGCGCCAGTCAACTATGAACATTGCGATTATCACGATGAGGGGAACTAAAAGATTTGCAATTCCCTCCGGAATGGCGTGGGCAAGGAGAAGCTCAATCTGATCGATATCGTCTGTAAAAACACGTTTAATCTGACCGGTTCCCATTTCCTTGATATTTCCCAGCGGCTGATTTTCAAGCTTTGACTTTAGGGAAATGCGGATATTCTTCAGAGTGTTATAAGCACTCACGTGAGAAAAACATAAGCCTGTCGTATAAGAGATTGCATAAAAAGCAAGGCAGGCAAAAATTAACAAAACGCGAACCATCACAAAATGAAAGTCCGGCAGCTCGTGTCTTGTAAGCGGAAGTATCAGCTGATACAAAAAGAAATAGGGTGCTACGTTGGCAATAATTCCAAGCGTTGTAAGCACCGATGCAATGACCGTATATTTTTTATACTTTCCAATATACGGAGCTACAGATTTTAACATAATATATCCTCTTTTTAATTATTGTTTCTTTCCCTGATTTGCTACGGCTTCCATTTTTGCCTTAAGTGCTTCCTGGTCGCCAAGGTAGTAATGTTTTATAACTTTGAAGTTGTCGTCGAATTCGTAAACAAGTGGAGTACCTGTAGGAATATTTACTTCGAGAATCTGCTCCGGAGTAAGGTTATCCAGATACTTTACCAGAGCGCGGAGGCTGTTTCCGTGTGCTGCAATGATTACGCGTTTTCCGGCTTTCATCTGTGGTTTGATTTCTTCGAGAAAGTATGGAACTACGCGGGCGATTGTTGTTTCCAGGCTTTCATTCTGCGGAAGGAAACTTGGATCTACATCGCGGTACATTGCCTGATTTTTTGCAGAACGTTCATCGTCATCGGCCAAAACCGGAGGTTTAACATCAAAAGAACGGCGCCAGATTTTTACCTGGTCCTCACCAAACTTTTCTGCTGCTTCTGCCTTGTTCTTTCCCTGAAGATCGCCGTAATGACGTTCGTTTAATTTCCATGTTTTGATTACAGGAAGCCATTCTCTGTCCATTTCGCAGAGGATTCCATTGAGTGTGTGGATTGCGCGTTTTAAATAAGAAGTATAACAGATATCAAAATCGTATCCTTCTTTTTTAAGAATCTGGCCTGCTGCCTTTGCTTCTTCGCGTCCCTTGTCGGAAAGTTCCACATCTGTCCAGCCGGTGAACAGATTGAGTTTATTCCATTCACTTTCGCCGTGTCGAACTAAAACTAATTTTGTCATTTTTTTGCTCCGAAAAAATATTTTATTTTTTTATAGTGTTAGTATTGACTAACACATAAATACAATATATATTATTAATCAGTTAGTCAATACTAACAGAAACTACCGAATATTGAGGTAACTAAATGAAAGTAGCTGTAATCTATGCCAGCACTACTGGTAATACAGAAGCAATGGCAAATGCAATAAACGATGCTTTAAAGGCATCTGGAAACGATGTAATTTTTGGAACTGCAGACAGTGCCGATAAAGCGGCTGTTACTGCATGCGATGTTATTCTTCTTGGAAGTCCTGCAATGGGCGATGAAGTTCTGGAAGATACAATGGAAGATTTTTTTGCCGGAATTGAAGGTTCTTTAAATGGTAAAAAAGTTGGAATCTTTGGTTCCTATGACTGGGGTGACGGACAGTGGCTTCGTGACTGGGCAGATCGCTTGAATCTGGTAGGGGCTCAGAATATTGCAGAACCTCTTATGGTTCATCTTACACCCGAAGAAGCAGATATTGAACAGTGTAAAAACTGGGCTTTATCCTGCATAAAATAGGCTCTTATAAAATAAATATATATTTTGAGTCGTCTGGTTGATGTCATGGCCAGGCGACTTTTTTTTTGTATGGTAAAAAATCCCAAGATTTTGTAATATGAAAAAAGGATATACATTATGGAAATAAGGGACATCAGAATCGATGCCGGAAAGGCTTTTGACTGGGGACGGACTTCAAAGGATTATGCGAAATACAGAGACGTTTATCCCGAATTGTTTTATAAAAAGATTGTAGACAGGGGACTTTGTGTTGAAGGACAGGATGTCTTAGATCTTGGTACAGGAACCGGTGTTGTACCACGTAATATGTATAAATATGGAGCGCACTGGACCGGAACCGATATTTCTCCGGAGCAGATTGAACAGGCAAAAAGGCTTGCTTCCGAAGGCGGAATGAAGATTGATTTTTATGCGGTACCGACCGAAAAACTTGATTTTCCAGATGAAAGCTTTGATGTGATTACTGCCTGCCAGTGCTTCTGGTATTTTGATCACGAACACGTAATGCCAAAACTTGCCCAACTTCTTAAACCAAATGGAAAGCTTGTGATTTTGTATATGGCATGGATTCCTGCAGAAGATGAAATAGCCGGAAAGAGCGAAGAACTTGTTTTAAAGTATAATCCTACCTGGTCTGGAGCTGGTCAGACTCGTCGTCCGAACTGGGTTCCTGATGTTGCGTATAACAATTTTGAACTTGAAGATCACGAAGAGTATGATTTAATGGTTCCTTTTACAAAAGATTCCTGGCATGGAAGAATGAGAGCCTGCCGTGGGGTAGGGGCATCCTTGTCTGCCGAAGAAATTGCAAAGTGGGATAAGGAACACCGGGAATTACTCGATAAGATTGCGCCGGAACAGTTTGAAATAAAACACTATGGGGCAATCACGGTGCTTAAAAAGAAATAAAGATTAAATGCAGATGAATCAAACAGGAGGATAAAATGAAATCAATCGTAATTTATAACAGTCAGACTGGATTTACAAAAAAATATGCTGAATGGATTAGAGACGGCGCAGGCTGTGATTGTGTGTCTTTAAAAGAGGCTGGAAAAATCAACTTTGCTGATTATGATGCAATCGTGTTTGGCAGCTGGTTTATGGCAGAAATGCTTAAGAAACTTGACTGGTTTAAAAAACAGATGCCGGAATTTATACAGGCTGGGAAAAAATTGATTGTATTTGCTGTTGGTGCGAGCCCTGCTGAAAGTCCTATGGTTTCTGCGGCAATGAACAGATTATTTACAGATGATGAGAAAAAGCATGTAAAATTATTCTACTGCCCGGGCGGACTTTGCTACGAAAAAATGAACGGCTTTTCCCGCTTTATGATGAAGATGTTTACTAAAGCATTGGCATCTAAAAAAGATGCGAGTGAAAGCGACAGAAAAAATGCCGAGCGTCTTTCTAAATCCTACGATGGTTCGGACAAAAAATACATCAAGCCGATTTTAGCAGAGTTAAAATAGAAGAAATCAGTTTGCAATAAACATCCCGTACTCTTTTGGAACTGTTAGCACTCCGTTTACCATGTGGTTTTGCAGGAGCGTCTGGATTTTTTCGCGTGGCTGACTGCTGAGCGCCGACATGCTTGAAAGAGAATAGACGTAGTCTACAAGGTCTGCGATGTTTGTTACGGCAAGAGAATCTTCGTAGTTTACTTTTTTGATGTTTTTGAAAACTGATGAAAGGATTGCCGCACCGTTTTGCAGAGTAAAGTTTTTATTTACATTATCTTCTACGCCATATTCGCCGAGCAGCTTTGAAAGATATTCTACAATTCCGTGTTCGCCGTAGGTTGCACAGTAGAATTTTCCGTTTGGTTTTAGTACGCGGCGGACTTCTGCAAGGGCTTTAGAAAGGATCGGCACGTGGTAGAGCATCATGTTTGCGATTACAACATCAAAGGAGGCAGTGTCGTAAGGAATATTCTGGATATCAATTGAGCGGTAAGTTATATTTGGGAATTCGCCGATGGTTTGTCTGGTTGTCTCGACCATTGCGTCAGAAAAATCAGATAAAACAAACTCAGTGCATTTTTTTATGAGTTCGTCGTGACCTTTCCACATGCTTCCGGTTCCACAGCCAAGTTCAAGGACGCGGGCTCCGTCTTCAATTTCATAATGCGAATAAATCCAGTTTCCAAAGCCCTGTTTGTTTGTGGAATATTTATCGTGAATTGAAATGCGGGTGTTCAAATTGGCCGAGGTCGCGTACTGTTTTTCTACAACTTTTTTATCATTTATATCGCTCATATGCACAAATATAGCAAATAATCCAAAGATTTTGTACTATGGGAATGAGGAAAAAAATGAAAAAACGAATACCGGAAATCATAATTATTCTACTATTAATTACTGTTTCTCTTTGCGGAGTTTTATCACTGGATTTTTCAAAAGCCTATTTGTATATCAATCAATATGGTGAGGAAGTAAAACTTTTTGGAAGTGGAATCTATAAAGCTGATTCATATTTTAAAGCCCCGATTTTTATTGGTACTGATTTGTGTGTTTTGTTTTTCTGTGTGCCGCTTTTTTTAATATCATTAATAAAAGATTTTCGGGCAAGTACCGCAAATACTGAATTACGCCTTCTCTCAATCGAATCAATAAGTCTGTATTATGCAGTAAGTTTGTGTCTTGGTGTAAAATATAATCGAATTTTTGTGTTATATGTAATTCTGTTTTCACTGCTGTTTTTTACTCTGATTAAGAGAATGAGAAATTTGAGCAGATACAATTATTCTTTTGAAATGAAAAAATCCGATGCAGCATTTCTAGTATTTTCTGGAATTTCTCTATGTGTTGCCTGGTGGCCGGATATAATTCCAACTATTCTCAATGGGACTTCTTTGAAGCTGATAGAAAATTATACGACAGAACCAACTTATGTGTTAGACCTGGGTATCATCTCTCCATTATGTTTTATTTCTCTGATTCTTATGAAAAAAAAGGATTCTTTTGGTGTTGTTCTGTATGCCATTTTATTACAGTCAATTATTGTTGTTGCCGTGATGATGATTACTCAATCTGCGGTCCAATTTGCATCCGGTGTTGAAATACCATTACCAGCTTTAATTTCAAAATCAATTATTTTTGTTATTCTTGGTTTGTTTGCAATTGCTCTTGATCGAAGAAGAATAAATCAAAATGAAAATAAGGAAATATAAATATGATTTTTAATATACAGGACAGACAGGAGACTTTTGATTTTATTCTTTCTATTGCAAAGGCGTGTGAAAAAATTGTTGCGCTGGTGCAGGTTGGTTCCGGGGCTGTGGGATTTACGGATGAACACTCCGACCTTGATTTTGTTGTTGCGCTTGATTCAAATGATTCGATGAAAGAGGTGATGGATTATTTTCATCAAAAGGTTTCCCAAAAATATGAAATTGTTTATTTTGGGCAGATTGAGCAGAGACGGCTTGAGGTTTTTGTGCTTTCCAATCTGCTTGAAATTGATCTTGGTTTTGGCTGCTATGAACAGGCCGCTGCAATGAAGCCTGCGTTCAAGGTGCTGTATGATAAAACTGGCGTTGTAGAACAAAAAATGATTGATTCCCGCAAATGGATGGACGATGCAATCTTTGGAGACAAGCAGAAAAAAGATATTGAATTTATCTGCAGTCTGGTGTGGCATCGTTTGATGCAGACTGCTGTTGCAATTAATCGTGGAGCGCTGCTCAGGGCACGAGGCACTATTGAATATGTCAGAACCTTGTATGTTGATCTGCTTGGTGACCGCTACAGACTCGAAAGCAAATTGAACCGCGAAATGGACAAGCTGCCACCTGAAGAAATTGCTGCAATCAAAAGTACTTTTATTACCGAAGACACCCCGGACGCCATGTGGGTGAGTTTGTTGCGGCTAACAGATTTAATCTATAAGGAACTCGAAGGTCAGCCCATTTCAATTTCAAAGGAAATGTTGCTGGAATATTATGAAGATTTAAAGAGGAAATAAAATGACAAAACAACCGGAATGGCTTAATACTGCAGTTTTTTACGAAATTTATCCGCAGAGTTTTATGGATTCTAATGGAGATGGAATCGGCGATTTTAATGGAATTATTTCTAAGCTTGATTACATTAAAGAGCTTGGTTGTACTGCAATCTGGATGAATCCTTGTTTTGATTCTCCTTTTGGCGATGCCGGTTATGATGTTAGTGATTATAAAAAAGCGG
>JAEEGK010006156.1_pt1 | contig 28899 bp, 15 predicted proteins | sample 8958771 | NCBI WGS metagenome assembly JAEEGK01 (sample SAMN16246547, study PRJNA631951) | gut metagenome | biome: gut microbiome; feature: rumen; material: SC-attached | host: Bos | place: Iran: Karaj | collected 2018-10 | reverse complement strand
TTTTTATTGGGTTGTTTATTTTTTTTTTAGGTGTTTTTTTTTGTTTTTTTTGTTTTTTTTTTTTTTTATTTTTTTTTTTTTTTTTTTTTTTTGTTTTTTTTTTATTTTTTTATTTTTTATCTGAATAATAATTTTATATTTATATATTAGTTTTTTTTTTTTCTTTTTTTGTTTTAATTTTTTTTATAAATTATGGAAGGAAAAGAAAAATATTTTGATGCTGATTATGAATTAATTCAAATTAATCATTATTTAAGGAATAATAACGTTGTTTATTTTTTTATTAGATTTTTTATTGGATTGCTACTTTGGGGATTTCCTATTTATCATTTTATTAATAATTTAAATTTCCCTGTGGGAAATTATACTAGGTCTATTATATATATTTTTATTTCTATTATTGTTTTATTTTTTTATGTTAGTTATTGCTTTATACTTAAATTTCATTCTATTTTTGAAATTCAAATGTATTATCATTGGGATTTACAAATTTTAGGAAATATAATTAATGAATTTATTCTTTTGTTTACTATTCTTAGAATTACTATTTCTATTAATTTAATGTTATATGATATTCCAAAAGATTTACAATTTGAAACTTTTGTTGATAATTTTAAAGATTATTTAATCTCTATATCAAATAATATTATTTATATTACTATTTATTTTACTATTATTCATATGGTATTTAAAAATAAAAGATTTTTTGGAAAATTTCTTTACTTAATTTCTATAATTTGTTTATTTTATGATTTTAAATATTCATTAAAGATAAATAAAATTCTTTTAATAATAAATTGTGTTGCATATTCAATTTTTATTCTTGATTATGGATATTATAAATTAAAATATAAAAAGAAAACTTTAGAATTTTTTATTTATAGAGGATTTGAATTACTTTCTATTTTTTCATATTATATTATAATTTTAACTTGTTCTATACAATCACATTATATTAAATATGGTATTTTCTTATTTTTAATAAGTATAAGTGAAAATATTGGAAAAAAATATATTAATTTTATATTTTTACCAATTGAAAAAAAATATTTCTTATATAAAAATGATGTATTAGGAAGATTTACTAAAAAAATTGTAGTGAAAAAATTAACATATTAAAAATTTATAGAATATTTAATAATTTTAAAATTATTTAACAAAGGAAAAAAATTTTAATTTTTTAATTGTTACAAGTATATAAAATTCCATTAAGTAATTCAACAGAAATTAAAATAGCATAATATTCTAAATCATATTTACTAAAAATTGGAATATTTAATATTCCTCTTGAATAATAATCCATTGCAATTAAAGTATAAATTTCATGATAGCATTCATTAGAAAAATAATTTAAAGCTTTTAATTTCCATTTTATATTTTTATCATATAATTGAGTAATTTTAAATAGTATTTTTAATGATATTTCTTCATTTATATTTTCAAATGGTTCATATAAAAAAAATATAGCATTAAAATTTATTTTATCTAATAAAATAATATTCCAATTTGAATAATGAATAATTAACATAATCATTTCAAAATTTTTAATTTTAAAAAAATGACTTTCTGAAAAATTATTTATTTCATTTATATCATTAATAATTATAAATTTAATATTTGGATAAAGTTCACATTCATTATTTTCAAAAGAATCAAATAATCTATTTTCAATTAGTTGAATAAAATTATTTATTAATAATAAAGATAAAAAATGATTTAAAACTAATTCTTTAATTTCTTTGTATCCATTTGAATCATCATCTCCTCTTATACAAAATAAAAATTTTTTAAAATTAATAAAATCAAAAAAAGGATAATTAATATAATTATTTTTAGTTATTGCATAATTATAAAAAAATTTAAAAATATTTTCATCTTCTTCATTGATAATTTGTAAATGAATAACATCAATCTTTTTATTAGGTTCTTCCTTAAATAAATCTTTATTTATTCCATTTGAATTATTATTATTAATGTTCATATTTTGGTTATTTTCAAATTTTACTTTATTATCTTTTTTAATAGGAGAAATATTAATATTATCCCAAAACTTTTGTTGCTTATTATTATCATTAGATAAAATATTTTTATCATAATTTAATTTACTATTATTTATTTTATCAATATCTTCAATTATATTTTTGTCAGAATGAAAATGGCAATATTTTTTACTGAGAAATTTACTTGAACATTTTGGACATTTTTCTTTATTTATATTTATAAATGAATTAACTTTTCTATTTTTTTTCATTTTAAAACTATATTGAATATTAGATAAAAATATTTCATTATCTAATTTATTTTCCTCTTCTTTATTTGAATTAGAAAAAATATTTGAAAAAAATTTAAAAAAATTTTCCATTAAAAAATATAAAATTATTTATTTAATAATAATAATTAATATTTATTATAAATCTTGATAAGAAATAAGTTTCCTTCCTTCTTTATATGAATTTCTATCTTCATAATAATCTTTTTTTTTCTCGTGTTTAGATTTATGAAAATTCCCTTTTTTATTATTTGGATTTTGATATTTTCTCATAGCATTTAAATAATTAACATAATCTTTCATTTCATTTATAATTTTAATTTTTTCATATTGCTTTTTATTAGGATCTTTTATGAAATTTATTTTTTTTAATTCATTATTAATTACTTCTTTTATTTTATCAGAATGCATATTATTTATATGTTTTTTATTATAATGTTCGGATATAAATTTCTTTGAACAAATATTACATTCAAATTTTTCGGGCGAGATTTGAATTGTATTTTCAGATAAAAATTTTTCTATTTTTTCTTCTTCATTATTTAAATGTTTATTATTATCATTTTCTTCAATAGAAATTTTTTCAATAAATTCATTAATTTTTTCATCTAATTTATTACAATATTTTTCATCATAAACATCTTCATTATAATAAATATGACAATAATCACATTTAGTAGATAAATTTCTTTCATCATCATACATTTCAGCACAATAAAAACAAAAACCATGTATTTTTCTTAAGTAAATTAAATTAATATTTAAATGGAAAAAATCATCAAAATTATAATGATTATTTTTTTTTAATTCAATTAAAATATGATTAATATCTTTTTTATTATCTAAAATATCAATTAATTTTTCAGTTATTTCAATATCTTTTTTAATATCTCTTCCTTTTTCACCATAAAATAAAGGAGCAATTCTTATTTTTTTATCAGTTAAAGCTTTACTTTTTGTAGGACATAATTTATAAGAATTATTCATTTTATAATCTTTTAATAAAGTATAAGCAACATCACAATTTTCAATTGAATCAAAAGATAACCAACAATATCTATTAAAATTTTGATTTTTTAAAGGATCACTTAAAGATAAAGATACAAAACCTTTTATTTTTTTTAATATTGATAATAATTCCATTTTTTTTATATTTCTTGGAAATTGATGAATAAATAATGTTTGATTATCTGGTTCAAATGCAAAATAATTATCTTTATTTTCATTTGTATTTTCTTTAATTTCTATTTCTTTTATTTCATCAAAAGAATATTGTTCATATATATATTTATTAAAATGATGATTTTTATCATATGATAAATCAATATTTTCAAATATTTTATTATTTAATGAATCTAAAAATATTTTTGAAAATGTTTTACATTGATTACTTTGTTCTTTTTTTATTTCATTTTTTATTATTGGATGATATCTTTCTTTAAACCATTCATCATCACAATGTTCATGATAAAATGACATATATTTTTTATTTTCATATTTATCTTTATATTCATCATATATTTTTTTTAGTTTTTCTTTTGGAAATTCTTCTAATTTTTCTTGAATATTTTCAAATAATTCATATGTTATTAATGGACCATCAAAACCTGGTATTATTAATATATTTTTGTATTTTAATAACAAATCTTCATCTTCACTTTTATCTTCTTTTTCATAGTCTTTATTCTCTCTATTCCTTTTTTTATTTATATAATGTTCTTTATTATCATTTTCATTATTTTCATTTTGATGATTATTGGAGGTCTCATTATTTTCTTCCATTAATTTAAATAATAAAATATTTTTTATAAATTTATATTTTTTAAAAATTTAAAATATATGGTCAATTAATAAAAATATTAATAAATTTAAAATATTTATTCTATATATATTGATGATTGTTATAATATTACGTTAAAAATTTATTCAATTATATTAAATACTATTATATGCAATTGTGATATCAGTAAATCCCAATTAAAAAAATAAAGAAATACAATTAAAAATTTTTAAATAAAATTTATAAAATATAAAATTTTTATTATTTGTATTATTTATTTATTTTTTTTATTTAATGGAATTATCATATAAAACATATAGAGATAATGAAGAAAGAATAATGAATGAAATAGAAGAATGTGATTTTATATCATTTGATTTAGAAATGACAGGAATAGACAGTGATATAAATAACTCATTAATAGATACTCCAGAAATAAGATATTTAAAATATAAAACCACAGCAGAAAAATATAAAATTATTCAATTAGGATTATCATTATTTAAGTTTAATTCAAGAAATAATTATTATGAAGTTTCTCCTTATTCATTTTATCTTTTCCCTTGTAATAGTTTGAATAATGATTCAATTATATCATGTGAATTAAAATCTTTATTATTTAATAAAAAAAATGGAATTGATTTTAATGAATGGATTAAAAATGGAATTTGTTATTTAAATGATAGACAATATAAAGAATTATATAGAAAAATTATAGATGATAATGTTAATTTAATTCATGAAGAAGTATATATTAATAAAAATTTAGATGATTATTGGGAATGTGAAAATATAATTGAGGATGTAAAAAAAAATTTTTTTCCTAATTTAAATGTTTGTTCTAATTATATGATTAAGAATATTCCCAATTTTATGATTCATTATATTAAAAATAAATTAAATGATAATTTATATTTTGAAAGGAAAACTTTACAAAAAGGAGGAACATTTGTATTTATTACTAAGTATAAAAATGAAAATGAAAAAAATGAATTAATTAAAAAAGATATTGAACAAAAATTAATGAAATTAGAACAAAAAAAAGGAGTTAAGCATTTATTTGATAAAATAATAAAAAATAAAAAAGTATTAATTGGACATAATATTTCATTAGATATATTATTTTTTATAAATTCCTTTGGTAAACCATTACCAAAAAAATATAATGATTTTAAAGAATATATTTCAAATAATTTTGAATTATATGATACAAAATTAATTTTTGAATCTTTAAAAGAAAAATCAATAATTTTAAAAGATGTAAATTCAATTTTAGATAAAATGTATCCAATATTAAAATCAATGAGTGAAAATTTATATAATTATAAAATTATAAATTCAAAAACAGATTTTGAAGTTAATAATACATATCATAATGCAGGATATGATTCTTTTATTACAGGATTATGTTTTTTATCTTTAAAATATTTATATAGTAGTGTGAGATTTAAAGATAATTTTAAAAATAAAGTTTATATTATGAAATCACTTTATACAAATTTTGATTTTTTAAATGATGAAATAATGATTGAACAAAATACTATTAATTATTGTTTAAAAGCAGTTAAAAGAACTGGTGATATTCAAATTAATAATATTGTTAAAAATACTAAATTTGAAAAATCAATTAGAAGAGTTTTAAATTGTGAAAAATTTAATACTTTAATTGTAATGGTTAATAAGGATGATTTAATTAATAATATGGTAGAATTTGAAAATATATTAAGAAAAAAAGAAAATATGAAGCATTATAGTTTTTATACATTAGAAGAATTTAGAAATAAATATATGAAATAAAAATAATGTCATTATATTAATATCATTAATATCAAAATATAAATAAATATATAAAAAATTATTTTAAATTAATTTTGTAATATATTATTAATTTATTAAATATTAATAATATTTAATTTATAATTAAAAACACAATCTATATGATACAAATATTTTATAATTTTTTTTATAAAAAATTTAATTAAGGTAATTAATTTTATATGACATAATAGCTTTTTTCATTAGTTTAATACTATTAGTCAAAATTTTTTTTGTATTATTATTTTAATTAATTATTCATATTTTATATAATGAGGTAATTTTTTTCTATATAATTTTCTCCTGTTAAATCTTTATAAATTTGAATTATCTTTTTTCTTTCTTTTTGTATATTTGCTTTTTTAAGTTGATTCTTCAAAATTTTCAGATTCAATATTTTTTCTTTATAATTGAACAACTCATAATATTTAAATTTTTATTTTCAAGAAAATAATTCTTTTAAGGATTTGATAATTATTTAAGAAATTTTCAGTATAAATAATAATTTTAAATTAATAATTGAATAATAAATAAAAATTAATTAAAATGAAAAAAACGAAATATAATAAAAAAAAATGTTTAATTTCATAAAGTTAGCAGGAGAAAGAATAAAATCAACAATAGAAGAAACAATAGATAAAATAGGAGATAAAAAAGAAGAAATAAAAGATACAATATCAACAACAGGAGAAAAAGTAGTATCTACAATAAAAACAGGAAAAGATAAGTTTATAATAGCAATATCAAACGTAGTAGACAAAATAAAAGAAAAAATAGATGAAAATAATGAAACTAAAGATAATAATGAAAAAGATGAAGAACAAGAAATAAAAAATAAAATAGAATTAATAAAACAAGAAGAAAAAGAATACGAAAAAGAAAAATATGAGGCAATAGGAAATAATACAATTTTTACATCTGATGAAAATTGGGGAATTTGTCCAATTACTCAATGTTATATGGAAAATCCAGTTATTACTCCTTCAGGTATTTATTATGAAAAAAAAGCAATTTTAGATTGGATTAAAAGAAATCCTTATGATCCTATAAGCAGAGAATATTTAACTAGTGATATGCTTATGGAAGATATTGAATATAGAAATGCTATTAGAGAATATAGAAAAAATCATGATGTATAATTAGGTTTAAAATTATTTATTTTTTTAATTATTTTTATTAATATTTTTGTTTTTGTTTTTTTATAGTTTTTTTAATAATAATTAATTAATGTAAAAGGATATATAAATTATTATTTTTTATAATTTTAGGTTAATATTATTATTTTTATTCGATTATTTTTAATCTTTTTGTGGGATATAAAAATGTTAAACATTGCTTTATTATATTAATTTTGCCTTTAAATAATCTTTTTAATATAATATATTTTTGGTTATCTTTAATAGAGAAATAATTTAATTTTTTAATTTTATTTGCATTATCCCCATCAAATTCAAATTTTATTTTTTCAGTGAAATTCAAATCTAAAATATTAATTAATTCTTTGAATTCATTATTTTTAATGATTAAATTAGTTAATAAATAAATTTCTTTTAAATCTTTAATATAAATATTAAATAGCTTTTTAATATTTAATTTTATTTTTTTGAAATTACAAACAAAAAATAATAATTGGATAGAAATAAATTTTAATTGAGAATTATTAGTAAAACTAAATTTTGAAATAAAATTTGAAAAATTAATAAAAGTAATTTCATCTAAATAACCAATAGAAATAGTAATTAAATTTGTAGTAATAAAATTGGAAATCTTATAAATATGATAAAATTGAAATTGTAAATAAATATGTTCTAAAATTTGATTATTATTTTGATAATCAATTATACCAACTATTTCTTCAATAGAAGGAAAACTTCTACTATCTAACTTAATATATGGACAAAGTATTTTTAATTTTTTAATATTTTGATTATCACCATCAAACAATAATAAGAAATTGAATATAAATTTTGTTATTGTCATTGTATATTCAAATTTTGACAATAATATTTTTGGAATATCTAAAAAAATAGAAATTTCTTTCAATGTTTTTTTAACCTGAAAAAGAATAAAAAAATTATTTAAATTTTCTTCAAAATTTTTAAGTAATTTATTTAAAATAAATTCTGAGAAATCTTCTTCATATCTCTCATTTTTTTCATTGAAATTATTAGGTTCAAATTCTTCTAAATTTTTATATAACTTAAATAATGATGGTATACAATATGAAATTTGTTCAGAGAAAAATGAAATATTTAAAATTATTAATTTTTCATATGAATCTATTAATAAAAGAATTTTTCTAAATGATAAATAATCAAGACTATTAAAATTTAAATATACATTATTTACTTCTTTTATTGGAAGTAAAAAATTAATAAAATGAAAATTTTCTTTAGAAGGAATAATCAAATTAAATTGATATTTAAAATATTTATAAAATTCTCTAGTTAAATTAATGGGAAAAGATAAAGAAAACTCTATTAAATTTGTTATTATTGGAAATATTCCTAGTAAAAATAACAATGAATCAAAAATAATTTTATATTGTACAAAAAATTTTTCATTATTTATTGTATAATTTTTATCAATTTCATTAAAATCTTTATTTTGATTTTGATTTATTTTATTATCAAAAAATAAAATCAAATCATTTTTAAATGTCCATTCTCTTTGTATTAATTTTTGATAATTTTGCTTAAAATCAATTACTTTAACTTCATTTTTATATTCTTTTTCATGCATAATTAATTTATATTGATAAATATCACATAATTTTTTATTTAAAGATTGATTATTTAATTCTAAGCTAATTCCTTTCAAACTAGAAAAAATATATTTTTTATTTAAAATTAATATCATAAATAAATAAGAATCATCTTCAGTATATTCATTAATTGGCCAATCAAAATTTATCATTAAAGTTTTAACTTGAAAAAATAAATTTTCTAAAAAAATAAATTCAGGAGGGATAAGATAATTATTTTGCAAATTCATATAATTATCAAAATATTTTACTTTAGAAATTGTTAAAGGTTCTATATTTTCTATATAACAAAACTTATATAAATCATTAATAACATTAATATTATTTGTCCTAATATTATTAACTAAAATATTTAATTCACTTTCATATTTAATATTAAAAGAAGATAATTTTTTATAACCACATAAAATAATAATTCCTATTTGTCTTATTATATCTAAAGATAAAATTAAAGTTTCATTATATTGAATTATTCTCCTATTTTTTAATAATTCATTAATATATTTATCACATTTATCTTTTAAATCATAATTATTTTTTTCATATAATGAACAAAAATGATAACTTAATAACATTATTCCTTTATCTTTTGGAATATAATTATATATATATGCATCTATTAATTTTTGTATATTATATTCTTTATCATCTGCTAATAAAAATGAAAGTTCCATTTGTTTAATTCTTATTTTATCAATACCAATAAATTCATTTTTATTCTTATGATTAATTTCTAAATAACAATGTCTCATTTCTTCATCTTTTTCTAAATTCATAAAAATAGATTTTAAAATAAAAAAATATAATACATTTTTTATTTTTAATATTATTTCCCAAATATAAATAAAACAAAATAATAAATTAATATTATAATTATGAAAAAAATTACATTAAAGATTAAAAAAAGGATAAACATCATTAGGAATATCTTCCCCATTATTAATTTTATCAATAACCATTTTAGCAATTCTATCATGAGAATCAACATTTAAATTTTCTTGAGCAAAATCATAACATTTTTTATATCTTCTAGATTTAAATAAATCTAATTCAATAATTAAAATTTTCGCATTTAAAAAATTAGTTTCATTACAACCACCAAAAATATATAATTTATCTCCAAAAATTTCACTACAATGTTCAGCTCTTTTTTCATTAATTGAACCAAATAATTGAACAGAAATCCAAGTAAAATTCATAATATCTAAAATAAATAAATCATTATAAACAACATTTAAATTTTTCCCTCCAAATAAAATAAGATAATTTAAATTTTTATAATAATTTAATGTAGAACTAAATCTTGGTGTTGGTAAAGTTCCTTTAACGTTAGGTTCAAATAATACTAATGGATTTTTAAATATATGTAATATAAAAATATTATTTGTTGGTTGTAAATTTTGATCTAAACCACCAAACATATATATTCCTTCAAATTTAGGATCAAAAACATGTTTATTTTTATTTGGATCATTTGGACTTAAAATTGAATTATGATCTCTTGTAAATTCACTGTAATAAATATTTAATTTAGTACCTTTTAATATATTATCATTATTTAATACTACACAACTACAATGATATGCTCTTCTATAATTTTTTTTTGTATTTTTTTTTGTTTTATATCTTATATCTTTTAATTGAATCCATTTTAATGAATTTAAATCTAACATCATAAAATCAGATAATACATTATTATTTTCTTTTCCTGAATTTGATGAATCTGATAAAAAAAATAATTCTTCATTTTTATTTGTATATTCTTTTTCTATATCAATTCCACCATGAACTACCATATTCCAACCTATAATTTCACTTATATGATTTCTTCTTCTTGGTATTCTAAAATAATTTTTATTATATTTACCTTCTTCATTTTTAAAAGATGCAATTTTAAGTTGTTTATTTCCAATATTATAAATTAAAATATCTTCAATTGGATATTTAATTTTACTTATATTAATATTACCACCAAAATAAAATATACAATCATTATATAAAATTGCAGTATGACCATATTTAGGATTATATTTAATATCATTATATTTTATTTTTTTCCATTTATCATTAGTAATATCAAAAATCCACATATCAGTTAAAATCGAAGTAGATAAACCACCAAAAAGATAAATTTGATTAAAATATTTTGTAAAAGTAGATTGAACTCTTGAATTTGGTGTTCTATTATTTTGATATACAATTTTACAAAAATAATATTTTGTATCTTTAATTAAACCATTTCTAACAATAACATCATTAATTGCTTTATTTGATGTTACTCCACTATTTGCTAAAAAATTAGTAAATTTATCTGATGTTGCCTCATGATCCATTTGAAGTAATTTTATATGTGGTTTTGGCATTATGTGATTCTTAATTTTATTAAATTGAACTTTATTATACATTTGATTATATGAATCATATTGTGTTGATGACATTACACAATTCATTCTATCCATTAATGCTTTATTTACTTTTAAAGTAAATAATGAATGTTTTGGAGAATTAAATTCACTTTTATTTATATTAATTGATAATTCTCTATTTTTTTTTTTTATTATTTTTTTTACATAGTCACTTTCATCTCCTGTTAATTTATTATTATTAATCATATTATTTAATGTGTATCCATTTTCTTCTTCTATATTATCACTTAAATTATTATACACTGATTTATATTTTTTTATTGTATTATCATATTCTCTTTCTGATACAACATTTAAAAAATTAAATTGTGTTAACATTGGAAGAGATAAATTTATTTCTCTTTTAAAATTTTCCTTTTTTAATGTTGATGGGTAATATGAATTATTGTATTTTTGCTCTAAAGGTTCATTGAAATTTTGTTTTGGTGATATTGGAGTATAAAAAGATGATATTGTTTCATTTTTAGAAAAAAATGGTTCTAAACTTTTTTGTCTTCTATTTGTTTTATTGAATTGTGATGAAAATGTTTTAGTAAATGTACTCATTGTTTTATAAGGAGTATACATTTTTATTTTTTTTTAACTTATAATTATTTTAAATTATATTAATTCTTGAAATTAAAAAAAATAATAAAAATTAATATTTTTATTAGAATATATTCAATTATTCATTAAATAATGATATCCAATCATAAAAAAAATAAAGGTAAATAAGTGAATTTAAAAAAAGCATATTTGCATCGTTTAAATATCATAAATAATTAGATAATAGTTATTCTTTATAAAAAAAAAGATATCAAAAAAAATAAATAAAACGAATAAAAACAAATATATTTATTCTAACCAAAAAAAACTATATATCTAAAATTATTTTATTTAATTTTAATTAAAAATGAATTCCTTGATAATCACATTTTTACTCCTTGTAGTAATTAAAAGTCAAAGTATAGGCAATCTCATACTTGACTTTTCCCTAACATATGACCAACTTGTAACCCAAATAAATATAGGAAAAGGTGAAAAAAACACAACAAATTATTTTCAAATAGATATTTCATCAAATAAATCATGGATATTGCATTCAAAATTAAATCTTTCAGTAAGTTCTTCATTCAAAAGAGAAGAAACAGTCAATAATTTAATAAGAGATAATTTAATTTTAAATGGAAAATTTGCATCTGATGTTTTCCATTTCGGAGGATTAACTTTTGAAGATAATGAAAAAGAAAGATTAAATTTTACTTCAGTTGATACTCTAAAAGGAGAACCTGAAAATATAGGAGGATTAGGATTTGGAAATTATATGAATAGTAATGAACATCCTGCTTTTTTAATGAATAATAAATTAAATAAAGATGGTGGGAAATTCGTTTTAGAAATTACAAGAGATCCTACTTCTGAATATACAAATGGTCATATTGTTGTTGGTGATAATGTCAGTGGGAATTTACTTAATACTGAAATTTATGTTACTTTAGATAATGAAATTGAAAAATATAAAAATTCTTGGGTTACTAAAGTTAAAAATGTTTTCTTTGGGAATGTACTCAGAGAAAAAAATAATGATGGAACATTTGTTTTAAATGTTAATAAATATCCAAATTTTGCTATGGAAGCGCCTGCAACTTTTGAAACTATTTATAATAGAATTTATGTTCCTTATGAAATACATCAAGATTTTTTCAATAAAATGGATAAGGAATATTTTTTATTTAATGGACTTCATAAATGTTTTTCAGTTACTGATAATGATATTATAAAATATACATGTCCACTTGAAGATGTTGCAAAATTGGGACAATTGCATTTCATTTTAAGTGATGATTTAGATATTTATCTTGATGAATTTGATTTATTCACTTGTAATAATACTCATTGTAATAGTACAATTGAAGCAAATCCTAATATTAAAGATCGTTGGGTTTTAGGAATTCCTGTACTTAGAAAATTTACTTGTGTATTTCAACCTACTATTGATAATAATCAACCAAAAATGAGTTTAATTAGTACTAGAAATAAAGTTAAAGTTTCTGTACAAGGAAAACCTTCTGAACCTCTTCCTTATTTAAGTGCTAGTTTTAAAAAAGGAGAAGAAAATTTAATATTTCCAGTTCTTATGGGAACAAATATGGTACAAGCATATTTTACAATTGATATAAATGGAAATACATCATTTGTTCATAAAGATATTCATGATAATACAAGCCAAAAATATCAACCTATGGGAAACGAAACAGAATTTGATTATGGAGAATTTAAAATTAAAGGATATTTAATGTCTGACCAATTTACTCTTGCTAATATATCTGTCACTACAGGAAGTATTGTTCTTGCCAACAATATAACAGGAGGACATAAATATAAGCAATATCTAGCTTCTATTTCTGCATCAAAAAAAGATCATACATTCTTAACTGCTTTATTAAACAATTATGGGAGTGTGGATAAAGGAGAACCTGGATTTTTACTTCAATATGATGATAAACCAAATAATGATCATATGGGATATTTTATGATTGGTGATTTTCAAAAGTATATTGATGATCAAAGTAAATATGTTAGTCTTTTAACATTGACTAATAATCCTGTAGAATGGGAATCTGAAATTAATTTTATTTTCTTTAAAGATTATCTTGAGGAAAAAGATAAAAATAACTTATATAAAATTAATTTAGCAAATCCACATTATTCAAAAAAAACAAAAGTTGTTTTTGAAACAGTTTACTCTCAGATAATTGTTCCTTATGATGATAGAGACACATTTAAATATTATCTTACTCAATATTACTTTAAAGTTGATGATGAAAATTTATGTATACAAGAATATACTAATGAAAAATGGGAAATAACTTGTACAATTGAGGAATATCGTGCACTTGGTCAAATACATTTCTTATTAGATACAACTTTAGCAGTTACTGATGGTGATTTAGATATTTTCTTAGATAATAATGATTTATTCGAATGTGGAGAAGTTAATTGTACCTTTGGAATAAATATTGATCCATATAATAAAGATCGTTTTATTTTTGGTAATAATGTATTAAAACAATTTAAAACATTTTTCGGTTTAAAAGAAAATAACTATAAAATATTATTGATTGGGGATTATAATAAAGCTAATGTAGTGACATATGGAAAACAACAAGAAGAAAAAAAAATAAAATATATTGAAGGTGACTTTGAAATTAAAAATGGTTTAATGTATACAAAATTATTGATAGGATCTCCATACCAAGAAATTCCAACAATATTAGATTTAAGTGGAGTACATACTTGGGTTCATGATACATTATATGATCAAGAAAAATCAAAATCAAAAACTAAGAAAAACCAAGGACAAATTAACTATGAAAATTTCCATGTCTCTGGAGATTTTTATGATGATAAAATTAACTTTGCTACTGCATCAATATTCCCATTTGATTTCCAAGTTGTATCATCTACTGATATTGATGAATTACCATATAAATCTGCTATTGGTTTAGGTAGAACAACATATAAAAATGAAAAACATGAAGAACTTACTTATTCTATGATAACAAAAGTTTATGAATATTTAAATATTAATGCAGCTCATGATAAATTTATGATTAAATTTAATACAAATGTAGAAAAAGAAAATTATGGAAAAATTTATATTGGAGAATTTGATGATTTAATTGATTTGACTGAATTTACTCATGAATTAATAATGGATGAACCTAAAGCAAGTGGTTTAGGTAAATGGTGTCCAAAAGCAACTTTAACTGGTATATATTTCCAAAATATTTTAACTAAAAAAACAGAAGGAGGATATTATAATATAAGCCAAAATCTACCTCATTTGGATGTTGATAATTTACCTCTTTATTTTGAATCTAGATTTAATAAAATAATTTTACCTGATAATTTTGCATCTGCGGTTTTTAAGGCTTTAGCTGAATATTTTTTCATTCATGATGGAGAACCTATTTGTCATAAAATAGAAAGTGGGGGTAATCCTATAGGATATTATTGTAAAAAAAATGAAACGAAAATGCTTGATCAAATACATTTTGTTTTTGATAATCAATTTGATATTTATTTAGAAAGAGAAGATTTATTTGATTGTGTTGAAGAAAGATGTAATTTTCTTATAGTATCTGAACCAAAATTTAATGATGGATGGTATTTTGGAATACCAGTTTTAAAACAATTTATTACTGTTTTTGAAAGAAATGGTGATTCAGCATCAATTAAATTTAAAGGAAAAACTAACAAAGCTCATCTTAAATTTTATGATGATTCAGGAGAAAAAGTTAAATCAAATTATGAAGTTACATCATTTGAAATTAATAAAGAAGGTATTATTCAAATGTATGGAACTATTGGTACTACAAAAGTACCATTTTCAATTGATATAAATGGTAAAAAATCATGGATAGATGAAAAAATATATCATTGTGATAAGACTAAAATAACATCATCATGTCAAGAATTAGAAGATGAACAATTTACACAAGACAGTTTTACAATTTCAGGAAAAAAAATAAAAGATACATTCAAACTTAGAGAAGTAACAATTGATTTAGAATTAATTTCTGCAAAAGAACGTGTAAATACAAATCTTACTGGAGCAATATCATTAAGTAAAACTTCTGATATTATTCCACAATTTTTAACAAAATTATCAGCTGACAAAATTGAAGTAACAGAAAATTCTTATTTCTTAAGATTTGGAGGTGAAGGACCAAATGGAGAAAATATTGGAACATTATATTATGGTAATTTAAATTCATTTATAACTGAAAATGAACTTAAAACTGAATCCATTGAATGTGATACTGAATTAAAGGATAAATGGTCTACTAGATTAAAAGCAATGTACTTTAAAAATTATCTCACTAATAATATAAATGGGGTTTATAATGTATCAAATGAAACTTATAGAAGTTATACTAAAAATTTATCAGTTGTTTTTGAAACTATTTATAATGTGATTTATTTCCCTTATGAAATTAAAGAAGAATTATTCTCTCGTTTAAAAGACTTATATTTCAATGTTGAAAATCAAACTTTAAATTGTACGAAGCATGGAGATGAAAAAACTGATTTAATGTATTATGTTTGTAAAAAAGAAGTAATTAAATCTTTAGGACAAATTCACTTTTTAATTCAAAATAATATATCTATTTATTTAGATGCTCCTGATTTATTTAGATGTTCAGGTGATGATTGTGAATTTTTAATACAAGCTAATAAAAACTTTACTAAGAATATTGTTTTAGGTTTACCAATGCTTAAAAAATTTGATTTTGTTTTTGATTATAAAAAAAATACAATTCTTCTTTTAAGTGATTCAAATAAAGCAAAATTAAGAATAGAAGGAGAAATTCATGATGATACTGGTGGTGGTATTATCAAAATAATATGGAGCTTTTTACAAATTTTATTATTAATTATAGTAATTTTATTAGGTCTTGGAATTGTTGGTGTTGGTGTAATTTATTTCTTTAAAACTAAAAATGCTTCTAGAACTAATGCTACTGTTGATCAAGGTCCAATGCAGAAATTAACAATGAATGAACAAAAATAAATGATTTATATTATTATTAACAAATAGTTTTTAATGAATTATTATTAATAAAATAAAATATTTTTTAATTCTTATATATTTTTTTTTATTTATAATAATTTAATTTTATTCGATTAAATTGTTTTTTTTGGGTTTAATATAAATGGATAAAGAAAATGGAGTAGAAAAGGATGTTGAAGATAATAATGAGGATTATATTGAAAATAATAATGAAAGATTAGTTCAAATATTAAATATTGATATTGGAAATGGTAAAATTGAACAATTAAAAATATATAATCGTGATAATTTTAAAAAAGATGTTTATGATTTTTGTATGAAAAATAATCTTGATTATAATACAATGGAAGAAATTAATAAACAAATAAATGAATCAATTTTTATAAATGAGGAAAATAATAGAAAAATAAAAGAACCAAAAAGAAAAATTGCTTCTGCTAAAAATTTTTCAAATGAAAATTCACATTATAAATATAAAAGAAATAATAATTTTAATAGAGAAAAATATTACAGTAAAAAAATAATTAAACAAAGAGAAAATACTTATTCAGATAAAAGAGATAAAAATAATCAATCAAAAAATTTATTTCCATATCAAATAAATTATAGTGAACCAAATTCAAAACAAAGTTTTAATATTTCTTATTTTCCATTACAAAGATCAAATTCAAAATCAATAAAAGCAAAAAAAAGTTCAGGAAGGAATAAAAAAATAAATAATATTAACATTGATAATAATATATTTAATAACCCTAAATTTTCAAATAATATTAATAATTCAAAATTAAATTTATCAGAAGCAGAAAATTTATTAAATTCAGAAATAATAAAAATAAATCATCATCAATTTGGTTTATCAAATTTGAATAATTCCGAAAATCAAATTAGTTTATCCTTACAAAATAATAATAATTTAAAAAAATCAAATCATAACAGTTTAGAAGAAAGTATTAAAGCAGGAAATAATTTATATAATAGAGGTTTAAAATATCAAGAAGAAGGAAAAAAAAAATTAGATAAAATAAAATCTTCTTTAAAAAAAGAAGAAGGAAAAAAATCTACATTTCATCCTAAATTAAATTCAAATAAATTTGATGATAAAAAAAGAATTCCTTGTACAAATAGTGAAAGGATTATTAATTATAAAAAATATTATGAAAATAAGATAATGAAATTAAAAGAAAAACAAAATGAAGAAGAAAAAAATAATACATTTAAACCAAAAATAAATAAAAATAAAAAAATAAATAATAATGAAAATGAAAAATCAAATAATAAAATATTTCTAAAATTATATGAAGATAGAGGTGTTTATAAAGAAAATTTAAATGAATTAAAAACTAAAATTGATAAAATGTATTCATATCGTCCAGTACTAAATGATAATAGTAAAATAAAAGAACCTTTTAATAAAAGATTATTAAAATATCAAGTTCATTCAAAGGAAAAATTACAAAAAATAAAAGATGAAATAAATAAAGAAAACATAGTAAAACCAAAATATGTTAATAAAACTATAAGTAAAGATAAAAATACTATTCAAAGTTCAAAAAATGAAAATAATGAAAATAATGAAAATAATCCTTTTACTTTAATGTATTTAGTTAATGATAAATATAAACAAAATAAAAAACAATTAGAAATACAAACTTATTCAAATTATTTTTCAGATCCAATTATAAATAAATCAACTGATAAATTATTAGAAAATAAAAAAGAAAGAGCATTTAAAAAAATATTTTCTTTATTAGATGGCGATGAAGATAATATAATTAAAAATTCTGCAGTTAATATTAATAAAATTCCTAAAAATATAAGAGAAATATTAGAACCTATTTTTAGAGAATTAAGAGAAGAAAATGAAACATTAAATGAAAATGAATTTATTACAGTTTGTGATCAAATATATAAACAATTACCATATGATAAAAAAAATATTATGATGAATTTTGCATATGATAAAAAAATAAATAAAAGACCACAAACAAATCATTCTCAAAAACCTAAGAACAATTCAATTAAAGATGAAATTAAATCAAAAGGATTAACATTAGTTGATCTTACTAATGTTTCAAGAACAAGTAATTTTTATAATAAAAATCCAGGAAAATTAAGTAATAACTCAAATACAAGTAATTATTTAATTCAACAATAAAAAAAATAAAAATAAAATTAATAAAATATAATTAATTTTAATTTTTATAAAAATGTCAAAACTTTTAACAGACTTTATTAAAGAATATAAATCAAATACATTTGATCAAAATTCATATTATAATACAATCAATACTGAAAGAAATACTCAAAGAAGAAGTAAATCAAATAAACCATATCAATCTATTGATAAAACATATTTAAGTTATACATATTATCCTACAATTACTAGAAATAATGAAAATATGAATTTAATAACTCCAAGAATTCATTCATCTTTATCTTTAAATAAATCACAAAGATTAAAAAAAGGAATAAATGGTTTAAAAAAGTTATTTGGTGATAAAAACACTTTTGTTGCAAATTTATCAAATATAAATAAACCAAATGAATTTTATGCAAATACAATTAAATATGATGAAGAAACTAATAAAAAAGATAAATTAAATCATAATAAACCAATAATAACTTTTAGAGAAAATAATGGAAATAATAAATATGATTATATATTAAAGAATTCATTTTTAAAAAATTCAATAATTAAACCAGGAATATTTAAAGCAACAAAAAGTTTAAAAGATAAAAAATTTTTCAATGAAAAATTAAGAGTATACAAAAATTTTGATTCAAACAATGATCCTCATCAAGTATCAATAAACAAATTAAATCAAAAAGGAAGAGAAGACTTTCTTAATTTCATGACTCAAATGAATAATATAAAACAAAGAAAATTAAATCAATGGAAAGAAGATATATTAGAAGATTATAATAAATATTGAACTCTTAATTTAAATAATATTTACTAATTTAAATAAAAAATTATGGATTAAATTTTTTATAAAGAAAAACAAAAAGAAGAATCAAATCAGCAAGAAAAAGTATTATTACTAAAGAATATAATGCACATCTTTGACATTTTGCAATTCTAATCATTTGATTTTCAATTGCTTCAGCTTGACCCATTTTAACTTGATTATTATCAACTTTATCAGTGACATTATTAATTCTATTATCTTGATCTTTTACTGTTATTGCAGCTTCATTAATATTTCTATTTGCTTCTCTTATATCTTTTCCTATATAATCTAATAATCTTCCTTGATCTTCAATTTCACCTATTTGATTTTCTAATTCATTTTTTTCTGTTTTTATTTTATCCATTCCTGTTAATTTTCCTTGTTTTAATAATTCCATATTTTCTCCTTGAATTAATTCTTTTTCTATTGATTCTAATTTTTTTTTTAAATTGTTATATTCTCCTGTTTGAACTTTTAAATCTCCTTTTTCTATACTTTTATCAAATGACATATTATATTCTATTGTATTTATATCTGCTTTTACTTTTGATAATTCTTTTTTTATTTCATCTAATTCTTTTTTTCCTCTATAAGGATCATTTATGTTAACTTTATTTAAACGATCTTCTATTTTTTTATTTCTTGTTTTTATATTATTTAATAATTGTTTGGAATCTTCCATTTTTATTGTATAAAAATTATTTTTTTATTCTTTAGATTAATTAGAATATATTACATTATAAATGTTATCAATTAAATCAATTATAGAAAAATTAATTATTTAATTATTTTTATCAAAATATTATAATTTTAAACATTAGTTTATTAAAATATTTAAGTTTTTAATATTTATAAAATAAGTTAAATTATTAATATAAAGTTTATAATTTATTATTAATATAATAGATTAGAAAAAGGATTTTAAATTTTTTACATATATTGATTTTATTATAATTTTTAATAAAAATTTTAAATTATTATAAATTTAATGTCTAGAATATTTTCAAAAAATTTAATTAATTCTAAATCAAGTTCTTTAATAGGAAATATTAAACAAAATTCAACAAAAGATATAGATATAAATATGTTAAAAAGAGGAAAAGAAATATTATTAAATGAATTTAATGAAAATTTTGAAAATATATTAATAAAAAGAAAAGAGATATTTTTGAGTAATATAATGAAAGAAGTAGAATTAATATTAAAAGAATTATATCCAAAAGAAGAAAATAAAATGAAAGATATAATAATAAAATTAAAAGAAGAAATTAATGATAAATATAATAAAAATTATAATTTATTAAAAAATGAATATAAAAAATATGAAAAAGAACCAAAATTATATAATAATTTAACTCATTTTAGAAAACATTGTATTAATACAGATAATATAGGATATCATATATGTAAAAAAGAAAAATCAAAATTAATAGAAATAAAAGAAAATAATGAAATAAATTATATAATATGTATTGAATGTAAAAAATGTTATATATCAAATGAAATATTATTATATTGTAAAAATTGTAATGTAGAATATTATTCATGTAGATTAAAAAATAATGAGAATGAAAATATTTTACCTTCAACATGGGAAAAATATCATTGTGTTGGAATAGTTAATAATACAATGAAATGTATTAAATGTCAATCAATATTTTATTTAAATTTAAAAGAAAATTATTTAGTATGTTTAAATGAAAAATGTAAATTTAAAGCTAAACCTGAAAGTATAATTTGGAATTGTGCAATTTGTAAAACTGATTTTAAAAGCAATGCTAAAATTTATAATCCTTTAGAAATGAAAATAATAAAAAGAGCAATTAATAAAACTTTATTATTTAAAGAATATGCATTTCCTTATGAATTACCTTGTTGTAAATTAGAATCTAGAGATTTAATATTTTATCATAATATTAATTGTAAAGGTGAATTATATAAAGGTAAACTTTCTAAAAATGAAATTATTGTATGTAAAAAATGTCATGCAATGAATTTTAATGATTTATTTATTTGGACTTGTCCTTTATGTAATAAAAGATTTAAATTATATAAAAGTGCATTTAATTCTATTTTTAAAAAATATATAATTATAGATAATAATAATAATAATAATAATGATAATAATAAAAATAATAATTCTACAAATAATTTAAGATATACTATACAAAATATAAATATTAATGATAATATTAATGATTATAGAAATACATATTATCATTCAGAAGTTAAAACTCCTCAAAATAAAAAAATTAATTTTAATAATTTATTAAGTCATTCATTAGAAGAAAATAAAATAATTAAATTAAAATCTAATAAAATTGAATCTAAAAAATCAAGAAGAAAATTTTTAATTGATATATTAGAACAAAGACATAATTCAAATAATAATTCTAAAAATAATTCTAAAATAATAGATAATAAATCAAATAATAATAATTTTAATTCTCCTAAAAGTAATACACAAAGTACTACATTAACTGAAAAAAAATCAAAAGAAATAAATAATATTGAAGATAATAATTCAAATAATAGTAATTCAAATAAATCTAATAATAAAATAAAAAATATAAAAATAAATTTAAATGATACATTTGAAAGAAAAATAAATAATAAAGAAAATGAAGAAAATAGTTTAGAAAAAAATAAAGATAAAAATAAAATATATAAAAGACAAATAAGTACTGAAATAAAAATGAATTATAAAAAAAATATAGAAATAGATAATAATGATATGAAAAAAAGTTATGAAAATAAGATAATATTATTTAATGAAAAAAATGAAGAAGAAGAAGAAGAAGATGAAGATGATGATGAAGAAATATTAAGTTCTTCAGAAAGTTCAAATAATATTAAAATATCATTAACAAAAAAATTAGATGATGATTTAGATGAATTAGAAAAAGAAGAAAGAGATAAAATAGTTGAATTAGATGATGATTTATTTGGATTAGGAATAAGTAGAAAAAGTTCAAAATTATGTAAATATAATAATAATGATAAAAAAGATAATTATATATCAAGTAAATTTCAAACTGAAAAAAAAGATAGTATAATATCTTTAAATAAATTTAATGATGAAAGAAGAGAAAGTTTAGTTTCATTAGGAGAATTATCATCTAATAGTGAATATTCAATTAATTTTGGTAATATTATAACTAATCCTGAAAAATTAAAATTAATTGCAAATGATTGTTTTCTTCCTGAATTTGATACTGATGATTATGAATATATTGAACCTATTGGTGAAGGTTCTTTTGGTAAAATATATTCAGTTAAAAATATTGATAATGGTAATAAATATGCTCTTAAAAAAATAATTTGTAATGATTTAATGGCAATTAATAAAATCCAAACACAATTAGAATTAATTTATTCTAAACCACATGATCATATTATGAAAATTATGGGTATTGAATATAAATGTTTAGATATTACAACATATTCATTATATATATTAATGGAATTAGGTATATCAGATTGGAATGATGAAATAAAAAAAAGAAGTAAAATTAAAAATTATTATAAAGAAAATGAAATAATAGATATATTAAAACAAATAATTGATCCTTTAATATTTTTAGAAAAAGAAGGTATTGCTCATAGAGATATTAAACCACAAAATATATTAATATTTGAAAATAATATATTTAAAGTAACAGATTTTGGTGAAGCAAAAATATTAAATGATACAGTACAAATATCAACATTAAGAGGTAGTGAATTATATATGTCACCAATGTTATATGATGGATTAAAATATAATCAAAAAAATATTATTCATAATGTATATAAAAGTGATGTTTATTCTCTTGGTTTATGTTTATTATATGCTTCATCTTTAAATTCTGATATTTTAACAGATTTAAGAGAAATTATAAGTATGAAAGTTATTTCTTCTATGATTTCTAAATCAATTAAAAAATATTATTCTAAAAAATTAATTTATTTAATTGTTAAAATGCTTGAATTTGATGAAAATAAAAGATTTTCTTTTGAAGATATTCAAAATTATATTAAAGATAATTACAATTAAATATTTTATTATTTATATATATAATATTTATTATATTATTTATTAATTTTTTATTTATTTAAAATAAAATAGGAAGATTTATAAGAAAAATAATAAGAATTTATTATTAATTATAATTTTTAATACTAGCACCATTACTACAATTAATATTATCATTATTTTCAATATTTTTAGATTGAAGTTTAATTAAATTTTTTTCTATTTTTTTATCTCTTTCACTATTCATTATACTATTTTTCATAGAATAAATATTGACATCACTAATCATATCAAATTGATCTAATGTCATTCCTTCTCTAAATTCACTTGAAGTAACACTTTGTTTTACTTCTTTCATATAATCCATCATCATATTAATATTTAAATTATTATTTAAATTATTATTATCAATATTAACAAATGTAGAATTATTATCTTTTAATTTATTTTTTTTTCCAAATTCATCTACTAATTCTAAATTTATTTTATTTAATTTTAAATTTTCACTATTTAAATAATCATTTTCTTCTGTTAATAATTTTATTTGTAAATTTTTATCAATTACATATTTATATAAATATTCAATTACATCTGTTAATTTAGATGTATTTTTATTATTACAATAATTAATATATTCTTCTTGAGTCATATTACAATGTTTTAAAGTATCATACCATTCTGATGTTAAATCAAATTGTTTTTCTATTATTTCTTTTTTACTTTTATTTATATTTTCTAATCTTTCAATTTCATTATATATTTTTTTTCTTTCTTTACTTATATTTAATGTATAATTTAATGAATTAAATAAATCATTTGAATTTATTATATTATATGTTCTACTTAATGTATTTTTACCTATTGATGTATTAATTGCATTATATTGATTTAATTGTGAAATTATTTCAATATTATTTTTTTGTTGTTTAAATTGAGATATTTCTTTTTTTAATGAATTTAATTCATTTGTTAATTTTTTTATTTCTTTTTCTTTTTTTATTAATGTTTCTTTAAATGTTTTTATATGATTTGATAATTTATTATTTACTTCTTTATAATGTTCTAAATTATCATTCATTCTATTTAATGCTATACTAGGATTAATTATATATATTTCATTATCATTATTTTTTATTTTTGATTTATTAGATAATATTTTTTTATTTAAATTTTGAATTATATTCATTTTTTCTGATAATAAATTTTGAAATATAAATAATTTATTATTAGCAATATTTAATTCATTTTTAATATTATGCATTTCATTTAATGAATATGTTAATTCTTTTATTTCTTTTTTATATTGTTCTATTTGAGAATATAATATTTTATTTTCTAATTTAGTTTTATTAATTAATACATTTATTTTTTTATCAATAGTTGAATTTTTAAAAAAATTTTGTATAATTTCTTTATTTATTAATAAATTTTGATATAAATCTTTATTTTCTTGTTTTAAATTTTTATTTTGATTTTCTAATTGATGATAAGAATCAGCATATTGATTTAAAAGTTTAATTGCTGTTTCAGTATTTTTTTCTTTATCTGAATTCTTAAACATTTTCTTTTTTTTTTATATATAATTAAATAATATGAACTTATTACATTTTTATTTGAATTATAATTGTAACTAAAATATTTTATTAAATTTAAATATATATAATTATAATTTATTTATAAATATTATTTTAATTATATATATATTAATAAATATATCTATAATTTATCTTATATAAATAATATCTTTTTTAATAAAATTAATAATATGTATATATTTAATTTAATATGAATATTTTATATTTAATTTCTAAAATATCTAATTAATATAAAAAAAAAAAAATTGATTTAAAAATAATATATATTAAAAATTAATTAATTAATTAATTTTTTTTTTTCCAGAAAATAAATAATTTCAAATCTTCTTCAAATTTAACACGTGTCATCTAAATTGAAAACAATATATAAGAAAGATTTGATAAAATAAAATATTTTAAAAATGAAAAAATTGTTAAGTATAATATGTATATGGCTAATATGTAGTCAAAATATGTTAATTATTGCTGAAGAAGCTAAAAAAGAAAAAACAATTGAAGGACCAGTTATTGGTATTGATTTAGGTACTACATATTCATGTGTTGGTATATTTAGAAATGGTAGTGTAGAAATTATACCTAATGAATTAGGTAATCGTATTACTCCATCAGTAGTTGCATTTACAGATGAAGAACGTTTAGTTGGTGAAGCTGCAAAAAATCAAGCAGCATTAAATCCTAAAAGAACAATTTATTCTGTTAAAAGATTAATTGGTAGAAGATATAATGATAAAGAAGTACAAATGGATAAAAAATTATTACCTTATGATATTATTGATAAAGATGGTAAACCTTATATTCAAGTTGAAACTAAAGCAGGTAAAAAAATTTATTCTCCTGAAGAAATTTCTTCTATGGTACTTACTAAAATGAAACAAATTGCTGAAAATTTCTTAGGAAGAGAAGTTAAAAATGCAGTTATTACTGTTCCAGCTTATTTTAATGATTCACAAAGACAAAGTACTAAAGATGCTGGTACTATTGCTGGTTTAAATGTACTTAGAATTATTAATGAACCTACTGCTGCTGCTATTGCTTATGGTTTAGATAAAAAAGATAAAGAAAGAAATATTCTTGTTTTTGATCTTGGTGGTGGTACTTTTGATGTTTCTTTATTAACTATTGATTCTGGTGTATTTGAAGTTGTTTCTACTAATGGTGATACACATTTAGGTGGTGAAGATTTTGATCATAGAATTTTAGATTATTTCCTTAAAAAAATTAAAAAAGCACATAGTAAAGATATTTCTAAAAGTAAAAGTGCTATACAAAAATTAAAAACTGAAATTGAAAAAGCTAAAAGACATTTATCTTCATCATTACAAGCAACTATTGAAATTGATGAATTAGATGAAGGATTTGATTTTAAAGATACTTTAAGTAGAGCAAAATTTGAAGAATTAAATATGGATTTATTTAAAAAAACTATGGCACCAGTTGAAAAAGTTATGGAAGATTCAGGATTTAAAAAAACTGAAATTGCAGAAGTTGTTTTAGTTGGTGGTTCAACTCGTATACCAAAAGTACAACAATTAATTAAAGATTATTTTAATGGTAAAGAACCAAATAAAGGTATTAATCCTGATGAAGCTGTTGCATATGGTGCTGCTGTACAAGGAGGTATTTTAGGAGGAGAATATTCAGAACAAACAAAAGATTTAATATTAATTGATGTTACTCCTTTAACTTTAGGTATTGAAACTGTTGGTGGTGTTATGACTAAAATTATACCAAAAGAAACTGTTATACCATGTAAAAAATCACAAACATTTACAACTTATCAAGATAATCAAACAACTGTTACAATACATATATTTGAAGGAGAAAGACCTTTAACTAAAGATAATCATAGTTTAGGTAAATTTGATTTAAGTGGAATACCACCTGCTCCAAGAGGACAACCTCAAATTGAAGTTACTTTTGATGTTGATGAAAATTCTATTCTTACTGTTTCTGCTGTAGAAAAAGCTACTGGTAAATCTGAAAAAATTGTTGTTACTAATGATTCTGGTAGATTAAGTAAAGAAGAAATTGAAAGAATGCTTAAAGAAGCAAAAGAATTTGAAGAACAAGATAAAATAACTAAAGAAAAAATTGATGCTAAAAATTCACTTGAAAATTATATTTATTCAATGAAAAATACAGTTGAAGATAAAGAAAAAGGTATTGGAAATAAAATTAGTGAAAGTGAAAAAGAATCAATTACAAATGCTCTTAAAGAAGCTCAAGAATGGTTAAATGCAAATCCAGAAGCTGAAAAAGAAGATTATGAATCACATTTAAAAGAATTACAACAAGTATGTGATCCAATTATTGGTAAATTATATAAACAAGCTGGTGGACCAGGAGGTCCTGGTGGTGCTGGTCCAGGAGGTGAAACATATGATGAACCAGATGATACTGGACTTTAATAAAAAAAAAAATTAATTATATATATTAATATATATTTTATTAATAATATTATTATAATTATTAAATTTCTTATTTTGTCTTTTTTTTATTAAAGAAAAGAAATTAAAATATAAAAAATATATAAATTTAATAATTATGTCAACTAATAATAATATTGCTCAAATTACAAATGAAATAGATAATTCACCAAAAAGTCCTATTGAACAGAAATTTTCATTTTGGTATAGAATTTCAGATGATGCTCTTATAAATCAACAACCTGGTAAAACTTTAGATAAAAAAGAATATGAAAATCAAGTAAAAAAAATAGCTGAATTTGATACTATAGAAGATTTTTGGTGTATTTTTCAACATTTAAGAAAACCTGATTCTTGTAAACCTGGAATTGAATTTCAAATGTTTAAAAATCCAATTATGCCTATGTGGGAAGATGAACATAATAAAAATGGTGGAAAAATTTCTATTAAATTAAGAAAAGATTATACTACTATTATTTGGGAAGAAATGATTTTTGCTTTAATTAGTGGTGTACTTCCTAAAGAAATTAAAGAACAAATAAATGGAATTGTTGTTAGTTCTAGAAAAGAATTTAATGTTTTACAAATTTGGTTTAAAAATTATTCACTTAATATTATTGCTGAAATAGAACAATGTATTAAAGATTTATTACAAATACCAAATGAAGTTCAATTAGATATTAAACAATTTTTCAGACCAAAAAAAGATTTTAAAAGAAATATAGAAAATGAATAAAAATCAAGGATTATAAATTTATTAAATAATAAAAATTTTTTCTTGTTTAATAAAAAATTTAAATCATATTTCCTTTTATATATGTTAATTTTAAAGATATTTCAATAATTTAAATTCATTTTAAAATTATATAACTTTATTAACATATCAAAATATGATTAAATTATATAAAACTATAATTATTATAATGAAAATATTATTATTCATTTTAATAAAAAACAATATGAAAATAAAAGAAATTTAAGTTTTGGGGTTGGTTGATAATTTAAAATAAAAAAATAAAATTAAAAAAATGACAATATGAAAAATTTAATATTTAAAATACAATTTATTATTTATTATTTTATATATTAAAATATATATTTTCAAAATTATTTTTTTAAAGAGATTTTTGAAAATTTATATATTTTTAATTAAAATTATACTATAATAAAAATAAAAAACTAATATTTTATGAAATTAAAAAAAATAGTAAGCTAAATTTTTTTCAAACAAAAATATCATATTTTCATAAGTTCAAATATCATATTATTTTATATTTATTATTTCATATTGTTTCATATAT
>JAEEGK010006154.1_pt1 | contig 28903 bp, 27 predicted proteins | sample 8958771 | NCBI WGS metagenome assembly JAEEGK01 (sample SAMN16246547, study PRJNA631951) | gut metagenome | biome: gut microbiome; feature: rumen; material: SC-attached | host: Bos | place: Iran: Karaj | collected 2018-10 | reverse complement strand
CAACCAGAAGTACTACAAAGACGCTATGGAGCGCGCCGATCTGGCATAATCCAAGCACGAATGCTATGAAAAAGGTCGCGGGATTTTTCCTGCGACCTTTTTTGTTCGATAAAATTCCGGAAAAATATTTTACAGTGCGGCAAACGGTGCCACCGCCCGGTCGAAGATGCCGTTGACGTAGGCGAGCACCATGCCGTAATTACTGACCGGGATGCCCGCTTCGATGGCCGGACGCAGCCGTTCCTTCAACTGCTTGCGGGTGACCATGCAGCCACCGCACTGGATGACCATTGCATACTGCTGGATGTCAGGGATTTGGTTGAGTCCCGACACGAAATCGAAATGCAGCTCTTTGCCCGTGAACTTGCGGATGAGACGTGGGAGCTTCATCCGCCCGATGTCCTCGCAGGAGGTGAGGTGCGTGCACGACTCCAACATCAGGATGCGGTCGCCGTCGCGAAGGTCACGCAGTTTCGGGGTCCCTTCCAGGTACGCTCCGAATTCTCCCTTCTGGTGCGCCAACACGACGCTGAAGCCCGTCAGCGGGATGCTTTCCGGCACGGACTTCTCCACCTTGTGGAATGCCTGGCTGTCGGTGACAACCAATTTTGGGGCGCGGTGGCTTTGCAGGTAATCCGCAACCTTGTCCTCTTTCAACACGATGGCAATCGCCTCATTGTCAAGGATGTCGCGGATGGTCTGCACTTGCGGGAGGATGAGCCGGCCTTCAGGGGCTTCCGTGTCGATGGGGGTCACCAACAGCACTTCGTCGCCCTCGCCGATGAGGTCGCCGAGTAGCGAACGGGTGCGGTACGCCGATTCGGGCATGATGCGCACCACCTCCTGCAGCATCTCGTCAATGCCGGAATACGTTTTCGTGCTGACATTCAAGATTTTGCGATCATCAACTTCCATCTCGCGAGGAGCGGTCAGGTCGCATTTGTTGTTGACGATGAGGTAAGGGAGTTCGAATTGGCGGAATTGCTCTATCAGTTGCCGTTCGGGAATGCCGACTTCATAATCGGTAATCACAAGGATAGCTAAATCGATGGTTTTCAGTACTTCCAGAGATTTTTGGATACGTTTCGCCCCGACGGTACCTTCGTCGTCGATGCCGGCGGTGTCGATGATGATGCAGGGACCGATGCCGAAGATTTCGATGGATTTGCGCACGGGGTCGGTGGTGGTGCCGGCCGTGGCGTCCACGATGGCGACCTCCTGTCCCGTGATGGCGTTGATAAGGGAACTCTTGCCGTTGTTCCTACGCCCGAAAATGCCGATGTGTGGCTTGTCGTTACGTCCTTTCATAATGGGTTGTTTTGCAATTAATTCCAGATTCTATGGTTCATAGCAGGTGATGCTAAAAAACACATGCCCAACCAAATTTGTGCGCAAGGGAGCGGAGCAAGTTTCGGTCTCCAACGGGGATGGTGACAGCAACAGTTTCTTTTTGGTTTCCCCTTTCCTCTATGGCAGTCGCATCCAGATTATATTGCATTTGTAGGTTCATCCAGTAATCAGCTGAAATACCGAGCACTTTCTCTAATGCTACAGCAACATTCAATGAAATGGCACGTTTCCCATTGATGGTTTCACTCAATACGGAAGGCGCAATTCCCGTCAGATTGGCGAGTTGTTTCTGTGACATTTTGCGTTCGTTCAGCTCATCCTTAATCAGTTCTCCTGGGTGAGTGGCCTGTGCCGGAACAATTCTATTATTATTCATAATGTTTGGAAATTTCTAATAATAAAGCGTTTACAATAATTTTTTGTTCATTCGCTGAGCTTTCAAATAGTAACCGATATTGGTCGTTAATCCATACTGCATCTATTCCTTTCAGATTTCCTTTCTTCTTTTCGTAGTGCAACGATTTGATAGGGTATATATCTTCAATCCGATTAGCTGCTTTCAAGTAGTTTACCACTTTGATGTACCTTTTGATTATATCTTTCGATAGTTTGTTGTACGTTTTCTCTTCAGTAGATCCAAAAAAATAAAGATCTTCAAGTCCTTTGTTTTGAAATTCAATGTTCATCGTACAAGTATATTTGAGGGTGCAAAAATAATAAAATTCTCGAACGATTATCAAATTTGCGAATTATTTCTTTCCTGCTTGTTTTCGGATGTTTTTCTGCGCCTATCTTGTAGTTTTTAGCATGTTTGGGAGATAAAAATTTTTGTATCTTTGCACCCGTCAACCCCAAAGCACGGTGAATTACACGTTGTTTTATGTGCTTGTCGGTTATAACTATATTATACAAAATTTCACATGCTATGGCAAGATCAGAAGAATTAATCAAGAAGATTTATAACGCTGTTCAGGAAGTTTACGATAATCAAGTCTTATTGGAAGTACAAAAAAGAAAGATTCAAAAAGAAATGAATCCTGGCGCTTTCAGTGATTTCTACTATGGTTATGTAAAGTTGAGAACTGGGGAGATCTGCAAAAGGGGCCTTGAGACACGTTCTTATGATTACTTTATTTCAAAAATTTATGAAGAATATGGGAAAGCGGGTTTAGAGAAAGCATTGCACTCTTTTCGGCAAACACTTGATTATTACCAACAAACAATAGGAGTTCCATGTCATTCGTGGCAGCGCATATATGATAAATATCGTCATATATTAGATTCAGACACAACACATTACACCAATTGCAGAGGCGAGTGATTATTCGTCCCTACAATTGGAATGCTGCAGTTGTTTTTTTGGGTGCCAACGGCACATTTCCACGAGTACACTTTCTCACATGAGCAGGTGTCTCCCGTCACCCGATCGTTTTCGCAATCTTCTCAATGTTCAAACTTCGTGCTGAAGCATCGATAATATCCTTGTAGATGCCGCCCTTCTTGTAGATTTCGTCGGGGTCACCGTCCTCCTCCACGCGACCGTCCTTGAGGGCGTAGATGTAGTCGGCGTCGATGATCTGCGAGATGCTGTGGGAGATGATGATGACGGTGCGGTCCTGCTTGATGGCGTCGATGCTGTTCTTGATCTGCTCGGTGGCGATGGCGTCCAGGCTGGCGGTGGGCTCATCGAGGAAGATGATGGGCGGGTTCTTGAGGAACATGCGGGCGATGGCCACGCGCTGCTGCTGCCCACCGGAAAGGTCTGCGGCATTATGCGCGAACTGCTTCGGCAGCTCCATGACCTGGTCGTACAGGTGCGCCTTCTTCGCGGCCTCCACCACCTCCTCGTGCGTGGCTTGCGGGTTGCCGTAGAGGATGTTCTCCTCGATGGTGCCGTCGAAGATGTGGTTCTTCTGCAACACTAACCCGATGTTCTCGCGCAAGTACTTCGTATCGTAGTCTCGCAAATCGACCCCGTCCAACGTGATGGTGCCCACCTGCGGCTCGTAGAACTTGTCTAACAGGTTGACAATCGTACTCTTCCCCGCGCCCGACAGCCCAACCAACGCCGTAATCTTGCCGGGCTCAATCCGCATGTTGACACCGAACAACGCCTGCGTGCCGTTCGGGTAGGTGAAATCAACGCCCTTCAACTCGAAGTTGCCGTGAATAGGCTCCGGTCTATACTCGCCCGACGGCTCGACCTCCTTCTCGGAGTTGAGAATGCCGAAGAAGCCCTCGGCGTAAATCAGCGCGTCGTTCACGTCGTCGAAGATGCGCTGCAGCTGCGTGATGGGCGCGATGACGTTGCTGAACAACATCACGTGGTACATGATTTTACCGATGGTCATGCCGGGGTATTCGATGAGCACCAAGTAGGCGGTGAGGATGATGACCAGCACGGTGCCCACCTGCCGCACAAAGCTCTTGAGCCCGTTGTAGTAGAAGGCCACCTTGCGGGTTTTCATCTGGTTCTCCGTCACTTGGTTCTGGATATCCAACTGTTTCTGCCCTTCGATTTCCTCGCGGTTGAAGCTCTTGATGACGTTGATGGAGTCGATGATATTCTTGATACCCTGACTTTTAGTCTCCAAATGGCTACGCATCTCACGCCGCCAGCCCTTGAGCCGCCTCGCCTGCCGGTAGGTAATCCAGAAATAGACCGGCACGATGCCGAGGGCGACCAAGCCGACATAGACGTTGGCCGCGAACATCAGGATGAGGGCGAGCAAGGCGCTGGTGAACAACGGCAACAGGTCGATGAAGAAGTTCTGCACTGTACGCGACAACGAGCTGACACCCTGATCGATACGGGCTTGCAGCTTACCGGTGGCGTTGTCGCCCGAGTTGAAGAAAGCCATCTTGAAGGTGAGCACCTTCTCGATGACGCTCTGTGCCAAATCGCGGCTGACGTAGATCCGCATCCGTTCGCCGAAATAGTTCTGCGCGAAGGTGACTAATGCGGAAAGCAACTCCTTGCCTAACAGCACGATGCTGATGATGGTCATGATCCGCGCCGCCTGACCCCATTGGAAGTTCGTGCCAATGAGCGCGTTAATGGCATCCACCGTCCGGTCGAGCACAATGGCATTGACCTGCGCCATCAAAGATCCGACCAATGTGAGGATTAAGGTGATGAGTACCAGCCATTTGTAAGGTTTCACAAACGGGCGAAGGTTTTTGAAGAGTTGGAGGAGGTTCATTTTAATGTAAAATTATGAATGTAGAATGAAGAATGATTTCCTTGAGCAGCCCCGGCAGGGGCAAGAGCTCGGTAGAGAAAGACATTTCGATTATCAAACACCTACCGTTCCGAACAAATCATATTCCGCGGCGTTCGTGATTTCCACATTATAGAATTCGCCGACGGTGAGGGGTTTGCTCTTGTCAATGAAGACGTCGTTATCGACATCGGGGGAGTCGAATTCCGTGCGGCCGATGTAGCAGTCGGGTTCTTCGCTGTCGATGAGCACCTTCATCGTGGTGCCGACGCGAGTTTGGTTGATCTCGTAGGAGATTTTCTCCTGCAGCTTCATGATCTCGTTCACCCGTTTGTTTTTTTCGGAAGCCTTGATGGGGTCGCCGAGGTCGAAGGCGGGCGTGTCTTCCTCTTGCGAGTAGGCGAAAACGCCGAGTCGCTCGAAACGGTTGCGGTGCACGAACTCCACGAGTTCCTTGTGCTGTTCGCGGGTTTCAGTCGGGTAGCCGGAGATCAGCGTGGTGCGCAGCGCGATGCCGGGAATGGTCTCGCGGATGCGGGCGATGAGGTCGTAAATATAAGCCGAGCTACCGCCGCGACGCATGCTCTGCAGGATGTCGTCGCTCACGTGCTGGAACGGGATGTCCAAGTAACGGCAGTATTGCGGATACTGCTTCATCACCTCCAGAATCTCGTAGGGGAAGTTCAGCGGGTAGGCGTAATGCAGTCGAATCCACTGGATGCCATTCACTTGCGCGAGCTTATCCATCAGGTCGGCGAGTTCACGCTTGCCGCTGCGGTCGATGCCGTAGTAGGTGAGGTCCTGGGCGATCAGCATCAGCTCCTTAACCCCTTGGTCGGCAAGCCGTTGCGCCTCATCCACCAATAGCGGAATCGGTTTGGAGACCTGCTTATCGCGGATGAGCGGGATGGAGCAGTAGGAGCACTGGTGGTCGCAGCCCTCGGAAATCTTGAGGTAGGCGTAGTGGCGCGGGGTCGAGAGCATCCGGTCCGCTGTGTTAAGCAGTTGGAAATCTGGTGACTCCAACAATTTCGGAAGTTCCGCGAAGGTGAAGAACCCATCTACTTCGGGCAGCGCTTCCTGCAATTCCTCCATATTGCGTTGCACGAGGCATCCCACCACGTACAACTTCTTGATCTGGCGACGTTTCTTACGCTCAATTTGTTGCAGAATCTCGTTCACGGATTCTTCCCGGGCATCGTGGATGAAGCTGCACGTGTTGATGATCACGATGTCGCTTTTCTGCGCGCTTTCGTAGTAGAGTTCATGTCCGTTGCGGTGGAGCTGCGCGGCCATGACTTCCGAGTCCACAATGTTTTTAGAGCAACCTAAAGTGATAATATTGATAGTCATATATTCAATTTCCGCCTGCAAAAATAAAAAAAGCCCCTACATGAGGGGCTTAAATCACATTTAGCAATAATTATTGCTTCTTGCAATCAATTTTAACACCTTCAACATAAGTGTATGTTGAGTTCAAAGCATCACCATAGGCGCTACAGCTTTTATAAGCAGTACCACTCAGGTCAATATCATTAATCTCCTGACTGAAAGTGGTTCCACCTACGGTTCCAGTGATCGTGCATTTACAAACTTTGCTGCAAGAAGTTGCAACACTGGCTAACAATAAAGTAGCTCCAAAAATTGCCATTAATTTTTTCATTTTGATAATTTTTTAAGTGAACACTAATTTCGTGGCAAAAATACATTTTTTTAGAAAGCAAACAACACAAAACAACAATTAGAAAATTTTCTTTTCCACGCACTCCAATCCCATCTTTCCGTATGGAGTCTCCGTAACATTACTGAATGTTTCACAAGACTGCCCTTGCGCCTTCTCCGTGGAGGTTCCGATAATGTCACCATATTCATATAATGTGCATTCACATTGGCTACTACAGGAAACTGTCAATAATGTAAGAAACAGTAAACCTACCAAAATCAACGGTTTAATTATTTTTGTCATAGTTTTTCATTTTTCGGCTGCAAACATACACTTTTTATTTAAAAACACATCCATGAAGCATTGTTCAATGTTTTTTGTATTTTTGCCATTTGAAAAATCAAAAAAATTAAGCAAATGAAAAAACTTGTTATTGTTATTTTTGCTGCAGTTTTGGCACTCACCTCCTGCAACAGCACAAATCCCTACGCTGGCAAATATTCAGGGACATTCACTTTTGTCACCGACAACATCTCCAAAAACGGCAACTTGCGATTGGTTTCCAACCCCTTGACTTCCGGTTTGTTGGTCTATGGCGTAGTTCCGATTAATCCTGTTTCATCCAATGTTTATATTTCGAATGACAACAATGCAGAACTTATAACCCAACTTTTGCAATACGTCGGCAACCAAAGCAACATCTATAATTCGGCGACCGAACAAATCAAAAACGTGAGAGTGGAAGCCACATTTGAGGGCAACACGGTGTATCTAGACATGTTTTATGAAGTGGCTCTGATCGGGAATTTGCTCAACACCCGTGTGAGTATTGTGAAATTTGTCGGCACGAAATAATTATTTCCCCCTCAATGAAAAAGTGGATTCTTGGGCTTTTTTTCCTATTGGGATGGTTTTTTTGCCAAGCTCAAGATTCCACTTTTTTGCCTGATTACAAGATTTTTTATTACCCATCCGGCATAAAGTCGAGCGAAGGTCGCCTCGTGGATGGCAAACCCGACGGCTGGTGGAAATCCTACAATGAGAAAGGAGTTCTCATTTCCGAAGGAAACCGAAAAAATTTCCTTCTCGACAGTCTTTGGACCTTTTATAATGATGACGCTTCCATTCGGATGAAAGTGCATTACAAAGAGGACAAAAAAGAAGGTGAACAGACTGTCTATCAGAAAGATGAATACACAGTAACAACATGGCACGAAGATACGATAGTCGGCAGCGTGAACACCTATACTTCAAACGGTATCTGGAAGAAAACCGTGCCGTACATGAACGGGCTGCCGCACGGGTTGGCCAAAGAATTCAACGACACAGGACTTGTGGTGGCCGTGACCAAATACTACCGCGGGGTGCGTAGCCGACGGGAGGTGATCAACCGCACTGATAAATTCGGACTCAAGCAGGGCAGTTGGAAATATTTTTGGGACAACGGCAACCTACGACTCGAAGCACAATACCTCAACGACAAAAAGCACGGATTCTTCAAGTATTACGACGAGAATGGCGATTTCCTCTACGTGGAAAAATACGAAAACGACCAATTGGTGAAGGATGCCAAAGAGACGAAAGAGTTGGAACGCCGCCGAACATATCACCCGAATGGACAGGTCGCTATCGCCGCCACTTACTACAACGGTCGCCCCGACGGAGTGCGCCGAGACTTTGACTCCACCGGCAAAATCACCAACGGCTATTTATACGAAGAGGGGTGGCTCCGCTATGAGGGCATCACCGATTTGAACGGATTGCGCCAAGGATTGTGGAAAGAGTACTACCCTACTGGGGAACTCCGCTCGAAAGGAAAATACAAAAATTCAAAACCTATTGGAGAATGGGAGTTCTATTTTCCAGACAAAACTATCGAAATCACAGGCAGTTACAATACCAAGGGTCAGAAAATCGGAGAATGGCTTTGGTTCTACCCGACCGGTGACACCATGACTGTGGCCAACTATGAGGACGGAGACTTGGAAGGCCGCTACACAGAGTATGATGAAGAGGGGGGGGTAATGACAAACGGTCGTTATGAAGCCGGTTACGAAGAAGGAACATGGTTGTATAGAAACGGAACGTCTTATGAGACAGGAAAGTACAGCGGTGGTATGCGCGAAGGAATTTGGAAATCATGGTTCGACAACAACAAACTCGCATCCGAAATCCAATATTCCGACAATCTCATGGATGGGAAATACACGTTGTATTGGGAAAACGGCAATGTCCGCCTGACCGGAAAATACGAAGATGGCTTGCAAGAAGGAATTTGGCAGCTGTATGACGAAGAAGGAAGTTTATCCATAACTACCTTATTCAAAGAGGGTAAGGAACTAAAATGGAACAATTATACAATAAAATAATGGGGACCACGTTAAAAAAATCGTATCTTTGTGGCCTCAAATTTCAATCTGTTTGATTAACTTAAGGATAACAGTTGAAGTTTTTTTGATGTCAAGAATTCATAACCTCTTGACAATTATTGTTTTGTAATTTTTGAATATGAGATTTAGAATATTGATAATGACCTTATTGTGTGGGATTGCGTGGGGGGTAACCGCTCAACCGGAAAGCCAGAACTCTGTTGACTCCTCTTCCACCAATATCGCACAAGAGAGTTTAGAAATCTTCACCCGCAACGAAATCCGTCTGATGGATTCACTGTTGAATGTTTGGTATGTGAAACGCGACCTCGCCTCACAAAGCTCTGTCCTTTCCAAACTGACCGATGACACCACCAAATACGACAACAACGACACATTGATTTTCAAACGTTTAAGTGCCATTAAAACTCCAATTCAAGTGGCTTACAACGATAAGGTGAAACGATTCATTGAATTATATTCCGTTCAACGGCAGCGCAGTTCATCGGTAATTTTAGGTCTGGCACAATACTACTATCCATGGATGAAGGCCATTTTCGACAAATACGATTTACCTGAGGAGTTGGTCTATATCACCATCATCGAATCGGCGTTGAATCCCACGGCTGTGTCACCGGCGGGCGCGACAGGAATTTGGCAGTTCATGTATGGTACGGGAAAACTCTACGGCTTGGAAGTCACTTCCTACGTTGATGACCGCCGCGACCCCTACAAAGCCACTGATGCTGCCGCACGGCACTTCCGCGACCTATACAACATCTTTGGAGACTGGGGGTTGGCCATCTCAGCTTACAATTGCGGTGCCGGTAACGTACGTAAAGCTATCCAACGCTCCGGCGGCAAAACCGATTTCTGGAGCGTCTGCAACTACCTTCCCCGAGAAACCCAGAACTACTTCCCTGCTTTCATCGGTGCCATGTATATGATGACCTACCACAACCTCTACGGCATTCAACCTGCAAGCATTTCCATCCCGTCTGATGTGGATACCATCATGATCCAAAAGGAAACTCATTTCCAACAGATCGCCGACGTCTTAGGCATAAGCTATGACGAAATCAAATCGCTCAATCCGCAATACAAGAAGGACATTATCCCGGCATTTAACCAGCCGATGCCGGTGCGGCTCCGCTCCAACGACATCCTGCACTATATCGCCATGATCGACTCCATTCCGAAATATAACTACGACACCTATTTCAATCCGACGAAAAATCTGAACCTGGTGGCTGCAAATGGTACCGTCACCGATGACGGCATGATGATTGTTCAGCAGACACCAAACAAATACCACGTAGTGAAAAAAGGCGAGACTTTGGGCAAAATCGCGGCAAAATATCACACGACGGTCAATAGCTTAAAGTCCATGAACCACTTACGAAGCACCAATTTGCGGGTCGGACAAAAATTGTTGGTAAAGAAAGGCTCCACGGTGAAAGTTCCCAATCCCAATGCTAAGCCTGCCGCTCAAGACACTTCGAAAACGATTGCAAACAATGCAGCTGCCGATTCAACTGCAACGAAATGCGACACTATTGGCGGTCCTGTTCCCGCCCAACCGAAACCGGAAATCAAACCCGTGCAGCAACAACTAAGCTACACCTCCTACACTATCCGACAGGGAGATACACTCTCCTCTATAGCAAGACGTTACGGGACTACTGCCAACGACATCGCTCAGTACAACCACTTGGCCAACAAGGATGCTATCAAAATTGGACAAAAACTGAAAATCCCCAAAAAATAGTCGCTATTTCGGATATAGGTTCCGAGGCTTTTCCATCGGGTGAACATTACATAATCCATTATGGGTGTTGTCATAAAACAGAGTATCAGAGGCACGATAGTCAACTATGTGGGAATAGCCGTCGGCTTTCTCACTACTTTTTTTATCGTAACCAGGTATCTGACACAAGAGGAAATCGGCCTCACTCGTGTTCTGATTGATGCCGCCGTTCTTTTCTCCAGCTTCGCCCAACTTGGCACCAGTTCATCCATCATCCGCTTTTTCCCTTACTTTAAAGACGAAAACGCCAAACATAACGGCTTCTTTTTTTGGACTTTGATTGTTCCGGTTGTCGGATTCCTCGTTTTTTTAGCCGTCGCCAAATGCTTGGAAGGCACCATCATTCAGACATTCTCAAAACATTCTGAATTGTTCGTCACCTACTACAAATTTGTGTTCCCGCTGTCGCTGTTCATGCTGTATCAGACGGTGTTCGAGGCCAATGCCAACGTGCTGATGCGCATAGTGGTGCCAAAGTTCGTGCGGGAAGTAGGGGTGCGTGTCGGACTGCTCGTCTCCTATCTGTTGTATGGTTACTGGCACATCATAGACCTTGACGGTCTTGTTGTGGCTGTATGCATCATCTATCTCATCGCCGCTCTGATTGACTTTTTCTATCTGCTCACACTGGGAAAAATATCCTTCAAACCGAATACCAAGGTTTTTTCAAAACCGCTGTTGAAAGACATCGTTTTTTATACGCTTTTCCTGCTGCTGAACGCTATCACGGTGAATGTGATGCCTTTGCTAAACACGTTTTTTGTCAGTGCCGGCATGGGACTTTCTTTTACTGGCATTTACGCCATCGCCAACTACATCGCTACCGTGGTGGAGGTCCCGAACCGGTCACTTAACGCTATCGTGCAGCCGGAAATTTCCGAATCCATCAAAAACAACGACTTTCAACATGCAGAAACACTCTGTAAATCCGTTTCTTTGCACTTGATGCTTTCCAGTGCACTCATTTTCATCTTCATCTGGATTAATCTTGACGCTCTTTTCATGTTGCTGCCGAACGGAGAGGCATACGAAGCCGGAAAAAGTGTGGTGCTCATTCTCGGCATTGCCAAATTTTGCAATTCTACTCTGTTCGTTAGCTCCAGTGCGCTAAACTATTCCAAATACTACTATTGGTCGCTGATATTCACAGTTTTGCTAACTACCATGGCGGTGGTGCTTAACGTACTGTTCATCCCCCGCTTGGGGATGGATGGCGCCGCATTGTCACATCTCCTTTCTTACTTGACGTTTTATCTCTGTCTCTTAATAATAATTCGCATTAGATTAAATATCAACATATTATCCACAGCACAACTCAAAGTTGTAGCCATCATAGCGGGCTTGCTGCTGTTGAATTTCGGTTGGGTAAAACTAATCACCCCGTTATTTATGAAACTGCCTTTCTCTATGATGACAGATACAACAGGGGACGCAATCGTCAAAAGTCTAATTTTGTTTGTTTTGTCTGTCGGAGTTTGCTACTTCTGGCATATTTCAGAGGATTTGAACAATCTTGTGCGAAAAGTGCTGCGAATTAAACGGTGAACGTCAACCGCTCTCCCCGACTTTCTCCGAGGAAAACCCCGTTTTCATAAACCAAGTTTCCGTTAACAAATGTGTGGGTCACTTGCGAACGGACTATAACCCCATCGTAAGGCGTCCATCCACATTTGTATAACACACCTTCGTTGGTAATCAAGGAATTAGCATTGTCATCCACAATCGCCAAATCCGCAAAATAGCCTTCCCTGATAAAGCCGCGCCGTTCAATGCGATACAATATTGCGGGATTATGACACATCAATCTTACCAAATCGGTTATTTTCAATTTATTTCGTTTGAAATTATCCAACATAAACGCAAAATTATGCTGGATGGACGGGAATCCGGACTTGGCTGTGAAATAGCTATCGGTAAACTTTTCCTCGCGAAGGTGCGGAGCATGGTCTGAACCGATAGTGTCAATGTAGCCATCTTGCACTCCACGCCAAAGAGCACGTTTGTCATGTGCCGATTTTATGGCCGGATTGCACTTGATGGCGAATCCATATTGGCTGTAATCACGGTCATCAAATAACAGATAATGAGGGCACGTTTCTGCAGTTATCTTCTTGGATAACAATGGTGCGGAAGGATCGAAAAGAAGTAGTTCCGCACGGGTGGAAATATGCATGACGTGCAGTCGCGCACCCGTCTTTTGGGCTAACTTCACGGCCTTTTCAGTTGAACGGTAACAAGCTTCTTCGGTGCGGACGAGCGGATGGATGCTTGCATCAGGCACTACTTCATGGTGTTCAGCCAATTCCTTATAATGCAGCGTATTGCGTTTGATAATATCTTCATCTTCACAATGCGCCGCAATCAGGCAGGGGGATTCTTTGAAAAGAGTTTCCAAGACAGAATCCTTATCCACCAGCATGTTGCCCGTGCTGGAACCCATGAACAATTTCACGCCGCAAACTTTTGCAGGGTCGGTTTTCACAATTTCGTCAAGGTTGTCGTTTGTGGCTCCGATGTAGAACGAGTAGTTTGCCAATGATTTTTCGGCGGCGAGGTCGAATTTCTCCTGTAACAAAGCTTGCGTGGTGGTTTGCGGCACGGTGTTCGGCATCTCCATATAGGAGGTCACGCCACCAGCCACCGCCGCTCGGCTCTCGCTGTAAATGTCGGCCTTGGCGGTCATACCCGGTTCCCGGAAATGTACGTGCTCGTCAATGACTCCTGGAATAAGGTATTTGCCCCGTGCATCGACAACCTGCGCATTTTCTGGCTCAAAGGTTTCGCCATCGCGCACGATTTTGGCGATTAGGCCATCTTTAATATAAAGGTGAGCACTAAATGTCTCACCTTCGTTTACTATAATTGCATTTTTAATGAAATAATTCATAATTCTGCATTTTAATTATGCATTATGCATTATGCATTGTGAATTAGAATCGTCCGCCGGCACCGCCGCCGCCGAAGCCACCGCCGCCGCCAAAGCCACCGAAACCGCCACTGCTACGGCCGCTACCGAAACCGCCACTGCTATGGCCGCCACCGAAGCTGCTACCGCCGAAACCACCGCCGAAGTCAGACCAATTGCCGCCATAGTGGGTGGGTGGGAAGAAGGAACCAGTATAATGGCTGCCGCCGCTTCCTTTCCCGTTTTTGTGTAAGATTACACAAACGAGAACAACTATACCGATAAAAAACAAAAGACCAAAAAGGGCATCCCCGTCAAAGTCGTTGTCTTCTCGTATCTCCTTGATTTCGCCTGCCGCCAGAGGCAGAATGTACGCCAATGCCGAATCAATGGCCGCGTTGTAATCACCGTCACGCAGAGCGGGCATCATCTTCGTCTCAATGATGCGTTTCGCGATAGCATCGGGGATAGCGCCCTCAAGGTCGTAACCCACCGCGATATAGACTTCTCCGGAGGTCTCGTTGCGGGGTTTCAGCAACAACACCACCCCATTGCGTTTCTCGTCGGTGGATCTCACACCCCATTGGTCGCCGATTTCGTAGGCGAATTCCGCAGCCGTGTAGTCACCTAAGTCGTTGACCGTCACCACACAGATAACATTGGTGGTGGTATCGTTGAAAGCCACCAGCAAATCCTCCTTCTCCTGGATTTGTTCAGGAGTGAGAATGCCCGCAAAGTCGTTGACTAAGCGTGGCGGATCGGGTTTGGGCGGAATTGCATCCGTAGTCTGCGCTACACCCGTCCACGCGACAAAGAGAGCGAAGAATATGATTATCAGTCGTTTCAAGACTACTTTAGATTATGATTAGTTGAAATTGAATTCCACATCAGGAGCCTTGTCAGCACCTTCAGCTGCCTTGAAATAGCCTTTCTTGTCAAAATTGAAAATGCCAGCGATGATGTTGTTCGGGAAACGGCGGATGTAACTGTTATAGTCGTTTACCGTTTCATTGAACTTGCCGCGCTCCACGGCAATACGGTTCTCGGTACCTTCCAGTTGGGCTTGCAGCTCCAGAAAATTCTGGTTTGCCTTCAGTTCGGGATAGCGTTCCACAACCACCATCAAACGACTCAAAGCAGAGCTCAGTTGATCCTGTGCAGCTTGGAACTTGGCAAGAGACTCTTCCGTCAGATTGCTGGGATCCACTTGCACGGATGTGGCTTTGGCACGTGCCTCAATCACCTCTGTCAGAGTTCCTTTTTCATAGTTCGCAGCACCCTCAACAGTCTTCACCAAGTTGGGAATCAAGTCCATACGGCGTTGGTAGGCATTCTCCACGTTGGCCCAAGCCTTGGAGCATCCCTCATCTTTCTGGACCATTTTATTATACGGTTTCACAAACATGGCACCCAAAATGATGACGATACCAACAATAATCAAGATAGTTTTTAATAATTTACTCATTGTATTAAAGTTTTAATATGAATTTTTGATTTTGATGTTTTCGTATATAATGTTAACAGCACCTGAATTCTGCGCCACATATTCCTGACAAATATTGCATGTTTGGGTATAATATTCAGGATTTTGTTCGAATTTCGTCATTATATCTTTCATTTCCTCTGAGGAATTGACCGAAAATGCCCCTTTTTGTGCCACCAGATTCACTGCTTCATTGAAATGATCGTAATGTGGCCCAAAGAAGAGCGGTTTTCCATAGACGGCGGCCTCCAAAATGTTGTGCAAACCTGTCTTGAAAGCGCCCCCGATATAGGATACCCTGCTGTATTGGTATAATCTGCTTAAAATGCCAATCGTGTCAATGATAAACACTTGGCAATTCGCTAAATCATTCTCCTCTTTGGAAGAATACAGCGCGGTTTTATATGCGGCGAACGTCTGTTTCACTTCCGGGGTTCGGTTGATTTCGTGGGGTGCCACGACCAGTTTATATTCAGGAAAATGTTGCAATAATTGTGCCAGCAGCTGCTCGTCTGGCCCCCACGTGCTGCCTGCCACGATGACTTTTTTGTCTTGATGGAAAGTCGCCATGAAATCAAATGGTTGCACTTGCGCGGCAATGGCTTTCACACGATCGAAACGGGTGTCACCGCATACAGTAACCTGCTTTATGCCAATCTGTTCCAATAGCTGTCGCGATTTCTCCGTTTGCACGAAGAAATGCGTCGCCTGGCGGAGTTGTTTCGCGAACCAACTGCCGGAAGGTTTGAAGAAATGCTGTTTTTCACGGAAAATGGCACTTATATAATAAAATGGTATTGAATTCCGATGCAATTGCTGCATGAAGTTATACCAAAACTCATATTTCACAAAGATGGCTGAAGCAGGTTGGACGATGTCAAGGAACTTCTTGGCATTGTCAGGCAGGTCTAACGGCAGATAGAAATTGTAATCAGCAAGCGGTTTTTTAACTGCCTGTGTGTAACCCGAAGGAGAGAAGAACGTTACAAGTATTTGTGTTTCAGGTTGTTCTTGTTTGATTTTCTCAACAAGTGGCTTGGCTTGCTCATATTCCCCCAACGATGCGCAATGTATCCACACAGGATTTGATTTGCCTGTAAAAGTGCGTTCCAGCTCAGCAAACAAGCCCTTCCGACCGCGCACCCACAGCCGCGCCTTTTCATTGAACAGCGCCGCCACCCGGATGCCCAGTCCGTAAAACCAAATCCCTATCGTGTACAATCCTCTCATCACCCTATCCTCTCATCATCTGTAATAGAAAGTCGTTGTCGTTTTCCGTTCATACAACGGGATGTTCCATCCGGCCTTGAATCCGACCAAGCCGCTGAATTTGGCTGTCATGCCTTCCGTGGGACCTTCATAAAAGACGTAATTGCGGTTCGGCTTGGTCCACATCTCATGAAATTCAACTCCGATGAAAAAATTCAACATACGGTTTTTCCTCACAAACTGGTATCCGATGAACTGACTGAGAACAAAACCACCCGACCGGCGGTCGTAGCCCTTGGCGTAGTTATCGTCCAACTGAGGATACTGGTGGCTGAAATCATCAAGGCGGAGGCGATGGCTGAAGTAGCCGCCACCAAGCTTAAGCCATATACCAGAATTCTTCCAACGGTCCACGGGGATAATCTTCCCGATGTCGGCTTGGGCAGTCCAATAACGGCCTTCCGCCCGGATACCGCCCGGCGACACTAGCCCGTTGCCGTCAATGACAATGCCGTTTTCGTTAGCAAGCGTGCCGTTGAAGAAATTCGTGTCGCGCATATTCGCATTGAACATGTAGTCGAAATGGAAACCGACCGTCCAATTTGACTTTGACTTGAACGTAAAGCCCGGCCCGACAGCAAAATTGTTCTTGAACATGGTACGCAGATTGCCCATCGGGAAATGGTAGGCCATGTGCGCATCCAACCAAATCATCGGTGCAGCGGTATCGACATAGTCCTTGCTGGAAAAATCAGTCTGATAGACCGGTTTGCTCCGTTGCGCAACCATACTTTTCGGCACTGACACGGCCACTATCACTGCCAAAAAGAAAAAAAGATGTAGCAAGCGACAACCTGCCACATCTTTTTCGGTATGCTTAAAATTAATCATATAATCTGATCTGAATAATTCATACTTGACATCTGCCAAATATGGCTTTTAGCTTTTGGCTTTTAGTGCCAATTCCTGTTGATAGCCAACAGCTAACAGCCAACAGCCAACATTAGTTCGTGCGTCCTGGATAGACCTTGAGGGCCTCGCGGAGGCATTCGACAGCTTTCTCCAAGTCGGAGACGTTGAGGCAGTAGCTGATACGCACCTCGTTAACGCCTTGGCCTTTCTTGGAATAGAAGCCGGTAGCGGGAGCGAACATCACCGTGGCACCGTTGTAGCTGAAGTCTTCGAGCAGCCAGCGGCAGAAGCGGTCGGAGTCGTCGATAGGCAGACGGGCGACGCAGTAGAAAGCACCCTTCGGCATCGGCACGAAGCAGCCGGGGATGGCGTTCACGCCGTTGACGATGGTGTTTCTGCGAGCCACATACTCTTTGTTGACGCTGTCAAAATAAACTTTCGGGGTGTCAACGGCGGCCTCGCCGAGAATCTGACCGTAGGAAGGCGGGCTCAGACGGGCCTGCGCCATCTTCATCGCGGTATTGTAAACCTCCTTGTTATGCGTGATGAAAGCACCCACACGTACACCACATGCGCTGTAACGCTTTGACACAGAGTCCAAAAGCACCACATTGTCGGCAATGTCGGTCAACTCCATGACGGAGAAATGCTGGGCGCCATCGTAACAGAATTCACGATAAACCTCATCGGCGAAGAGGAAGAGATCGTGCTTCTTGGCAATCTCACCCAACTTCAGGACTTCTTCTTTGGAATAGAGGTAGCCGGTGGGGTTGTTGGGGTTACAGATCATGATGGCTTTCGTCTTCGGGGTGATGACCTTCTCGAAATCCTCGATGGAAGGCAGCGCGAAGCCGTTCTCAATCGTGGAGACGATGGGTTTCACCACCACGCCGCACATCGTGGCGAAGGCGTTGTAGTTGGCGTAGAAAGGTTCCGGGATGATGATTTCGTCGCCGGGATCCATGCAGCTGTTGAAGGCGAAAAGGAGGCCTTCGCTGCCGCCGGTGGTGACGATGATCTCATCGGGAGTGATCTCGATGCCCACGCTGTGGTAGTATTCCACCAATTTCTTGCGGTAGCTGATGTTACCAGCGGAGTGGCTGTAGGCAATCACCGGGATGTCAGCGTTGCGCACCGCATCACGAGCGCCTTTCGGGGTCTCGATGTCGGGCTGACCGATGTTCAAATGATAGACATGGATGCCACGAGCTTTGGCGGCATCAGAGAACGGGACGAGCTTCCGGATGGGGGAAGACTGCATGCTTGCACCTTTTTGGGAAATTTTCGGCATAATTTTTATGTTATTAAATTGATATTCAGATACTTGATTTTTCTCCACTAAAGTCGCAAATATATAAAATCTTTCCATATTGAATTCGTTAAACTGGTTTTATTGCACAACAAACGAACCCAAATCGTACGATAGACTTAAACTTAGACTTAGACTTAAACTTAGAACTATTGACTATAACCCTAGCTTCAATAACCCATAACCTATAACCAATAACCATTATCTGAAATTATAGCACCGCAGGATCGGTTCGCCTTCGGCCGGTCGCAGGTGCATGGCACCGCCAAGACATTGCTTGTAAGCTTTGCACGATGCACACATGCCGCACCGCATCCAATTACGGTCACGCATGATTTGGAAGCGGTTGTCCCAAACATCCAGCAAGTTATCGTGATAGATGTTGCCTTGCCGGAATGATCGGTTGATGTTCGGACAGGCAGAGATGTCGCCATTCAGCAACACGGATCCGATGTTGATGCCGGCGCGGCAGAAGAAATAGCTGTCTCTTACCTCTTCTTCATACTTGCCTGTATAAGCCTCGCAGCTGAAGGTCAGGTTGATTTTGCCTTCGCGACGGGTGTCGGCGATAAATCGCATCATCTCTTCCACTTGGGAACGGCTAAGCATCAGTTCCGGGTCGCCCGCCGCACGTCCGATGGGGGCGATGGTGAACAACCGCCAGTACCGAATCCCGTTGGCGATGAGCAGTTCTTTGAGCCGCTGTAACTCTGGCAGGTTCCGTTTATGCACGCAGGTGACAACATCATAGTTCAGCCGCGGCTCGTTAGTGATGAGTCGCAACGCCCGCAATGCCCGTTGGAAACTTTGCGGATGCTGCCGTAACCAATTGTGTGTTTCCTCCAACCCGTCTAAACTGACTGTTACAGAGCTCAATCCGGCGGCCACCAGCTCACGATGACGTGCCTCGTCATAGAGCATCCCGTTAGTGACGATGCCCCAGCGGAATCCGTGCTGTCGGAGGGTGCGTCCGCAATCAGCCAAATCCTCGCGCAACAGCGGTTCCCCGCCGGTGATGGCGATGATGACGGTGTCGCGGGGATAGCGATGCTCCAAGGGTTCGATAGCGCGGAGGAAATCGGCGAACGGCATGTCCGCCACACGGGTCTCCGATTTGCAATCCGACCCGCAATGACGGCACGAAAGATTGCACCGCCATGTACACTCCCAAAACAGATAGTTCAATTCGTGTATTTCGGTTTCATTCTTCCGAAACACGCGGAACAGGAAACGCTTGAAAGCACTCATCTTATTGAGCGTCAGAAACTTTCTTGACTTTAAATTGCAATGGCTGACTCAAATCAGAACCATAAACCATGGTATCCAAGGTTTCGTACTGCCCATGTTCCGTACTGTCAATATCCGTGACGGTAAAACGGAATTCTTGCATGTCGTACAGATAACGCTTCTCCGAGGCAGAGAAAACCCCATTATGGTCTGTGGTATCTACAAAACTAACCTCTTCAGATACAACCATCAGTCCTTCAACAGGTTCATTGGTTTCCACATCGGACACTCTACCTTGGATAATGGCTTCCATCTGATTCCCAGGCATTCCGTAACAAGCTTGAAACGCGAACATCAGCGCAGTGAAAGAAAACGATCCGAACAAGAATCGGAGCAGTTTTTGCTTTTTCTCTTTGAGGTATTTGAACATAACGGCATCTTTTATTATGGGTGCAAAAATACAAAAATAAGACTTAGACTTAAACTTAGACTTAAACTTAGACTTAAGTTCACTCTTGTCTTAATAGAAAGATGCAAAACAAACAAAAGGTTACAAAAATGTGTATCTTTGCCGTGCCTTTAATTATGCATTATGCATCATGAATTATGAATTAAAGAATGGTACGAGCAAAGAAACGTTTAGGACAGCATTTTCTGAATAACCAGGCGATTGCGCAGGACATCGCCGACGCTATCCGCACGCCCGACGCACATGTGATAGAGATCGGACCGGGTATGGGGGTGTTGACACAGTATCTCCTGCAACGCGAGTTCCCGCAGTTCGCCGTCATCGAGCTGGACGAGGAATCCGTTGACTATCTGCAGATTCACTATCCGGAATTGGGTAACAACCTGATTCACGGTGACTTCCTGCAATATCCGCTGTCGGATTTCTATAACGGCCCGAAGGTGATTGTCGGCAATTTCCCGTACAACATCTCCTCGCAGATTCTGTTCAAGGTTTTGGACGAGAAGGAGACCGTGGTGGAGGTCGTGGGCATGTTCCAAAAGGAGGTGGCCGAGCGGGTGTGCGCGCACGCGGGCAACAAGCAGTACGGCATCCTAAGCGTTTTGCTACAAGCATATTACGATACCGAGTACCTCTTCACCGTAGGAGAGCATGAGTTCACGCCGCCGCCACAGGTGAAGTCAGCCGTCATCCGTCTCACCCGCAACTTCGACAAGAAGCTGAACTGCGACGAGAAGACCTTCCGCACGGTGGTGAAAACCGCCTTCAACTACCGCCGCAAGACCCTCCGCAACGCGTTACAGTCGCTGCCCTTCGACAAGGCCTTCGTGGAAACCGAGCCGCTGTTCACGAAACGCGCGGAGCAGCTATCGTTGGGGGATTTCGAGTATTTGACGGGGAAATTGGCGTAGGGGCGTATCGCATACGCAGTATCGCACACGCCCTATCTGTAGAGACGCGCCATGGCACGTCACCACGGGCGCGCCGCTTTTTCGCTCATCCCTTGTTGGATTTCCAAAACAGTATTCTGGGCTTCTTCATCCCCGTTCTCGGCCAACGTTTTCAACTCTTTGAATGACAATTTCAATACTGAATTGTCCTTTTTGAGTTTTTTTCCATAATACAATCTTTTATTTGTCGGCTTGTTTTTCGTATAATTCCCAAGTCACACAATGCAAAGCGCCACCATCGTTATTACCTCCGTTATCAATTAGAGGCATAGCATAAATTGGGATGATTTCCAAATGAGGGAACAATTTCTTGAATGTTTCTTTTGCAGCTATATCGGTCTTGCAATCAGCATTTTCAGAAAGACACGGAAGCAGAATGCCACCGGGCACTTGCAGGTAGTTGATATAGCACCAAGAGTTCTTTTCATCATCCCATGCGGGAAGTTCAATAACTTCAAAATGCCCTTTCAGAATTTTCAATATCCTTTTATGAAACTGCGAATCATTGTTTCTCCAACAACCGTTCAAAAGAACTTTGTTATCTCCAAGATATGCAACCATTCCGTCTGCATGGCCATAAGGGTCTTCCATGTCCCATGGTAGCAAGATGATCCCTGCTTGTAATACTTCGCTCAAATGTTGAAGCAAATCAAGCGGTTTCCAAAGAGGATTCTCGCTGAAAATTTTGTCTGTCATAATTACCTTGTCGCCGCAACGGACATAATTTCCTCCGTCAAGAATAATATCCATATTGTTCGGAGCATACAGATTCAACCCTTCGCAAGCCATTTTTTGCTCCGTGATATACTTTTGCATTGTTTTGTTCTCATCCAAGTAATCAGGTCTGTACGTATAATTTGCATACGTGCCGTCATCAGAAATTCTCACGGGCATATAATCCCTGCACCAAATATCTTTTGTGCTATTCAACTCTTCGTGTTCTATCTGCAATTTGTCAAGTGCCGCGAGAATGGCATTGGCGATCTTTTTTGTCTTTGTCGTTTTTCTAAGCCATTCAGAAATGTAAATAATTGGTTTTGACATAATGACACTCTCTTGTTGTTTTTCAATCAAATTATTGCGGATGGCGGATGGGATATATCCTAACTTTTCTTTTGCATACTTCAAAGCATATTCTTTAGGCTTATTTTGCAGAAAGTTGACGATTAATTCTTCTTTGGATGGATATTTGCTTTCTTTGAATGAATTATCACATAATACAGCGCGTAATTCACAATCAATGTATTCTTTTGCGTTTTCACCAAGATTTATTCTTTTTGAAAACAAAACATCATTTGATACATCATTAACGACCAACTCCACTGTTATTGTTTCTAATTCATCATACGAAGAAAAACCACAAGCATTTTGTATGGCTTTTAATACTTTGTATGGACCTACTATAGGTTTCCCGTCATTAATTACTGCACCTCTTATCAAATATGAATGATAAATGTTTTCATGGTCACTTACAACAAAATCTAATCCTGCACGATTCCCACCTTTGTATGAATCTGTTTTTTTCAAACCGTTCCTATGCACATAAAAATGATTCTTGTTGTTTTTCTGTAATTCATTTCTATGAACCGATGAATCTTTAAAATTTCCTGTTTCTTCATAGTAATACACTTCGATTTCCTTAGGTAGAATAGATATTCCATTCAAAACTAATTTGAAACTTGTCAAAAACAGTTTGGCTTCGCTTTGAAGTCTTTTTATAGTCTTTGATTTGCTGTTTTCAAAACAATCAATTGTTTTTTCCATAATCACTCGTTTTTTTGTTTATAAATAACTTTCAAAGTGCAAAGGTAAAGCGGAAAATTGGAACCACCAAACTTTTTTTGTTAATTTTTGTCAAGATTTTCGAAAAGTTATTTATTATATCCCTAATACCACTTGTTTTCTGCAGATTACGATATTGCTTTTGTTTTATTCACCCCACACTGCGCTCCACTTCGTTACGCTTATGTGGGGTTATTAAAATACTGTGTCTTCGACACTACTGGCACTACATCCTTCATTTTTTCCAAAAACCCAATCCAGATTTTAACTATTCAAATCAAAATAGTTAATATTTAATCACAATTGATTGATTGTCAAGAATGAAAAAAAATCACAAAAACCTTGACAAACGGGCGGTTTTGTTGTATATTTGTCGGCGGAAATTCAAAATATCTGTTCGATATGATTATACCACAAGAAAACAACCGAGAGGCACTCAAACAACGAGAAGAAATCATTTCCAAAGTGTATCGTATAAGGAGTGAAGAATCAAGCCGCATTCTCTCAAATACAGGAAATGCGATGCGAATTGATCGGGGTCGGTATGGTAAAAATGATGGTTGGTATAAAGCGAACGGGCGAGAAAATTCAATACTGCATCACGGCAATTAAGGCATAAAAAAAAGAAATCGACAGGTTGGCTCTCTTGAAAGGTCATCGCCAAATTGTGGACGTCTAAACGGACTGTTCCCCTATTGATTTCCAACTGCAAAAATACTCTTTTTTTTCATATCCAAACATTCTTAGATAAATTTTTTGTATATCAAATCCCATCCTCCCCGCATATCCGTATTTTGTCTATCTTTGCGCGGTCAAATTCCGTGTCATGCAGAAACAGCCGTTGGCAGAGATCCTTCGCCCGCACTCCATTGAGGGCTACATCGGTCAGGAACACCTGATGGGTGAAGGGGCGGTGTTGCGCACGGCCATCGAGAGCGGCAACATCCAGTCGATGATCTTCTGGGGACCGCCGGGCGTGGGCAAAACGACTCTCGCGCTGCTCATCGCCCAGACCATCGACGCCGAGTTCTTCACCCTCAGCGCCATCAGCAGCGGCGTGAAGGACATCCGCGAGGTCATCGACAAGGCCAAAAAGTCCGAACGGCGCTGCATCCTCTTCATCGATGAAATCCACCGGTTCTCCAAGTCGCAGCAGGATTCGCTGCTCGGCGCGGTGGAGCAAGGTGTGGTCACCCTCATCGGCGCCACCACCGAAAACCCCTCCTTCGAGGTCATCTCTCCCCTACTCTCCCGCTGCCAAGTCTATGTCCTGAAGGAACTTTCGAAGGACAATCTCGAGCAATTACTGCAAACCGCTATCAGTTATCTGGAGGGACAGATGAATTGCAAAATCAAATTGGAGAACACGGAAGCTTTGATGCGCATTTCCGGTGGAGATGCCCGTAAATTGCTGAACGCCATTGAGTTGGTGTCTTGGATGACCCCGCCAGTTGATGGTGTGATCACGCTTACCCGCGAGCAAATTATCCACGTCATTCAGCAGAATTTGGCACTCTACGACAAAAAGGGCGAGCAACACTACGACATCATCTCCGCGTTCATCAAATCGTTGCGCGGCAGCGACCCCAATGCGGCGGTCTATTGGATGGCCCGGATGCTTGTGGCCGGCGAAGACCCGCTCTTCATCGCCCGCCGAATGGTGATTCTTGCTTCCGAAGACATCGGCAACGCCAACCCCAACGCTCTGCTGTTAGCCAACAATTGCTTCCAGGCAGTGAACGTCATCGGGATGCCGGAAGCGCGGATTGTGTTGTCGCAAACCGCTGTATATCTGGCCTCTTCGCCCAAAAGCAACGCCTCCTACATGGCCATCGAGAACGCTTACGGACTGGTCAAGCAGACCGGCGACCTCCCCGTGCCGATGCACATCCGCAACGCCCCGACCAAGCTGATGAAGGAACTTGGCTACCACAAGGGCTACCAATACGCACACGACTACGAGCACAACTTCGTGAACCAGGAGTTCCTGCCCGAGCAGATTGCAGGCACCAAACTTTACGAACCGCAAAACAACCCCCGCGAGAACGAACTGCGACGGTATCTAAGAAGTTGCTGGAACGAGAAATACCGCTACGTGATGCTGTTGCTGACAGCACTGACTTTTTTTTTTAAGATAACTTTCGCCCAAGATTACCATTTTTCCCAGTTTTACGCCAATCCGACTGGCGTGAACCCTGCGTTGACAGCTGCTTTTGATGGGGTAGTACGTGGTTCCGTCATCATGCGCTCACAATGGCTGTCGGTGACAAAACCGTTCTTAACTATGGGGGCAGAAATAGACGGCGCCGTATATAAGAATTTCCAGCGGCAGGAGTTGCTCGGCATTGGTTTAGTTTTCAATGGTGATAAGGCTGGTGACGTAAACTACCGCTCTGTGCAGGCCATTTTGTCGCTATCGTACATCAAGAACATTGGTCATCGCAGTCGCCACAAAATCGGTATTGGCATTTACGGTGGCATCATCAACAACCAGTTTGATTTTGATTTAAGCACATGGGACAATCAGTTTGCAGAAGGAATCTTCCATCCATATCTGCCAACTGGTGAGAACTTTGAAACCACCCGTTTGTTGTATTCGGATTTCGGAGCTGGAGTCTTTTGGGGATTCCTGCCTTCTAAGAACATGCTTTTCCGATTGGCTTTCAGCGCGTCACACATCAACCATCCTTACTATAGCTTAATGGAAACCAATGCCAGACTTCCCGTGAAATATACTGCACACTTATACTCACAAATCGCCCTTAACCATGAAATATCATTATCACCTATGCTTTATGCATCATGGCAACGTTCTTTCAGTGAATATTTGCTGGGATGTAATGTCGAATATTTTAAAAAGAAAAATAGTTACACTACATTGTTCACTCTCGGAGGAGGACTTTTCTACCGTTGGAAAGATGCCCTTGTTTTTAACGGGTTTTTCAGTTGGCAGAATCTACGCTTCTCCATCGCCTACGATGTGAATATATCGCCGTTTGTCGTGGCCACCCATGGGCGAGGCGGCATGGAACTCGCTATCTCCTATATTTTCAAAAAGAAAACTATCACCCGAATTGGAAAGGAGCCATGCCCGTATGACATTATGTAATGGTTATGGGTTATAGGTTATAGGTTATTGAAGCTGATGTAGAGAGAAACTGAATATAAAGAATGCAAGGTAAGTCGATTATATTAAAGGTTTTATGGATTGCCGTTATGGTGTTTTCTTTGTGGGTTTCTGCAAGGGCGCAGAATGGCGACACTTCTGTTTTGCCCACAACAGATTCCATCATCGTGACTATAAAACCCTTGCCTTCGACCATAAATTCTCATTTTTCTGAGTATGCCGGCAAATTGCTACCCGATTCCACGTTTCTATTCACCGCCATGCGCAACAATACGGCGGAGGACATAGAGCATTTCTTTGAAACCAATTGGTATTGTTATCTTTACGAATCCACAGCGTTGGGAGAAGGGCGGTTCTCCAGGGCCAAACCGTTACCACGGAACATAAACAACCACAAGTATTTCAACAGCAACTTCTGCCTCAGTGAAGATGGTAAGCGAATGATTCTGACCCGCTGCGTGCGCGTGGGCGAAGGAGATCTACATTGTTCATTGTGGCATTCTGAAAAGGAGAAAGGGACGTGGAAAAAACCAGTGCAACTATCGTCCGTCATCAACCAGAAAGGCAGCTCGTCTATGCAACCTTGTTTATTACAACTACCTGAATACGATGTGCTTTATTTTGCTTCTGACAGATCTGGTGGATATGGAAAATCGGATATTTGGTATTCCATCATCAAGAACGACAATTTTCAAGAACCCGTGAATCTCGGATCGATGATTAATACAGAAGGCGATGAGGTCTCCCCTTTTTACGACAAAGCTCATAACATCTTGTATTTCAGTTCAGACGAACATCATAGCATCGGTGATTTCGATATTTTCTGCAGTGAAGGAGCCTTAGGACGATGGCAACCAGTCAAACGTCTCGAAAGACCTTTCAATTCGGAGTACAATGACTTCTACTTTACAGTAAATCAGGATGGTAGTAGCGGTTTTCTCTCCTCAAACAGACCTTATCAGGATTTGGTGATGGATGATACTTGCTGTAACGACATTTACTATGTGGAATGGAAACTTCCAGAGAAAGAGACAGTTGCAGTTGACACCCCCCAGAGTATTCACGAAAAAATTGCTTCAGTGCTGCCCATAACGCTCTATTTCCAAAACGACTGTCCCGACCCGAAATCCGTTTCCGATACGACCGACAAGGATTATTTAGAACTATACAATACGTATATCGGTGATATTCAAGAATATATCCATAAATCAGGACAAGGATTGACTGGTGAAGAGCAGCGCAGGGCGATGTATGCGATGGCTGGTTTCATACGCGACTCCGTGCAGACCGGTTATACACGCTTGCTTCGATTGCAACAATATCTTACGGAGGCGATGGAGAATGGTGACACCGTGGATTTGGCTATCAGCGGATTCGCCAGCCCGCTGCATAACAGCGAGTATAACAAGCATTTGTCATCCAGAAGAATTGTCAGTCTGCTGAATTATTTGCGCAAGGCTGACAATGGCCGACTTTCCCCCTATCTTTCAGGGGAAAAGCCGGGATTGCAGTTGTATATTTCGCCCGAAGGAGCTGTAAATCACTCTTTTGAGACCGACGAAGTTCGAGAGACAGTCTTCGGGTTGCGGGCTGCGAAAGACCGAAAAATCGTGATTACCAATCCCGCCAAAAATGCGGCGATGAGCAAACCACACAGGATATCGAACGGATAATGAACCCCTACGTAGATGCGACTGTAACAGCTCAATAAGGTTACTCCGAAAACAGCCACCGCCAACAGCCACCGCCGCCTGACCTTCTTCCGAAGGAAATAGAAAAAGAGTAGCGACGTGGTCATATAGTTGATGGCGTGATTGGACGGACAGCTGTATTTACCTCCGTAATAATAAGTTCCATCTTTTTTCTGAAGCAAATGCACTTGATGATCGCCATGATATTCGAAATCGTGCGAGGGGCGCAACCGCTTCACCGTGGGTTTGAGGACACGCGCGCCTATCGTGTCAGCCAACAGTGTGACTGCAGCGATGAACAACAGGATTTTCCACGATTTTTTACGATAAAAATAGATTGTCAGCAGGGACAGAATCAGGAAAAAGACCACCCCGAACTGAGCGCTGGTGATCACCCACATCACATTATCCCAAAATGGCGAATTGTGGCTGTTAATGAACTGGAACAAGTGTTTGTCCCAATCGAATGCGGAAGAGTGGAAAAGTTCGGTCATTTATGAATGGTTATTGGTTATGGGTTATAGGTTATTGAAGGTTAGAGGGTTAAAAAGGGTAGAGAGTTAGAAGGTGAAGAGATAATTCATCGTGAAATTCCAAATGGTGACGACGCCGATGGCAAAGAGTTTCGACAGATAGAAATTCAGTTTTAATTTGTCGTGTAGGAGATAGATGACGAGATTATTGATGCCCAATCCTATGATGGCGATTATCAGGAATTTGCTGTATTCAACGGGGATTTCCGCGTTGGTACTTTGGAAGGTCCACAATCGATTCCAGATGTAATTGTTGGTGGCGGCGAGCACAAAGCCGATAGAGTTGGAGATGTACTTGTTCCAGCCGAATTTCTCTTTGCAGAGCCACGTGGTGCCGAAATCGATAACCATACCGGATAGCCCCACCACGCAGAATTTCAAAAACTTCACTATCAACGCACTATCAATCATGGAGTTTGATTTTGATGGGAAGACTGTTCACGGAACGATTGACGATATTGTCCAAACAAAAGACTACTGAAGCATCGGACATGTATTTGACAACGGTGGAGACGTGAAGATTTCCGCAGGCCGGAATGACTTCCTCTGGGTCGATTGGGCAGGTAATCGGAAAAAGGCCATTATCACGCAGATAAATGGCATGAAGCGTAATAGGAAATTCGGGATTGTTGAACACAAAATCCGTTTCGTATGGGTTGTATAAGACAAGGTCGAGATAGAGGGAATCGTTCGTAATTCTGTAGTTATCAACACTTACCTCAATACGATTAGTGCCTTGGAATGATTTTGTTCTGTGGAGGTAAAAGGAGACACCGTCTTTTTCAATCAAATCATAACCACCAGGCACTCCGCGTTGATACACATTGGTGTTGATGATATTGGCAGGTTTCCCCTGAATCTCTTTGTCAAATTGCCAAAGGTCAAATTGGGTCCTT
>JAEEGK010006152.1_pt1 | contig 28905 bp, 24 predicted proteins | sample 8958771 | NCBI WGS metagenome assembly JAEEGK01 (sample SAMN16246547, study PRJNA631951) | gut metagenome | biome: gut microbiome; feature: rumen; material: SC-attached | host: Bos | place: Iran: Karaj | collected 2018-10 | reverse complement strand
AAGTAGTTGCAGATTTTGAGAAAAATGAATTTGCCGCAGAAACATATAAAAAAAACAATCCAGAAGTAGAATTATATGATGATGTGTGTGCCGCAAATTATGAAGAACTGAAAACAAAATTTGGAAAGATTGATATTGTAATTGGAGGACCTCCATGTCAGGGTTTTTCAAACGCAAACAGACAACACAATACAGCCATTAACAAGAATAACATGCTTGTAAAACAATATATAAGAGCAATATTGGAATTAAATCCTAAAGCATTTATTATGGAAAATGTTGGGATGCTTAAATCTGATGTCCATAAATTTTATAAAACATCAGCTGATATTAATTTAATTCAAGAATATGGAATAAAAACTCAAAACAGTAAAATTTTCTTATTATCAAGTAATTACTTTTTTACAGAATTAAACGAGTTTGTAAATGATCTGACAAATATTAACACTTACATTTGGGATGATGATTTTTATTTAGGAATAAATGTTATTTATAAACAGAAGTCAAATAAATCAAAACTTGATAAAGCTGTTGAAAAATATAGAAAACTACTCAAAAAAACAGTATCACTAATTCCTGGAGTTGAGAATGAAAAAATTAATTCAATTTATAAAGATTTAACAAATTCCGTGAATTTGCTTATATCTAAAGATATATCCAATAATGATTTTATCAATCAGATAGAACAACCTTTAATGATTCAGCGAATGATAAAAACTTTAAAAGAAATTAAAGATAATGATTTAGTTATAAATAAATATTCATTTGATTCAGACTTATATGCAGAAGTCGATTCATTTCCTGTTTATGAATATCTTACAAAAATATTAGAATCAAAAAAACATGGTTATGTAATTGATAAAGGAATTTTAACAGCATCTGATTTTGGAGTTCCTCAAAAAAGAAAACGTTTTGTTGTAATGGGAATTAAGAAAGATATTAGTGACGAAATAAAACTACCAGAAAATAAAACACCTCATATAAACACTGTAAGAGATGCAATTTATGATATTGAAGAATGCTCTACAATAACTTCAGCTGCAGATGATAATGGAATAAAATTACCAAAAATTCTAAAAAAAGACCTTAGTGAATTAGCTAAGCGACTTCGAGACAGTAATGTATTATATAATAATATAATTACTGATACCCGTGAAACTGCAATGGAAAGATTTAGACTTATTAAACAAGGTCAAAATTTCCATTCTTTGGATAAAGCTCATAAAGAAAACACTTATACAAATTCAGCAAGAACTCAAAATACAATATATTTACGACTAGATTATTCAAAGATTTCTGGAACTGTTGTAAATGTAAGAAAATCAATGTGGATCCATCCAACAAAAGATAGGGCTTTAAGTATAAGAGAAGCAGCAAGACTCCAGACTTTTCCTGATAGCTTTGTTTTCTGTGGTTCAAAAGATTCACAGTACCAGCAAGTAGGTAATGCAGTTCCTCCTATGCTTGCGGAGGCAATTGCTAATAAACTACTTGAATATTTAGATTCTTAACCTTTTATCAGATATCAAAAAATCTGCAATGTTTGAACGGTTAGCATAATAGAGTCTCATAAAGCATATCATTTATCTATTCTCATTCACCAAGAAAAACAAGTTTCTCTGTTATTTCTTCTGCAAGTGATTTTGTATCTCATTAACTTTTCATGCTATAATCGCATTCATGGACACTCTTTCTCCAGAAAATCGCCATAAAAATATGTCTCACATCCGTTCGAAGGGCACCAAGCCTGAAAAACTTATACGTTCAGCACTTTGGAGGGCTGGTTTCCGCTACAGAATCTGCGACAAACTGTACCTGGGAAGACCTGATATAATACTACCTCGATATTATGCTGTAATTTTCATTAACGGATGCTTCTGGCACGCGCACGAAGGCTGCCGATATTTTGTTTTTCCTAGAAGCAATAAGAAATTCTGGAAGAAAAAGTTTGAACGGAACAAAGAACGCGATAAAAAAGTTATAGAACATTACAAGGAAGAATGCTGGCGGATTTGTGTCGTCTGGGAATGTGCAATCCGCGGTAAGGATTCAAGACAGAAAATAGAAAATGTAACAGAACAGATAATCCAGTGGCTTGAAAACCCAGAAGAATCATTTCTGGAAATTAGCAGCGTTTTTTGATATTCTATTTTTAATGAAACAAATCATCGTCAGCGGAGCCATCATTCTCCGTACAAATCCAGAAACAAATAAAAAAGAAATATTTGCAACTCAGCGCGGCTACGGCGAGTATAAAGATGGTTGGGAAATTCCAGGCGGAAAGCTTGAGCCAGGCGAAAGTCCAGAACAATGTATTGAACGTGAAATCCGTGAAGAACTAGCAACCGAAGTGAAAGCCGAAAAAATTCCTGGTTTAGTTGATTACGATTATCCAAACTTTCATCTGACTATGCACTGTATTTTATGTACTATTGTTTCAGGGGAACTAAAACTCTTAGAACACGAATCGGCTTGCTGGCTTTCTAAAGAAAATCTGCGTTCTGCAGACTGGCTCCCGGCAGATAAATTAATTCTGGATAAAATTGAAGAACTTCTTTCCATATAAATAATCTTCTTTTCGAAGAATCATTTCTGAAAATCTGTGCCTCAAATATTATACAAAGAATTTCATCCGTATAAAAAATTCTGTTTATCCGGATAAAGCCATCAAGTTTATCCGTATGGACGTTTTTGTTTATCCGGATAAACGTATCCATTTTATCCGGATAAAATCAAAAAAAAATCCCGATTTATACGGTAAAATCCGTACAAAATCGGGATAAAATTGCAACAAAACCCGGATAAAATAGACCTGTATGTCAAAAAAGATACAGGTCTAAAACCTTTCACCAGGCGGAGCTTTATTTATTCCAGTTCCGCCGCAGCATCATCAAAACCGCTGATTAATCGCCGTTTCCTGCGTCGGAGTCCGTTCCGCTTTCAGCAGGAGTTTCTGTTTCGTCCTTATCGATGAACCGTGCATCCAGTTTTACATACTCCGGTTTATTGAGTTTTGCCTTAAGCATTGAATCCGGTGTATACATAACCCTAAGTCCATCAATGTCATTTGCCGTAACCAGGTTCGCCTTATCATAACCTTTACAATCCGCTTTGTTTTTAAAACCAAGTTTAAAGATTCCAAAGTTGTCGAGCCTTACCTTATATCCCAGCAGCATATATTTCGGCACTGTTGTAAGAAGGCTCTGAATTACACCAATTATTTCTGTAGCCGTAAGTGTCGTACTTTGCGAAATATCTTCCGCAAGCTGATTCACTCCGATTTCTGCAATATATGCAGGGGCAGGATAAAACTTACCCTCTGCATCCACATCCTGCGGATTTAACCGCTTTCTACTAACAAATGGAACAGCCATAGCTATTACCTCCATGTAATTTTAAGCTGTCTTGCACTCCTGATTTCAGGCAATACAATCTAGTTCGACGAACGTTCGATTTGTACTGTTTTTGACTGCAAAATTCAACTTTTTAGCATAAAACTTAACAAAACATTCGATTTTATCTCCTGTTTACGTTGTAAATATAATAAAACTCCGTTTAAAAGGCAAATTTTTATTCGATTTTTTCGAATATTTTTATAACTTTTTATTGATAATCAGTAATAACAGCACTATAATATTGATATATTCGAAGAATTTACAAAAAGGAATGCTATGCTAGTAAAATTCAGTATTTCAAATTTTTTATCGTATAATAAAAAACAAACTTTCACTCTGGAAAGCGGCCGTGTAACCAAAAAGAGTGACCATCTTCTTACCGACAACAACACAGGCAAAAGCCTTCTGCATTTTGCCGCTATATATGGAAAAAACGGTGCAGGAAAATCAAACTTTATCAAGGCTGCTTCATTACTAAAGACTTTTATTGTATCAGGGAAACTTCCACCAACAGCAGGAGACTTGTGGTGTAAGATTGAAGATACAAATCAATCCAAGCCGACAGAATTTGAAATTGAATTTATCGCTGACGGAATTCTTTATGAATATAATCTTTCTATTATATTAGCAACCGGAGTTATTACCAAAGACGAGCTTATCCGCATTAACGGAAACCGAAAAACAAAGCTGTATTACAAAAACTTAGAAACCGGCGGATATACATTTCATAACAGCATCAAAGGTCACAATAGAGATTTAGAAGTTTTAAGCCGTACTTTCGCAATGAGCGGAAGTGCGTTTTTGTTCAGCATAAATCATAATACACAAGGTTTTTATGCCGCAAATCCGCAGGCCATTATATTAAGAAATGTATTTCTTTGGTTCATGGATACTCTTGAAGTTATTTTTCCTGACCAAAGTTTACAGCAATCGTCTCTTTTGCAATATGAAATCAGCAAATCTGATTTTGAAAAACTTCTTAAAGATTTTGATACCGGCATTGAAGGTATCCGTCTTGAAAATGTAACTAAAGAAAAGGTCTTTGAAAATATTGATTTTAAACTTCAGCAGCAAGTAAATCTTGGAATGGCTCTCGTTTCTCATCTGGCTGATTTTGCCGCAATTAACAATCAGCTTGAAATTGAGATTCCTTTACAGGAATCAAGTAATATATTTTCTCAGGTAGTAAGGACGCGCAGGAATATTTTTATAATTAATCTTGAAAAGGACGCCAAGTTTCATTTTTATTCACTCAAATTTATACATAATATTGGCGGAAAAAAACTTGAATTTACAATGCAAAACGAAAGTGACGGAACTTACCGCCTGTTTCAACTAATAGAAATTCTTGTCTGCAAAAAAGACAAAGTCTTTATTATGGACGAAATAAATCGCAGCCTGCACCCGAAGCTTACCGTACAATTTGTAAAAAAATATTTTGAACATGCAAACGGCCGTAAAGTTCAGCTTGTAACAACAACTCACGAAAGCCGTATAATGAGCCATGACATTGTCCGCCGTGACGAAATCTGGATTTGCGATAAAAATGATGATTCAAGTACTAAAATGTACAGTCTTGAAGATGAACAGGTACGCATTGACAAAGTTCTGGACGAAAACTATATGAACAATGTCTGGGGCGGCGTTCCGGTTTTTGAAGATGAATAAAAGAGAAAGGACATAATTTTTCTATGTCACACCCTCGTTCTCTTGCGGATTCAACCTTATATCTAGAAGCTTATCTATCTTGGCATTCCGCAAACGCCGTCTGAGCAGGAACTTTCTGCAACCGGTTTAGAAAGAAAATCCTGCCAGTGGAATGTCCATACACCTTCTTCGGCCGAAACCACAGGAATTCCAATCAAGCCTTTTTCCTTTGCCTTAGCAAATTTTTCATTTGAATCACGCAATGCTAAAAACGCCTTTAAATTACGCAGATCACTTGTAATATCATAATATTCATATTCTATTTTTTCTGCCTTAAATGCTTTTTCCATTTCCTGACAGTCCGGACATAATTTTGATCCATATACTTTGAGCATAAAATCCCTCCTGATTTTCTACAGTCTAAATATAATAAATATATTTACCAAATGGCAACGACTACCTTGCATCAACGGTTCCTGATAATTTTAAAACCTATTGAACAAGTGTTTTTACTTCATTATTCTAAATCCAACAGACGGAGATTTTATGACTCTCATTCCAAACATTCTCCAGCAGCTGAAAGGTATTTCCGTACACAACATCCTGGTTAGTATAGAAGAATCTTACGAACGCATTAGTTTAGAACAAAGTAAATGGTATAAAAAAACTGATTTTTTATGTCCTGACGGATGCGGCAAATGCTGCCAGAATTTTGAGCCATCACTTTTTTCAGGCGAAGTTTTGTATATGGCAGCCTGGCTTTTGGAAAACCAGAGGGAAACAGCTTTACAGATTGCAGACGGCAACTTTCCTTTTGATAACGGGGAAAAAACTTGTCTTCTTTTTAATCCTAACTCCAGCTATCACTGTTCGATATATGGCGGCCGACCTTTTATATGCCGCCTGTTCGGAGCTTCAAGTTTCCGCGTAAAATCAGGTGAAAAAATGTGGCGTCCATGCAAGTTTTTCCCGGCCGATTTACTAAAGTCTCATAACCCGCCATTGGAAAAAAGGCAGTACGCAGAAGAAGAAACGATTAAGGTCTTAGGAGCCATTCCGCCCCTTATGAGCGATTTAACTGAAAGTTCAAGCCCAGACGGAGAAACACATCCTGTCCGCGAAGTTCTTCCAAATGCAATACGTCATCTTTTGTGGATTATTTCTATGAACGATAACGATAATCCAAACGGCAGCCCGTCAAATACACCATTGGCCGCATAATTTTCAAAGAGAGGAAACCCTTATATGAACTACAAATTAGTCATTTTTGATATGGACGGAACAATCCTTGATACACTCCAAGATATAGTAATCAGCACAAATTACGTATTGGACTACTACAATTTTCCAAAACGAACAGTTCTGGAAGTAAAGAGCTTTGTAGGCAACGGTATGGAAAAATTGATTCAACGTGCCGTTCCTGCCGGTACAGACGAAAAGCCTGTTCAAAAAGTTCTTAAAGATTTTAAACAGCATTATGCAGAGCATTGCAAAGACAACACAGCCCCATATTTTGGAATAAACGAACTTTTGTGGAATTTAAGAAATGTGGGCATAAAAACCGCAAAAAATGCCGGAGTTGACTGTATTTCTGTTTCCTGGGGATTCCGTGAAAGAGAAATCCTTACCGGTGCCGGCGCCACAAAAATCGTAAATAACGTTACACAATTGTGGCACGAACTTGGCGGCGAATGATTTTATAATTACTTTAGCTTTTTTAGCAAATCCTTTTGCTCCGGCGTGATGCGAAAACTTTCTACAGCTTTCTGAATTGTTTTATTATGAGTCCAGCTGTCAAGCCGTTTATTCTGAATATACGGTAAAGAGGCTTCCCACTGTTTTGCAAGAGCAGTAGCAAAATACCAGGCAACCATCATACGGACATAATATTCTTCTGAACGAGTGGAAGCAGCACATGCAAGTTCCAGATATTCAGGTAAAAAATCTTCATCCAAAAAATGATGCATAAGCATACCAAGTGCAAAACGAACCATATACGTGTGAACGGGCTCAGAATCAAGCCAGCGGTAAATATACGGCAAAAGTTCCTTTTTGTTTTTCTTAAACACTTTTGGCAAAAGCTGATCGCAGGTTGCCCAGTTATCAACATATGGAAGAAAAACTTCTACAAGATTTATGCAGATGTTAAAATCTTTCTGTTCACTTATGATAAAAGCATGCAGCTGGTTTTCATCAAAATATTTATGCGGAAGACTATGCAAAAATTTTTCGCATAAATCGAAAGACTCTTTCTTGCAAAGACGCTTTGCAAACGACTTAAGGAACGGCGTGCGCACACCAATCATAGTTTCTTTTGAACTTCCGGGAATAAGTTTTACCTGAAAATCCCGGTATTTGATGTCCTGTAGTGAAAATAATTCCTTTATAATTTCTTCATCAGCCATAATTGAATTCCTGTGGGTTCTGCGGTGCATGTAGTGTCTGTTGTACATGAGGTGTCCGTGTTGCGTTCTAAAAAAATCAGGCACAAGTATGAAAAACTTTACATTTTACCTTTTAAATAATTTTCAAAATATCTTGCGGCTTCTGCGCTGGTCTTTTTTCCGTCAATAAAATCAGTTACGTTATCTAAAAAGACCTGGTTTACATCTTTATTTTCCATAATCGGAACCATCTGATTTATAATTCCACTGTTGAACCGGATTTTCATAAGAGAAGAATACTGCATTGATTCAAGTTTTCCATGTTCCATTAAAGCCGTAAGGCTTTTGTTGCTTAAAGGAACACCCTTTTCATTCTGCTGCATAAGAGCAAATTCCTGATTATTCAGCAGGAAATTTACAAACATAGCAGCTTCTGCAGGATGCTTACAGTCTTTTTTAATTGCATACATGGAGACAGGCTTTATATACCAGCCGGATTCTGTTGCAGAAGGAATTGTTATAAAGCTGCCTAAAACAGGCTGACCTTCAATAAGTTCAATGTAGGTGGCAAATTTTGAACTTTCATTGCACCAGGCAAAAACTCCGTTCAATTTTCCGTTTTTCAAATCGGCAGCTTCAAAACCTCTGATTACCGGATAAACAACATTTTCTTTTATAAGCCGGCTTGCAAATACAAACATGTATTCCAGCTCTTCTGCGGAAGCATTAATGGTTTTGTTGTCTAAAAACAATCTTTTAGAAAAATACTGTTCAAACCATGCAATACAGAGAAGGAAAAAATGTTTTTCGCCCATACCAAGAACAGACATTCCGTCTTTTTTAAGAACCTTTGCAGCATAAAAAAGTTCATCCCATGTAGAAGGAACTTTAAGATGATGTTCATCCAGAACAGTTTTGTTATAAACCGGAATGACAGAATTAAAAGCAATCGGAATAGCGTTTAACTTTCCGTTTATTGTTCCGTATTCCAAATCGCTGGAAGTAAAATTGTAAAAGTCTATATACTCACAAAGAGTATTCAGGTCATAAAACCCGTTTCCGTCAGGTGAATATTTGGAAAGCCAGTCAAAATTAATCTGCATTACATCAGAATTAGTTCCTTCGTTAAATGCCTTTTCAAACTTATCTTCGTATCCGGCCCATAAATCAGAATGCGGAAAAACATTTATATTTGGATTAAGCGAATGAAAAAGTTCAATTCCTTTTAATGTATAGACTGTCCTGTTGTCATTTCCCCACCATGAATAACTAATTCGTACACTCTGTTCTTTTTTATTCTGGCTGACAATTTTTTTTACCGGAGCTTTATCCAGGACATTTTTACCTGTACAACCGGAAGCAAAAAGAACAAATAATAAAAGCGCAAAACCTGCCGGGAGAATAAAAAATTTGCGAAACATGTTTTTACCATTCTTCTTTAATTTCATCTTTTAACTCCAGGAACAGTTTTACAACTTCAGGATCAAAATGTTCGCCAGATTCGCTTTTAATCAAATCAAAAGCATCTGCATAACTCATCGGTTTTTTATAGCACCGTTCAGAAACAAGGGCATCAAAAACATCTGCAACTGCCATTATGCGCGCACTGAGAGGAATTTCAACGCCTTTTTTACCTGTAGGATACCCTTTCCCGTTCCATTTTTCATGGTGATAGTTTGCAATATTCGATGCAATATGAACATATTTTTCATCTTCTATGCTGCCAATAATGTCATAAACGATTTTTCCACCGGCAGCAGCATGGGTTTTCATAATTTCAAATTCTTCAGGAGTAAGTTTTCCGGGTTTATTAAGGATTGCATCAGGAATAACAATCTTTCCTATATCATGCATTGGAGCAGCACGGGTAACATAATCTATATATTCGTCTGTAAGAGTTTCTGACCACATTCCGCAGTCTTTCGCATGACGAAGAATAAGATATACAAAGTGGCTTGTACGTTTTACATGCTGACCTGTTTCTCCGCTCCGGCTTTCTACAAGGTCTGCAACACCCATAATTATGTTGTACTGAATTTCAGAGATTTTCATTTCTGAAACTTCAGTCTTTGTTTTTAGCATACTGTTTTTGGTTTCAAGTTCGCGTAAAACTTTGTAACTATAGAAGACACTTACAAGAATTGAAAAACCAATAAGGATAAAGGCAACTACAGAAAATGATTTTGAATAACTCTGGTAGTAATCCATCTTATATTTGGATTCATCTATATATGTTTTTGAAATTACAGAAAGTCTGTTGATGCTTGAATTAACCCTTCTCATCAGCGGAATAATATATTCATCCGTAAACTTAGAAATTGCTTCATCGCTTTCCACATCCTTCATAGAAAGAAGGACAACATTAAAATTTAAATAATTAAAAACATCATCGTTAACGCTTCTGAATATCATTTCCTTTTCAGAACCGCGTTCCATGGTTTTCATAATTGCCCCGTGGGCAATCAAAAGATTTCTTATTTCTAGTTCTGTTTCGGAAAGCTGTTTTAGGGTTTCAGCCTGAGTTTTTTGTGAAGAATTCAAAACCGAAGCCATGTAATATTCATATTTATATAGAAGACTTCTTATCTGCTCAACATCAGTTTCTGCTTCAAAAATCTCTTCTGTCATGTGGTAATAGAGATCGGACTGAATATCCATCCAGTATCTGAGATGTAAAATTCCAAGCAAGCCTACAAGCTCTGAAATAAAAATAACGATTAAAGCACTTATTGAAATTCTTTTCTTCACAATAATTAATTATATCACGTTTTTTATCAATTTAAAATAATTTAAGATTTTAATTAAACTTTCTTACAAAATTGAAGAAAATTCAACAGAGAGTTTAACAGCAAGCCCCGGAAAGTCCGCAAAAAATCTTAAGCACCCACAGGAAAAACACGATAGGATTGCAAAACTAAATTCAATGCGGAATGTTGGCCGGGATTGAAAATAAAGCGTCAGTCAGCTATTCTAAGAAAATCGCGGAGAGTTTATGAGTTTAATTCCTAATATTCTGCAACAGCTTGAAGGAACTTCCATTTATGAAGTTCTTATTAATATAGAAGAATCCTATGAAAGAATCAGTTTTGAACAGGGAATCTGGTATGAAAAAACTCAGTTTCTTTGTCCTGACGGCTGCGGAAAATGCTGCAAAAACTTTGAACCTGATATTTTTAGTGCAGAAGCCTTATACATGGCTGCATGGCTTTTAGAAAACCAGAGAGAAACCGCGTTACAGATTGCAGAAGAAAGATTTCCTTTTGATAACGGCTCAAAAACATGTCCGCTTTTTAATCCTGATTCTGATTATCACTGTTCAATTTACGGTGGAAGACCTTTTATATGCAGGCTGTTCGGGGCTTCAAGCTTCCGCTCAAAAAATGGAGAAAAAATATGGCGACCGTGTAAATTCTATCCATCAGAAAAACTTGCAGAACACAATCCGCCTATAGAAAAACGCCAGCACACGCAGGAAGAAACAGCTGGTATTTTAGGTGCTGTTCCGCCTCTTATGAACGATTTAATTGAAAGTTCTTTTTCTTCAGAAGAAACAAAACTGATACGCGAAGTACTTCCGGGAACAATACGGCATCTTTTATGGATAATTTCCATGAACGATAACGACAATCCAAATGATACACCGACAGGTTCTCCATTGGCGGCTTAATTTTCTGCCTAAGTTTTATTTAACTTTTTAACAATCTTTTGGATTGTCATAATTAACGGGAGTCACAGCAGCAAAGGCTTTTAAAGGTCTTCGGCATACCTTTTTAATACATACAAGCATAAGGAGTTTTACAGATGAAATACAAACTTGCTATTTTTGATTTGGACGGAACAATTCTTGATACATTAAAAGACCTTGCAGGAAGCACAAACTATGTACTGCAAGCAAACTCTATGCCGCAACGCACAATTTCTGAAATAAAAAGCTTTGTAGGCAACGGCATGCAAAAGCTTATTGAACGTGCCGTTCCAAAGGGAACTGATGCCGATACAATACAAAGAATTCTTGAAGAGTTTAAAAATCACTATGCAGAGCACTGCAAAGACAATACAGGTGCATATAACGGCATAAATGAGCTTTTACGAAATTTAAGGAATTCCGGTATTAAAACCGCTGTTGTTTCAAACAAAGGAGATTTTGCCGTACAGGAACTGTGCAGACAATTTTTCCCGGATGTGTTTGCAGTTGCCGTTGGAGAGCGGGAAAATGTCAGGCGGAAGCCGGCACCGGATTCTGTAAACGAAGTTCTTAATACGCTGAAAATAGAAAAAAAATATGCGGTCTACATAGGAGACAGCGAAGTTGATATAGAAACTGCAAAAAATGCAGGTGTAGACTGTATTTCTGTTTCATGGGGATTCCGCAGTAAAGAAATTCTTGCCGGTGCCGGCGCATCAAAAATCGTGGATAGCACGGAAGAGCTTTGTAAAGCCATTTGCGCAGAGTAATTAGCCATTACCCTGGCGCGACACCTTAATCATATCACCCGCATTCCCCGCGCAAATCATCTTTGTCACATCATCTGCATTAGCTGCGTTGACTACATCGGTATCGCAAACAAAAAAGCTGCGGCAAATAAAGCGCTTATAATTGACAGAAAATTCTTTAAAAATATGCATTTTTCTTACAAATACTAAAAAAACGGGTTATTATTTAGAGAAAGAGAGAAATGTATGACAATTGAAGAATGTTATAACCAGTTAAAAGGTGATTATTCAGACGCAAAATCCCGCTTAGGAAGCGACAGTCTTATAGAACAGTTTATAATGATGTTTCCAAGAGACAAAACAATGGAAACTTTAAGAAAAGCGGTTGCTGAAGGAAACATAGAAGAATCATTCAGAGCCGCACACACCTTAAAAGGTCTTGCCGCCAATCTTTCTTTTACAAAACTTGCCCAGGCTTCCTCAAACCTTACGGAACAGCTTCGTCCATTAAAACAAAAAGCCGATCCTGAAATGGTGGCAGAAATAGAAGCTCTTTACAAATTAGTTATGGAAACGCTGGAAAGTTACAAAAACAAAGGCTAGGAGTCTATGTTCAATGCCAGTTTATTAAAATCAGAGAATTTTCTTTCATTTCTTCCAGTTTTTAATGGACTGCATAACGTTTTAACTTCGGCAATTGTATTCGACCTTGAATCCGAAACAGCAAATATTCTTTTTGCGCCAGGTTATCCAGCAAAAATTTATGAAAAAGCCATAAGTTCCAGTGATGTAATAAAAAAAATCATTTCAAGTTTTGAAATAAAATCTCAGGAATCTGTAAAAAACTTTCTGGATTTTTCACAAATCAAAACCTGGCCTGAAAACACAACTTTCCGCTATGAAGATTTTTATTCAAAAAAAGACGGGTGGCTAAGAATAAATCTTGTCTATGCTGACTGTTCAAAAAAAAGTCATGTTTCCAAAATATTTTTTTCAACACAGGATATAAATGAAAAAAAGAAAATTGAACTGAACAATCTTCGCCGGGAAAAGAAACTTGAAAAAACAAAAGCACAGCTTTTTATAAACCTGGTAAAAATGCTTTACGGCTTCAGCGCAACAGTAAATTTAAATTCCTGGGAATATTCCATTATTTTTGGCGCAAGCCGGAATCCTGTATTCAACCTGATGAAACAGAGCAATGATTACATTGTAACTTTTAACAGAGTAAAACAGATTGTCCTGCCTCAATACCAGAAACTTCTGGAAAACTTTTTAGGCTTAAGTGCACTTTCAAAATTGAAAAGAAAGCGCGGCTTTATAGGTTCTATTACAATCGGTTCAACAAGAGGCAAAAAAATCCGCTATCAGGAAGTAAATCTTTTTATAAACGAAAATCCTGCCGGCGAGCCTGAAGCAAATATTTTTGGGCGTGATATTACAAAAATGCATCTTCAGCAGGAACGGCTCAAGCGAGAACTTAGAGCATCTTTTTCAAAGGATATATTGATTTCCCAGGTTTTAAAGATGGTTTACACCTTTAAAATGACAGTCAATACAAAAAACTTATACTGTAATCTTGAAGCAGGAAGGTCTTTCAGACCAATTTATAATTCAATTGACCAGAACAAACAGTATGAACAGCTTTACAGAAAATTCATCGTAATGATAAAGCCTGAAAATTATAACGAATTTGAAAAACTTCTTTCTCCTGAAAGAATAAAATCTTACAGCAATTCTTATGGATATATCGGAAGCCTTGAATTCTCTTTTGAATTGAATCATGAAATCCGCTGGGAAGAAATTAACGTCTTTGCATTGACCGATGCAAACGACAACACGATTATAAACCTGCTCGGACGCGAAGTTTCTGAAACTCACAATAAAGCAAATCTTGAAGCCCAGTTAAAAATTGCGCAGGCTTCAAATCAGGCTAAATCAAAATTCCTTTCAAACATGTCTCACGATATACGTACACCAATCAACGGAATTATGGGCATGCTTAAAATCGCCGAACGCTACAAAAATGACAGAAACCGGCTTGAAGACTGCCTTAAAAAAATTGACACTTCCGCAAACCATCTTTTAACGCTTATCAATGATGTTCTGGATTTAAACCGGCTAGAAAGCGGACAAATGGTTTTAGATAAAGATTCTTTTTCTATTCCGAATATTGTAAACGACATAGATTTAATTGTGCGTCCAATGGCAGAAGAATCTTCTATTTATCTAATAACAAGAAATATAAATACGGTAAGCCCGAATGTTTTTGGCAGTTCACTGCATATCAGGCAGATTATGCTTAACGTGTTAAGCAATGCCATAAAATACAACCACGACCACGGCCATGTTTACTTTACAGTAACGCAACTCAAAAAAACAAAAGATGACGTTTCTTATTGCTTTGAAATAAAAGACGAAGGCATTGGCATGACAAAGGAATTTCAGAAAAGAATGTTTAATTCCTTTGAACAGGAAAATATTCAGGATGTAACCGTACGCTCAGAATGCAAAGGCTACGGACTTGGACTTTCTATCGTAAAAGGGCTTGTAAACCAGATGCACGGAACAATCTATGTAGAAAGTGAAAAAAACAAAGGTACAACGTTCAGAATCTGCCTTTCATTTAAGATTGACCATGAAACAAAAAGTTCAACTCAAAAAACAATACCAAGTATTTCTTCAGATTCAATTAAAGGCGTAAAAATTCTTTTAGTTGAAGACAACAGCCTCAACATGGAAATAGCCAAGGTTCTTCTTGAAGCAGAAGGTGCGGTTGTGACTCCTGCAACAGACGGACAGGATGCCATAAATGTTTTTGAAAACCACGAGCCAGAAACTTTTGACATAATCCTTATGGATATAATGATGCCGGTTGTTAACGGAATAGAAGCAACAAGAATTATCCGCAGCCTTGACCGGGAAGATGCAAGAACAATTCCTATTCTGGCAATGACGGCAAATGCATTTTCTGAAGACATAAAAAAATGCCTTGAAGCCGGCATGGATGAACATATTTCAAAACCATTTCAGATTGAAAAACTAAAAACCACAATTTCCAAATACACAAATGCAAGTGTTACTTTAAAACAAACCACTTAACAGGCTGATTTCTAAAATACTTTTCATAGGCAGCACAAACCTGTTCTGCCTTTACAGAATTTACACTTATCGCGCGCCTTGTATATTCCGAAGGTTCATTAAAATAAATCCATGATAAAATTAATGATTGAATTTCATTATTAGAATAATCCATGGAAGAAATCAGACGGTTTATGTAATAGCGCTTATAAACGCCAAGAGTACGCTCCAAAGTCGATTTATCCGGGAACGAAGACAAAGATTTCTTTATGGCTTCCAGAGACTGTACGGCACTGCCATAATGTATTGCAGAAATAAAAGCCACAGATTTTTTACCGTATAGAATTCCACAACCAGACTGCTTTGCATTTGATTCAAGCAAGTCAGGAGAATTCCGCAAAATTGATTCGAAAACCACAGTAGAAATTGCAAACGGAATATAATCTTCCTCTGTCAATTCAGGACACAAAAAACATCCCTGCAAAAGATTCATAGAAAAATCTTTATTCTGCATGCTTTCAAGAATTCTTTCATTCTGAATCAATTCCGTTTTATCAAAAAACACATCTTCTGATTTTTTAGAAAAAGCTGATGCTGCAATTTCTGATACGGTACTTTCTGCTTGTTCAACACTTTTATACTGTATTTTTCCAAAGTTTTTTTCTAATAAAAGAATAAGTGAGGCAGCTTTCTTTTCGTCAAAGTTCCCGCAGGCAGCAATCCTTATATTCCGGCTGTTTCTTATTTTTTGCAATTGACTGCAAACCATTTGATAAGTGATTTTCTTTATAGAATCTTCCGTCAAATAAGGAGAAAGGCTGTACGGATTTTTTTTATAAATCTGTTTTCTTACTTCTGAAAAAAAGATTTTCGGTACATAAGAAAAACTATCCATTTTTTTCTTTTCTGATTCTATAACGTTTTTAAATACTGATTCTTCAATCTGCGCATTAAAAAACTGATTAAAAAAACGCTCGGCAAGTTTTTCTGCAAAATCTTTTTTGTTTTCCGTGAACATAAAAACAAAATAGTCATTTGTTTCTATTAACCTGCAGTTCTGTCCGGAAGTTTGTTCCAGGCGTGATTTTTCCGGACGCGGTTGTGCCGAAGCTCCTTGTTCTATGCCGGATTGTTCCAGAGACGTTTGTTCCAGGGGCCGCGCAGCCTCCGGCTGCGCGGCATATATACAATTAAAAAGAACCTGCATGATTCCTTCTGCATAGACTTCTGAATCTTTTACATCCTTTGCAGAAAAAGCGAAATCCTTTTCTATTATAATAGCCAGGGAATTATTTGCTTTATCATTATAACTTTCCTTTATAACAACAGGAATTCCGCCGGAAAGCGTGGTTTCATAAAAACTTCCTTCAGAGATTTCTTCAGGTTCTTCAACCTTACGCTGTTTTAAACTCGCACATGAAGAAAACGCTGTTAAAAAAGCAAGAGTCAAAAATGATATAAACAGAAATTTAGTCTTTTTCATTTTAGTTTACCGGGTAAATCCACATAAATCTCAGTTTTATTTTAACGTCTTACTGCAATTTTTTAAACTGTATCATGTTTACTTTAGATACATCTCTGCTCAAAAGCCGATAATTGACCGCGCTATAAAAATTCTATATATTGAAGGCATTCTTAAATTTTACGGGCAATAGCGCAGTTGGTTAGCGTGCGTGTCTGGGGGGCACGAGGTCCCGGATTCGAATTCCGGTTGCCCGAATTCAGAGGTTTTACATGAACGAAGCAGATTTAGCAAAATATGAACAGCGTAATTTAAACAAACTTGTACCGGGTCAGGAAATTTCCACAGTAATTGCAGCAATTTCAGGCGATACAGTATTTTTGGATTTAAGTGCAAAAAGTGAAGGCGTCCTTGACGCAAATGAATTAAAAGATAAAGACGGAAACCTTAAAGTAAAAGAAGGTGATACAATTAAAGCATTTTTTACAGGACTCAAAAACGGCGAAATGACTTTCACCACAAAAATTGCAGGCGAAAAAGCCGATAATTCAATGCTTGAAAATGCCTATAAAAATCACATTCCTGTAGAAGGTTCTGTAGAAAAAGAAATAAAAGGCGGCTTTGAAGTAAAAATCGGACAGGCACGTGCATTTTGCCCGTATTCACAGATGGGCTTCCGCCAGAAAGCAGAACCTTCAGAATTCATCGGCAGACACCTTTCTTTTATGATTATGGAATTCAAGGACGGCGGGAAAAATCTTCTGGTTTCTAACCGCAAAATAAAAGAAATTGAACACGAAAATCAGCTTGATAATCTTTCTAAAACACTTCAGGTTGGAATGAAAGTTACAGGCACTGTAAAATCTTTGCAGAGTTTTGGCGCATTCATAGATATAGACGGATTTCAGGCACTCCTGCCGGTTTCTGAAGTTTCGCACGAAAGAATTTCTGATTTATCGTCAGTATTAAAAGTCGGACAGGAAATTACAGCAGAAATTATAAAAACAGACTGGAAAAATGAAAAAATTTCTGTAAGCATGAAAAATCTTGAAGCAGATCCGTGGGATAATGCAAAACAGAATTTCCCGGTTGGAACAAAAATTGACGGTGTAATTTCAAGAGTTCAGGATTTTGGTCTTTTTATAAATCTTGATAAAGGAATAGACGGACTTGTTCATATTTCTGCACTGGATGTTGAGCGCAATACAAATCTTAAAAAGATTTACAAACCGGGGACAAAAATGTCTGTTACAGTTGAATCTGTAGATGCTGAAAATCACAGAATTGCCTTAGTTCCTGCAACATCTAAAGAACAGGATCAGACAGCAGAAAAATACATGAACACACAAAGCGATGACGACGGAGAAACTTACAATCCGTTTGCAGCCTTACTTAAACGCTAGAAACAGCGTTATAGTTATAATAAACTATTACAAGGAATTTAAATGGAAAATACGCAGCGTCTAAAAGCTATTTCGCGGACTTCCATGATTGGAATTTTGGTCAATGTCCTGATTGCGACTGTAAAAATCGTAATCGGACTTGCATCCTCTTCGCTTGCCATAATTTCCGAAGGAATTAACAACGCAACGGATGCCGGCTCTGCCATGCTTGCCTTTATCGGTTCAAAACTTGCAGGCAAAAAACCAGATAAAAAGCATCCGTTCGGTCACGGCAGAATGGAATACATTTCCGCCCTTGTAATCGGAATTTTAATTTTATACGCAGGCTTTTCGCTAATCGTAGATTCCGTAAAAGGAATTTTTACCCCTTCCGAACTTTCTGTTTCCGTACTTTCAATTTTTATTATAGCTTTTACGGCAATCATAAAATTCCTTCTGGGCATTTATACAATGTTCACCGGCAAAAAACTTGATTCAACTACGCTTATTGCCGTTGGCCTCGACAGCCGCAACGATGCATTTTTTTCTATATTAACAATCATTTCTACGGCATTGTTTCTTGTATGGCATATTTCAATTGATGCTTATGTCGGAATCGTGTTCGGTTTTGTAGTTCTAAAAAGCGGAATCGATACCCTTAAAGAAACTGTTGACGATTTAATCGGTCGTGCCGGAAAAGAAGAACTTGCCCGCAAACTTTACAAAGAAATCCGTTCTACAAAAGGAATCATCTATGCAATTGATATGATTCTTCACAATTACGGTCCGGATTTTTATTCGGGTTCCGTAAACGTAGAAATTGACCACGATAAGACAATCGGTGAAATTTACGAAGTAATTCACGGGTTGCAGCTGCGCCTCATGCAGGAATACAAAGTTGCCCTTGTCTTTGGAATTTACGCAGTTGATAACGATCATACGGAAGTAAAAGAGCTTCGCAAAGTTATAAACGAATACATAAAAGCTCACGAGCATATTTTAAGCTTCCACGCGTTGTATCTAAGCCCGGAAACAAACAAAATTTATGTTGATTTTCTGGTTGACTACGATTTGCCGGACTGGGATGCAACAAGTAAGGATTTTAAATCTTACATGAAAGAAAGATATCCTGAAAATGAAGTTGAGCTTACGATTGAAACTGAATTTGTTTAATTATGGCGGCCAGTTCGCTAGTTATTGACGTTATTACCTTTCTCTACTAATATTATTCTATGTTAATTAACAAGATAGCAGGAAAGTTCGTCTGTGGCATTGCTTTGTTCTGTGCTGTTTCTGCGCTTTCTTTTTCACAATCAATTAAAACTGCCGGTGATTTTTTCAAGGAAGTTTCAGAGTATTATTCCACCCTTTCAACATATGAAGCAGAAATTCTTCTTGCCGCTGACAAAACAGAAATGGCAGGAAAAGTTTCCTACAAATTTCCGGATTTATTAAGATTAGATTTTTCAGTACCTGAAAATCAGGTAATCGTATTTAACGGCGAAATGCTTACAATTTACCTGCCGGAATCTGATGCAATCTTACAGCAGAGCGTTCAAAAAGACTCATCATCTGCAGGACCAGCATTGGCAACACCGCAGGGACTTTCTTTAATGAACCGCTATTATACTGTAGCCTATGAAGTAGGTCAGGCTCCTGTTCCGCTCGATCAGGATTCTTCAGAAATGGTTGTAAAACTTGTTTTAACCAGAAGAAACACAAGCGAAGCATTCAGAACAATTCAAATTGCTGTTAATCCAGAATCTAAACTTATAAGAAGAATTGAAGCTGTAACAACAAAAGGAGAAAGTTTTGTTTTCAATTTTGTAGATTACAAATTGAATAACGAAATTCCGGATCAGCGTTTTATCTACGATCCGCCTTCTTCTGCAAACAACTACAATAACTTTCTATTTTCGGAGTAAAAATCTATGGAAAGTTACGGTTTATTGCTAAAAAAAGCACGTGAAGCAAAAAATCTCGATATAGAACAGGTTGCAAGAGAAACAAGTATTTCTCAGCAATATATTCAGGCTCTGGAAGAAGAAGACGAAAAAGTTTTTCCGGGCGAACCTTACCTGTATGGATTCTTGAAAAACTATGCTGATTACCTTGGGGTAAATTCTGCAACCGCGTGTGTACTTTATAAAAACAAAAAGATTCAGGAAGAAGATGTTCCAATGAATCTTCTTATAGAAAAACACCGCTATATTCCGTTTAAAGTTATCTGCCTTTGTGTAGCCGGATTTCTGTTGCTTTCAGCAGGTGTTTTTTCTTTTTTCTATTTCTGGAAACCTGCAAAAGCAGAAGAGCAGATTGCCCTTTCTAAACCGACACAGGTTCAGCAATACAGAATTTCTGGCAACTCATTTACAAAACGTCTTTATAAAGGCGACAGCGTTGTTGTTCCGACAAAAGAAGGCGATGTAATTCTTACCGTTGCAGGAACTTTAAACACATTTAAAATTGATGCACCTTCAGGCAGACATCAGATTGAACTTGCAGAAGAACTTTCTCTTACCTTAGACAATTCAATGGAAGAAGAACTTTTAATTTACGTTTCTGATGTTTCGCCGAAAGATGAAAGCCGCGGTGCAGAAGTTTCAATGATTTTGAAAGGTATAACACCTGTTGAAGAATCAGAACTTGCTTCTTCAGATTCAACACAAATTGAAGAACTTAAAGTAGAAAAAGGACAGAAAGTCCTTATTTCAGACACCCGTACTTATCCTTTTACAATCAATGCAACATTCCGCGGTGCATGTATGTTCCGCTCAGTTGTTGATTCTGGTGAAGTAAATGAAGCTTATTACACAAGCGGCGAAATTGTAAACATGACATGTCGTATTAACGGCGTAAGAATGTGGATGTCTAACGGAAATGCCGTAAAACTTCAAATGGTTGCAAATGGACAGACAACCAGTCTGGACATGGTTAGTAGTGGTCAGGTTATTGTTCAGGATATTAAATGGATAAAAGACACTGACGGTTTGTACAAGATAGTAGTTATAGACGTTGACTAAAATTAAAGGATCATTTTTTTTAGACCAGCACGGTTGTGCTAAAAACAAGGTTGACGGTGAACTTCTGATTCACCGTCTTTCTCTTATGGGGCTTACACAGACTTTTGAGCCTGCAAAAGCAGATTTCATAATTATAAATTCCTGCGGCTTTATTGAAGGCGCAAAAAAAGAATCTTTAGATGCCGTTTATGGTTCGCGTAAAGCTTATCCTAACGCAAAAATTCTTCTTGCAGGATGCCTTGCAGAACGCTATGCAAAGCTTTTTAAAACTGAATTACCGGAAGCCGATGGGATTTTCGGAAACGGCGATTTATCTAAAATTGATGAAGTTGTAAAAGCCATGTTTAAAGGAGAACGCCCTGTTCTTGTTCCGGAACAAAAAGGCGTTTGCTGTGGCGACCGCTCAGTTTTATTAAATTTCCGCGGTTCAGCTTATGTAAAAATTACAGAAGGCTGCAACAACTGCTGTTCTTTCTGCGCAATTCCTATTATTCGCGGCAAATTAAGAAGCCGCCCTGCGCAGGCAATTATCGAAGAAATAAAAGCACTTTTGAAAAAAGGCATTTACGAAATAAATCTTATCGGTCAGGATTCTGCAGCATGGGGAACCGGCGAAGACGATGATGTTTTTGGAAACGGACGGGAACCACTTGCCCACATAAATGCGCAGGGCGGCTTCGAAGGTTCGGAAAAAAAATCCGCTCTTTGCCGTCTGCTCGAACAGATTTCTGCCTTACCCGGAAATTTCCGCTTACGTTTATTGTATATTCATCCGGATCATTTTAACCGCGATATTCTTCCTATCATAAAAGCAGATAAAAGGCTTCTGCCCTACTTTGACATTCCGTTCCAGTGCGGCGATGACAAAATTATCCGCTCCATGAATAGAATCGGTACTGCACAACTTTATAAAAAGCTTATTGAAGACATAAGAAAAGTTCTGCCGGAAGTTGCGATACGTACAACTTTTATGACAGGTTTCCCCGGCGAAGATGAACAGAATTTTGAAAACACCTGCAATTTTATGAAAAGCATCGAACCTGACTGGTCAGGATGTTTTGAATACAGCCGCGAAGAAGATACACCTGCCTATAATTTTAAAGGAAAAGTTCCTAAGAAAATTGCCGCTGCCCGCGCAAAAGAGCTTATAAAAATTCAAAGCGAAATTACACAGAAACGGCTTTCTAAGCGAATTAACAAGGATTACGATGTTTTAATTGAAGAAGTTTTAGATAACACTTCCCAAGAAAACGAAGAAACCAGCAACAACACATCAGACAGCAGCACAAGTTTTGCTATCGGCAGGGCATGGTTTCAGGCTCCTGAAGTTGACGGTGCCGTTGTCGTACGTTTTGATTCTGATGATAAAAGTGCGTGTGAAGCAGTGAAACCCGGTAACGTAGTAAAAGTTCATGCAGTTGCTTTAAGCGGCGTAGATTTGGATGCCGTTTTTATCAGTAAATCTGACAATTTCCAAAATCAAACCGGCTCTAAAAAAAATACAGATTCATCACTAAAAGATTCAACACCGTTAAAATTTGCCGTAGAAGAACAAGATTCAAGACAGGATTAAAACCTTATGGCAGATATTCAGTCTTACCTTTCAGTTTTAAATGCAGAACAAAAAGAAGCCGTTGAGCATGAAGGCTCGCCGCTTCTTATTCTTGCAGGAGCCGGCTCCGGTAAAACCCGCGTAATTACAACAAAAATTGCCTATCTAATCAGCGAAAAGGGAATCCCTGCATGGAATATTCTTGCGGTTACTTTTACAAAAAAGGCTGCAAAAGAAATGTCTGAACGAGCCATAAAACTGGATGAACGCGCAAAAGATGCGCAAATCCGCACGTTTCACTCTTTTGGTTCCTGGTTTTTAAGGCGATATTCTCAGGAAGCAGGTTTAGACCAGAATTTTACGGTGTATGACGAAGACGACATGCTTACGCTTCTTTTAAAAGCCGTTCCGTCTTTAACAAGACAGGCAGCAGGAAAAGCCGTACATAAAATCTCTCTTGCAAAGGACTTTTGCCTGACTCCAGACAGTAAAGAATTATACACAATAGAAGCTGATCCTGATTTCCCGGAAATTTATGAAGCCTATGAAAAGCGCCTACATTCTACAGGTAACGTTGACTTTGGCGACCTTATAATGCTGCCTGTAAAAATCCTTCAGCAGAATGAAAAAATCCGTGCACAAATGCAGTACCGCTTCCGCGTTATCATGGTAGATGAGTATCAGGATTCCAACGTTGCGCAGTTTAAATTATTACAGGAACTTTCAGGCTTAAACGAAGGCTCGGGAACCTATGTGTGCGTCGTCGGTGATGATGACCAGTCAATTTACCGCTTCCGCGGTGCCGAAGTTCAGAACATTTTAAATTTCCAGCAGTATTTTCCGGGAACAAAACTTATTCGGCTGGAACGGAATTACCGCTCAACGGCGCAGATTCTTCATGCAGCAGATTGTGTCGTAAGCAAAAACGAAAGCCGGCTTGGCAAAACACTTATTGCAGAGCGCGGAGAAGGAAGTAAACCGGTTCTGGCTTTCTGCCCGACACAGGAAGACGAAACTCAGTTCTGCGCTGATTTGATTCAGGAAGCACACAGACAGGGATGTCCTTACAGCGACTGGGCGATTTTATATAGAATGAATGCACAGTCACTTGGCTTTGAAAGCGAGTTTTTACGGCGTAAAATTCCTTATACCGTTGTCGGCTCATTAAAATTCTATCAGAGAGAAGAAATTAAAGACATTCTCGCTTTTCTAGCCCTTATCGCTAACCCGCGGGATGAAATTGCATTCCGAAGAATTATAAACAAACCTGCACACGGTATTGGCGAAAAAACACAGGATGCTGTCGTTGACTTTGCAAAACAAAGTCTTGCAGGAAGCTTGGTTGAAGCGGCAAAAAGCTGTTCAAAGACATCTTCAAAAAAAGCAGGTGCAGCCCTTTTAGAGTTTGCAGACTTAATGGATTCTTTTACAGAGCGCATCGGAATCGACATGATTGAAGAAGCAGAAGAAACAGCAGACTCCGCAGCAGCCGTTCAAAACGACCAAAACGCCCCCTCCGATGAAAGCACTTCCCGCCTTTCAGACTTTATTGATGAAGTTGCAGAAAAATCAGGGCTCTTTGAATATCACAAAAGCCAGGATGAAATTTCAGGAACGCAGAAAGTAGCAAACATTCAGGAATTGGAAAACAACGCATTATTCTATCCCTGCAACAGAAAGGGGCTTCTGGATTTTCTTGATTCAATAGAATTAGACCGATCGCTTGAAGAAACTTCTGGCGATGCAACAGACAGCGTAACCTTAATTACACTGCACAATACAAAGGGGCTTGAATTTCCTCGCGTAATAATTACAGGACTTGAAACAGGAATTTTCCCTCGCCAGGATAAAACCGGCTCAGACTTAGAAGAAGAGCGCCGTCTTTTTTATGTTGGTATAACGCGCGCAAAAAATCAGCTTTATATAACTTCATGCTCTGTACGCAGGCTTTACGGAAAAACAGAATTTATGATGCCGAGTCAGTTTTTAATTGATGCAGGAAAAGATTCATTCACAGTTATAGGGAAAATCCCGCCTGCTTTTGCAAGGGCAATACAGAATAATGCAGGTAGAACTTCTATCGATAATGAAATAGATGAAGACCTTTCAGATGATTTTTCTGACGGCTATTCTGCCGAAAATACCGCGCTTTCAAAAAAATGGAAAAAAGGAGTACGCGTCTTCCATGACGATTACGGTTACGGACAGATTATAGAAGGCGCATTTCGCGGTGAAGAATACGTAATAACCGTAATTTTTGAAAACGGCGGAAAAAAATCCTTTATTCCGAAATATCAGTCAAATAATCTTACAGTTATAAAAGACTGAAAAGAATACCTCTCTAAATAGATTGACACATCAAGGTTTTTGAAAAAAAACGGTGCGTACGGGATTGATATTTTATTCTTATCGATTCCATCAATTTAATAACATTTTGTTTTATACAATTAAATTATTCTATGTTATAATTCATCTTGTCACTTGAGGGAAACTTAAGACATAAGGGAGACTGCAATGGAAAAATCGAAAGTATATTTTACAAATTTCCGTACACGCGGAAGTGAAAACTTATTACAAAAGCTTCAACGGCTGATAAAAACGGCCGGAATCGGCAATATTGATTTTAATGGCAAATTTACGGCAATAAAAATACATTTTGGAGAACCGGGAAACATTGCCTACCTGCGTCCAAACTGGGCTAAAGCTGTTGCAGATGTTGTAAAAGAGCTTGGCGGAATTCCTTTTTTGACGGACTGCAATACCCTTTACGTTGGCAAACGCAAAAACGCCATCGAGCACATGGATGCAGCATACACAAACGGTTTCAATCCTTTTGCCACAGGGTGCCACGTTATAATTGCAGACGGTCTAAAAGGAACTGATGAAGCATATGTACCATTCCCGGAAGGTGAATACGTAAAAGAAGCAAAGGTTGGACAGGCTTTAATGGATGCTGATATTTTAATTTCACTTTCGCATTTTAAATTGCACGAAGCTGCCGGAATCGGCGGAGCAATAAAAAACATCGGTATGGGCGGCGGAAGTCGTGCCGGCAAAATGGAACAGCATAATGCCGGAAAACCAGCCGTAAGCGAAGAGTTATGTATTGGCTGCGGTGCATGTGCAAGACTTTGCGCACATGGTGCAATCAGTTTTTACGATTCAACTGGGGCCAAATGCGACAAACCGGGTAAAGGTAAAGTTGCAAGAATTGATCATACAAAATGCGTAGGCTGCGGCCGCTGTATCGGAGCATGTAATCAGGATGCAACACACCCTGTTGAAGATAATTCAAACGAGCTTTTAAACCGTAAAATGGCAGAATACGCGGCCGCAATCGTTAAAGGCAGACCTCAGTTCCATATTTCGCTGATTCTTGATGTTTCGCCTTATTGTGACTGTCATGCAGAAAATGACGCACCTGTAATTCCAGACGTTGGTATGTTCGCTTCTTTTGATGCGGTAGCCCTTGATCAGGCTTGTGCTGATGCAATGCTTAAACAGCCGATTTTGCCGAATACAATTATGGACAACGTTAAGATTATAAACAAAGACCCTTCCATGTCGCTTCACGTTGGAACAGACTGGCGCGTTCAGCTTGAACATGCAGAAAAAGTTGGAATGGGAACAAGACAGTACGAGCTTATAGAGATTTAGTTTTAGGCTTAAGCTGAAAATGCCGAGATAAGCAGTTTTTCACAACTTAGGCTAAAGTTTTTGATGCCGCCAGATAGTCTAAGATTCTGGCGGTAATTTCAAAACTTTCCGGCGTAAGGCTTTCAAAGCTGTCTTTATCAGAATGAAATAGTTTCCATGTTACAGGAATCAAATCGCGAACTTCAAACTCTTTAAGGATTTTATGATCCGGGTTTTCGCCTTTTATTTCAGGGAATTCAATTTTATGTCTTGTAACAAACGATTTTAATTCCTTACATTTTAATAAATTAAGGGAATACGCCTCGGCTTCGTCCTTAGGAAGCATGGTAATTACCACAGCAGGTATACCGCAGATTAAAAAGCCTGCATTGTCGCTGTAAGAAATGGGAAGCGTCATAAAATCTGGCGAAACAGTGTTCAAAATCTTTTTAGCCCTGCTTTCAAGAGCTGTAAATCTTTTTGCAAAATCCGGTGATACTTTTTCCGGTAAAATTGTTTCGCCTAAAACAGGAAGAGTTCCGCGCCCTGTACAGTCAAAAACATAAACGTCATCATTTGTTATTCCAAGTTTTTTAAATAAAGCAGCAAGTCCAAAAGCACCCATTTTTCCGATAAGGGAACCTTTTGCATCCGGTACGGCATCGGAAAGTTCTTCGCCATCAGTAAAAAAAATTCTTACATTGTGCGCTTCTTTCAATCTGCCAAGCCTTATTGCATAATTCATAAGACTTATTACAGAAGACGAATTATCATTTGCTCCCGGACTGTCAGGTGCCCTGTCATAATGTGCAATAAGGGTTTTGATTTTAAATTGTGGATTATAAGAAGATGAAGGAAAAATAACATGAATATGTTCTCGTCCGGCAATCTGAATAACGGAAGTTTCTACACCATTTTCTAAAAGATATTGCTGGATAAAGTTTTTACGATTACAGTTTTTTGCGGTAAACTCAGTATAGAATTTTGCAAAATCTTTTGAAAATCCGGATGCCATCACCATCAGTTTATTATTTCTCTTCCGCCTGATCCTAAATCAGCTTAATTGCGGGTGCTGTTTCTGTTAAAATGAGGTTTTTCTTCAGCAACACTCACACGGATTCGTCTGCCATCAACTTCTTTTTGATGAAGGGCTGCAATAGCAGAATCTGCACATTTTTCATCAGACATTTCAACAAAGCCAAAACCTTTTGATTGTCCTGTCACTTTATCCTTGATTATATTTGCAGAATCAACTTCTCCAAATCTTGAAAAAAGTGCTGTAAGTGTTTCTTCTGTTGTTGAAAAACTTAAATTTCCTATATAGACTTTCTTTGCCATATTTTCCTCGTTATAATTTTTGTCTCGCAAGAGCGCAGATTTACGCAACAATGCATCTGTGCATCAGTGGAGCACGGCATAGTTCACACAATTTTTGTAAAGGTCTGCTTACCTTCCAAATCCGCCAGGAAATTTGCCGCCGCCGAAACCGCCGAATCCTCCTAGACCGCCTATTCCGCTTCCACCAAGTCCGCCCATTTTTCCAAGCTGACTCATATCAGGCATTCCACCCATACCACCCATGGCACCGCCTAAGCCGCCCTGAGAACCTGCAAGCTGCTGCATAAGCTTTGCCTGCATTCCGCGGTTACGGCCAAGTTTTTTCATCATAAGCTTGGATTTTTCAAATTGCTTGATTAACTTGTTTACGTCAGCAACAGAAGTTCCGCTTCCTTTCGCAATGCGTTTTCGGCGGCTCGGTCCGATAATAAGATGATTTGCACGCTCTTTTTTTGTCATGGACTGAATGATTGCTTCCTGTCTCTTCATGATGCTTGTATCAATATTCTGTCCTGCCATCTGTCCTGCAAGTCCCGGCATCATTTCAAGAAGAGACTGCATGGAACCCATTTTCTTAACATTCTGAAGCTGTTCAAGCATATCCTGCAGCGTAAATTCATTTCTTGCCATTTTCTGCTGCATTTTTTCAGCAGCTTCGGCATCTACTGTTTCCTGTGCTTTTTCTACAAGAGAAACAATATCGCCCATGCCAAGAATGCGGCTTGCAATTCGCTCCGGATGGAAAATTTCAAAATCTTCAGTTTTTTCACCGGTACCGATGAAAAGAATCGGCTTGCCTGTTATAGAGCGCAAAGAAAGAGCCGCACCACCGCGGGCATCTGAATCAAACTTTGTAAGGATAATGCCTGTAATGCCAAGCTGCTCGTCAAAAGTCTTTGCAATATCTACGGCATTCTGACCTGTCATTGCATCAGCTACAAGAACAACTTCCTGCGGATTCATGGCATTTTTTACCGCAACAAGTTCTTTCATCATCGCTTCATCTATCTGCAGGCGGCCGGCCGTATCAAGAATTACAGTATCACAGCCGTTTTTCTTAGCAAAAGTCAAAGCATTTTTTGCAACTTTTACGGCATCTTTTGTATCTTCCTTATAAACAGGAACTCCTATTTTTTCGCCAAGCACAGAAAGCTGTTCAATAGCGGCCGGCCGCACAAGGTCACAGGCCGCAAGAACAGGTTTTCTTCCTTCTTTTTTAAGTTTTGCAGCAAGTTTGTGTGCAGCAGTAGTTTTACCAGAACCCTGCAAACCAAGCAGTAAAATTACTGACTGAGTATCTGGGCCTTTTAAGCTTAAATCAGTTTTTGTTGAACCAAGTAAATCTACGATTTTATCGTAAATGATTTTTACAAACTGCTGACCGGGATCTACGGCACGTAAAACCTTTTCACCTTTGGCTTCTTCAATTGTGCTGTTTACAAAACGGCGTACAACACGAAGGTTTACATCGGCTTCAAGCAAAGCCATTTTTATTTTTTCTACTGTTTCTTCAATATTTTTTTCTGTAATAGAAGCTTTTCCGCTAACCGTGCGGATTATGTCGCTGAATG
>JAEEGK010006150.1_pt1 | contig 28908 bp, 24 predicted proteins | sample 8958771 | NCBI WGS metagenome assembly JAEEGK01 (sample SAMN16246547, study PRJNA631951) | gut metagenome | biome: gut microbiome; feature: rumen; material: SC-attached | host: Bos | place: Iran: Karaj | collected 2018-10 | reverse complement strand
GGCGCGTGCGCCAATCATCTGCTCAGCCTCGCGGGCCAGTTGTCGGTTGAAGGAACCATCCCTCAGTGAACCGACGATAAAAAGGATTTTCTTCATAATGCTTCAGTTTATGCCGCAAAGATACGAAAACTTTCCGAGATTTCCAAACAAAGTGGCAGAAATGTTAGTAATCTGTCCTCATGGGGTCATATTAAGTAAAAAATAGTTAATTTGCACTATTATAGTGCATTTTTCTTTTATTTTATGCACTCCTTTAGTGCAATTTTATTATCTTTGCAGCAAAAATATAACGATTATGGATATTTCGCTTATTGAATTCATGGAGAGTCAATTGAAGCTAACCACTTCAACATTCCATAGATATATGTATGATCAAGTGAGTTGGGAGACCAGAATGTTCGGACTTGTTGGGCCACGTGGCGTGGGAAAATCAACGATGATTCTTCAGTATATCAAGGATAACAGAGACAAGCGACGTATGCTCTATGTCGCTGCTGATCATCTGTATTTCTCAACCCACACCCTCATCGATACAGTAGATGAGTTTGTGAAAGACGGTGGGGAGCAGATATTCATTGACGAGATTCATAAATATGAGAATTGGTCACGCGAACTGAAACTCATCTACGACTATCATCCTGACGTGAAGGTGGGATTCACAGGCTCTTCCATACTTGATATTATAAAAGGATCATCCGACCTGAGCAGACGTGCTTTAATATTCACCATGCAAGGACTCTCATTCAGGGAATATCTGGCATTGTTTCATAACATAAGCGTACCTGTATATACCATCAATGAAATTCTGGAGCAAAAGGCAAGACTTGATGCCGTTAGTCATCCTCTGCCTTTCTTTAAGGACTATCTGAAAAATGGCTACTACCCATTTGCAAATGAGGGCAACTATGAGATGCGCTTGCGTCAGGTTATCAACCAGACAATGGAGGTTGACATTCTCCAATATGCGAATATGAATGCCTCTACCGGTAAGAAACTTAAAAAACTACTGGCCGTTATAGCACAGAGTGTTCCTTTCAAGCCAGTCATGGAGTCATTGGCTACTGTGATAGGTGTAAGTCGCAATGTGCTGCCCGACTATTTCCTATACATGGAACAGGCAGGTATGATAGGACAACTGCGTGACTACACTGGCGGCATACGTGGCTTAGGAAAGGTCGAGAAAGTATATCTTGACAACACAAACCTCGCCTATCTTCTTGGGCATGAGAGCGCCGATATTGGCAATATTCGCGAGACTTTCTTCTATAACCAGATGCGTGTCAAGACAAATGTCATCAGTTCACGGATTAGTGATTTCGAGATAGACGGAAAGACCTTTGAGGTGGGTGGCAAGAAGAAAAAGCAGAAGCAGATACAAGATGCAGCCCAAGGCTACGTTGTCAAAGACGACATCGAAACAGGCTATGGCAACATCATCCCTCTCTGGCAATTTGGATTAACCTATTAGGCCCTATTCTAATCTATCATGATGACTGTTCCCGTTTCTTTCATGTCACCTCCGCACTTAGGACATTTCCTCGGAACCTTTTCCGTTTCGATTTCACCCATCATACCCAAGGTACGACCTTTCCTGGTACCAGTTATGGTATAGCCACAACCATTGCACTGATACTCTTTCAATGTTCCCATAATCTATCATTTTTAATTATCAGGGAAGAATTCTTTCATCCAACCCTTTTTCAAAATAGTACCATACAAACTTCTATCACTTGCCAACAACTCTCCTTTGGTATTGTACTTCGAAGCCAGTTGTTTGCATGTGTCATAGTCAAGAACTCTCCGTAACGGAACTGGGTAGAACTCGTCTAACCATCCATTCAAACGTGAGCAAGTATATGCACCATATGAATGCTTGCCAAACTTATTCCTATTAGGGTACTTACTTGCTTCTTCTTTACAACTCTCATAATCCCATTCAGAAAGAGGTTTGATATATGATAGCCATGTATAACCTTCCAACCATCCACATTCCTTTGCTTTGTCATATGCCCCCTTACAATACTTACGGAAATCTTTCCGAGATTCATATTTAAGTGCTTCATCTCTACAAACTTCTTCTGTCCATTTTGTTTGCTTCTCGATTTTAATTTCCTTGCCTCTGAACCAATCAAACTTTTCTAACCATCCCCTCGCCTTTGATATTTTATAAAGGTATTCGTATTCTTCACACATATCATTTACTGTTTCAAAACATTGAGCTATTTTATATGCTTTTTCAAAAGTCCATTTCCCAAGTCCTATTGCTCCAATGGAACCGCTCTTAGGACCAGTAGCACCTTTGTTGAGCATGTAACAACCCTGTGCTTCATAATACTTACGCCAATAATCTTCACGTTCTCTTCCTTGCTGGATAGATAGATTATCTTCTATTATTCTCATAGGAGGGATGTCATTATTAATGGAATGAGCGTATTTATACACTGTATCGTTTTCCATATTACAATGCTCAATATCTCTAAGATGTTGACGATACATCAGCGTTCTTCCTACATATACCGCATTCTGCTTCTCAAACACATAACAATAAACACTATCCACCTTAGCATCAGTGGCTGTAAGATCCTGCATCCAAGTATAATCACTTAACCATCCATTTCTGCAAGCAACCTTATATGCGCTCTTCGATCCTTTTCCAAACGCTCCTCTTCGTTTATATTTCTTGGCTTCTGCATAGCACGTGTCGTAATTCCATTTTTTGTTATATACCTCTATTGGCTCTTTAATGAGCCAGATATAATCTCTTAGCCAGCCACGCTTTCTTGCGTACATATAGTATTGATGTGATTTTGCACGAAAGTCATTATAGTACTGATATTTCTTTGCTTCCGAAAAACAGGCATCATAGTTAAATGGATTTATATGTTTTTCGAGCCATGTATATTCTTCCAGCCATCCTTTGTCTCTTGCTATACAATACGCAGTAATAGAACTTGTGCGAAATTCTGTTGTGCTACCATATTTCTGGGCCTCTTCATAGCACGTGTCATAATTCCACTTTTTAGCATTCTTGGGGGGAATGAACCAAGTACATTCTATTATCCATCCATGATTAATTGCTGCATTATAGGCAAGCTTGCTATTCTTTTTGAACTCTCCTGCACTTGTAAATTTGTGCGCTTCATCCATTACAAGTTCTTTTGTCCAATATCCATTAGGTAGCTTTTTCCTATCAAGCCATGTGTAATCTTTAAGCCAACCATTTCGATGGGCAATTACATAAGCAACCTGATGCTCTTTGCAAAAGAGTCCAATATCTTTATATTGCAATGCTGTTTCATAGCACTTTTCTCGTGTCCATATCTTTTGTTTAGAACTACTTTTAAATATTCCACATTTAGGACACCCAACTCCCTTTAAATGATTATTTGCTCTTTGCCAGAATTCACCATGATCAGGGCAAATAATACATACTTTTTCCGTATTGCCTTTATATTCTGCCTTTGAGTAGTCATACTTATCTCCATGAATGTACTTCGCTCGGTTAATAAAATCGATAGTCCTCATTTTCTTTCTTCCAGAACAAATAGGGCATCCATAACCACTAAGATGATTCTTGGGCTTCTGCCAAAACTCACCATGTTCTCTGCATACTATACAAACTTCCGTCTTTGAATCCACATACTCCACCTTGGAATAATCATACTTATCCCCATGCACCGCTTTGGCTTTTGCTATGAATTCTTCAGTCGTCAATTTTGCCATAATATCTACAAGAAAGCAATATTACAACAGGGACAGTCCCTCTTGTGCTATTTTTTAGATCTTACAACTTCTTCATTTCTGCATCCACCACGTACATATCGCCGTCAGTATCCGCCAACACATTGCGAGGAACGACATCCCAAACAACGTATGCTCCATTGGAGTATCGGCCTTCGTCGTTCTCTTTGGTAAAGCCAAGGGCAGACATATATGTATCTATCATGATTTGCGATGCAGGCTGGGCATTACGAATTCTCCTTTGTATTAATACTGGCATTACGCTTCTCTTATCGTATCCTGCAAAGCCATGTAATATGTATGCAGTATTAGGGAATAGCAGATTATGCAACAACACTTTATCCAATAGCTTCACAATGCCACCACTATTGAGTAGGTTATTCACCTTATAAATAATTGTCCCAGAAACATAGGTGTCATTTTCATTCCCGCTTGGACCAGGCTCGCCCAAATCAAACACCTCATCCATAGGAATCCACATCCCCATAGATTTGGCGTATTGTTCGGCTACGCGTTGCTCTATTTCAAAGCGGCCTCCATCGCCTTTGCCTTCTCGAGATTCCTCCTCATGTAGTCGGCAAAGTCTTTGGAGTTCATCGGAGATTTCTCTGATTCTTCGATTTTCCGCATCGTACGCTCCATAGCCTCCTTGTGAAACTGATTTAAAAAAGTCATCGTTCATATTGTTTTTAGTTCCAATGGTGCAAAGATAAGAACTATTTCTGAGTGGAAGGCAGAGAAAATACAAAAAAGTGCTAAAACATCTACGATTTTAACAGAAAATGGTTCCTGATGTGCGAAGGTTTCAGCATTTTTGTGTATATTTGCCATTGATAAGCAAGAGGATTATATGAAAGATATAACTATCGGCCCGGCGGGAGGCCTTGCTCCGTCTCGCAATTTGGGAACAAAGGTGATGATGGCAGGAAAGTCGATGATACTGCCAAACAGTGAGGTGCCTTACGTCGTGCAGAAACTGACGATGGGACAAATCGCTGCCATTCCTAAGGATCGGTTTGCCGTGTCATTGATGGATCCTTCGATGCCTGTCATGGCTATCGCTGGCGGCAGGAAAGGAGGTGGCAAGTCGCTGGCAATCCGTATAAGACAGCGTCACCAACCGGGTAATAAAGGAGTGGTAGGCTTTATCACGCAAGATCCCTCCAAGATGATTAATGCCGGCATTGACAGTACGAAGGAGTTCACGGCGCTTATCTCCTTGATTAACCAGGCTGCCCAGAAGTCTGACATGCTTCGTGGAAAATACCGTGCGCTCAGCAGGACAGTAACAGAGACTCCGCCTACGGAGAGCGGCATATTCTATGCTCCGATAGATGAAGACGAGTTGTCGGACTGTATCCTGAAAATCATCGAACGCTATTATGGCACAAGTGATTCCACAAAGATTATGGGGACGGATTTCAAACTGGGTGAGTTTTGTGTACTCATGCATTTCTATTTCATCCGCATCGGCATCATGGAGAAAAAGTCGCGCCAGCCGTTTTCCAATTACCTGACAAAGAAAGTGTTCGGCGACGAAGAAAGGTTCACCGCAAGGTCGTTCAATAACTACGCGAAGAGTTATGAGAACATCGAAAAAGACTTAACAGACTCCAAGGGAGTAAAGTTCAACTTTGAGATTCGCCCAAACCCAAGTGGGAAACCTATCTATGATGCTTTCCACGAAGTCGGATACATTTTCCACCATTCGCATTATTTTGATGAGTTGAGGAAACTGCGGAAACGCTTGGATGATTTCGGGTTTTAGTCCTGCGTTAAGGCATTCGCGCACATTTAGATATAGAGGCCCTGCAACGGGGTCTCTATTTATTTTTCCAATCGTAAATACCATTTTTCCAATCGCTAGGAGGCATAGGGAAAACGCCGTACCTTTGCCCCAGAATCCCGATGTGGATGACTGGTCTTTCACATGTTGCCCAAGCCAGAGTTCAAGCTAAACTCCGATTGATCTCCAAGAGATCTCCAATCAATCTCCAATCGAAGTCCAATCCATCTCCAATCGAACTCCAATCGGACTCCAATTGAGCACTAGAAAACCTCGGTCGCCAAGGGTAGGATTTAAGTAGTGATACCATTAAATTATTAAAGTTATGGTAAACAATGCAACAACAAACGGCGCTTCTAGCCGCCGAGTAAAGAATCCCAAGACGAATGCACAGACAGTGCAGCGCATCTTGATGAAAGTGGTTGTCATGGCCTACGTGATGCTGAAGGACATCTGCAACCACTCGTTTGAAGGCTTCACGAATGGTCTTCAGTGTATGAACAAGTTCAAGAAATTGAACCTCAAGTACCTTCGTGAGCGTGCGTCAACGCTTCAGGCTTTAGGTCAGAGCCTCAGCCAGTTCTTCCAGTTCATTCCTCTCCAGAGCGAGAAGTGGTCGCCTTACGCAATCATCATCTCGCAGGGTCACCTGCCCGAGATTGATGTTGCCATCGATGCCACTCAGGGTCATGTGGCCTATGTCAACTCTCCCAGCCGCTCCTATGCTGATCTCATTAACACATGGGGCTTGCAGCGTGGTGACCAGCTGACGTTCGTGACCGTGCAGAAGCGCCAGGGCAAGTACGAGGTGAACTACGCCCGCATCGTGCTCAACCCTCGCAATGCCGACGGTTCTGGTGCGCCCATGACGACTGAGATCGTGAACAGCGAGGGCGAGTTCCCCTGCAGCAACTGGAAGAATCGCCTGAACTTCTCTACTTTCGAGTTCGACACCGACCACTTCAACTTCGTGCTTGGCCGTGGCGGTGATGTCGTTGCCGCCGGTATCATCGTCAGCCGCAAGGACAAGAGTGGCGACTGGTTCCGCAGCAACTGTCAGCTGGTGCTCAACGAGGCTGGTCTTGGCAGCGACCTGTGCAGTCTTTCAAAGGCTGTCGAGATGAGCTATGCGGCTTACGACATCGACATGGAGTCGGAGTTCTACCTGAACAACGCAGGCACAAGCGGCACTGGTTCTACCGAAGATGTCACTCCTGGTGGCGGTAGCGGTGGCGTGACACCTGGCGAGCCTGCCTTCAACACGCAAGCCGTCATCAACGGCGTCAGCCAGAGTATTTCAGGTGGCACGGTGACGGCCACAGCTCCCATCACATCGATTTCGGTCAGTGGTTCGGACCTCGGCGACGTGGTCTTCACGGCAAAGGTGGACGGTACCGGCGATGCCATCAACCCCACCAGCCACGATGCCAACGGTGCTTCGTTCACGGGTCTGAACGTCGAGGCCGGCCACAACCTGGTGGTCTATCATGGGACCGTCACCTGGTTCACCGTTACAGCGATGGCTCCCAGTAGCGGAGACTTCGACGTAGGTTCGTAAATGAAACAAGAAGTAATTTGACACATTGTAAGATAATCGCTAGATATAAACGCAAGTTGTAAGCAAACAAACGTGTTTTTCGGCTGATTAGTTTACAATGTGTCAAATTTCCTCATTTTCTACAAACAAAATGGATGGTTTTCTTTGTGGATTCTAACTTTATGCATACCTTTGCACCCGAAAAAGTTACAAAACGGCAGCAAACTTCACCAAAAAAGTAGCAATATGACAAAGAAAATCAGATTTACCAAGATGCATGGTTGCGGCAATGACTACATCTATATCAATATGATAGAGAATGAGATTGCCGATCCGCAGGCTGCAGCCATCGCCTGGAGCGATCGCCATAAGGGTATCGGCTCCGATGGTCTGGTACTGATTGACAAGTCGCTTGTGCCTGAAGCAGATTTCTCCATGCGTATTTTCAATGCGGACGGCTCGGAGGCCATGATGTGTGGCAATGCCAGTCGTTGCATCGGCAAGTATCTGTTTGAGCGTGGGCTGACGGATAAGACAGAGATCCGTCTGCTGACCCTCTCAGGTATCAAGACGTTGAGTCTGCACGTCGAAGACGGTATCGTGGAGAGTGTGACGGTGGATATGCTCGAACCTGTGCTTGAGAATGAACTGCAATTCATCGAATCACGTGGTCTTGATCAAGGAACTTTTGTGTCAATGGGCAATCCACATTACGTGATCTTCACCGACAATGTTGACCAAGTTGGTGAGACGGGCCGCGTATTAGAGCATCATCCCACCTTTCCTCAGCGCTGCAACATCGAGTTTGCCCATATAGAGGACGGCGGTAGCATCCGTACCCGCGTCTGGGAGCGTGGCAGTGGCATCACCCAAGCCTGTGGTACAGGTGCTTGCGCTACTGCTGTAGCCGCCTTCGTCTCAGGTCGTGCTGGTCGGAAGTCACAGATTGTCATGGATGGCGGCACACTCAGCATTGAATGGCGCGAGAGTGATAACCATGTCTATATGACTGGTCCCGCCACCTTTGTCTTCGACGGCGAAATAGAACTTCAAACAACATAAGAAATATGGCATTAGTAAACATCCACTTCCTGAACCTCCAGAACAATTACCTGTTCGCTGACATTGCCAAGAAGGTCAATGCCTTCAAGGTGATGCACCCGGGTGCCGACGTTATCAGTCTCGGCATCGGCGACGTCACCCAGCCACTGTGTCCTGCTGTCACTGAGGCCATGCACAAGGCTGTCGACGAGATGTCTACCGCTGAGGGATTCCGTGGCTACGGTCCTGAGCAGGGTTACGATTTCCTGCGCGAGGCTATCCTGAAGAACGACTTCCTGCCTCGTGGCATCCATCTCGACATCGACGAGGTTTTTATTAATGACGGCGCGAAGTCCGACACCGGTAACTTCCAGGAGCTGCTCCACTGGGATAACTTCATCGGTGTCACCGACCCTATCTATCCCGTCTATATCGACTCCAACGTGATGATAGGCCGTTGCGGTGTATTCAAGGATGGTCGCTGGACGAACGTGCGCTATATGCCCACCAAGGCTGAGAACGGTTTTATCCCCGAGCTCCCCAAGGGTCGTCCTGTCGATGTCATCTATCTCTGCTATCCCAACAACCCCACGGGTACGGTCATTAGCAAGCAGGAATTGCGCAAGTGGGTGAACTACGCGCTGAAGAACGATGCCCTGATCCTCTACGATGCCGCCTATCAGGCCTACATCCAGGATCCGAAGATCCCCCATTCTATCTACGAGATTCGTGGAGCCCGCAAGTGTGCCGTCGAGTTCCGTTCGTATTCTAAGACGGCAGGCTTCACCGGCGTTCGCTGCGGCTATACCATCGTACCTAAAGAGGTCACCGTCAGCACCTTCGAGGGTGAGCGCATCCCGCTCAACCAGTTGTGGCTGCGTCGCCAATGTACGAAATTCAACGGTTGCAGCTATATCAGCCAGCGTGCCGCCGAGGCCATCTACTCGCCAGAGGGCAAGGCTCAGGTCAAGGCTACCGTCGACTACTACATGCAGAATGCCAAGAAGATGCTGGACACGCTGCGTTCTCTCGGCTACGAATGCTACGGCGGCGAGAATGCACCCTACGTATGGATGCGTACCCCCGACGGCATGGGTTCGTGGCAATTCTTCGAGGCCCTGCTCTATGGTGCCAATGTCGTCTGCACCCCCGGTGTCGGCTTCGGTCCCTCAGGCGAGGGTTATGTGCGCTTCACCGCTTTCGGCAGTCACGAGAAGACCGAAGAAGCCCTGAATCGCATCAAGGCATGGAGTAAAGGCTGACAAATTTCTTTATTATCCAATTGATATTCCGCGAAACCTGCCGAGGCTTCGCGGATTTTTTGTTGCAACAGGAATATCTGTGTCCGTACACAAAATTATCAAATCTAACACTTTGTAACATAATGACAGGATTATGAAGCAATATGATAGCAGAAAGACATGCTTCAGTCTTGAAATGTTTACACTTTGATAGTTGTGCGCGTTTTTAACAATCAAAATGAAAGTTTTTTGTTTGTATTTCTATCAGAACGTCATACCTTTGCAGCGTCAAAACAACAAATTGTAACCCAATAAGAGGGCTTAGTATTAATTTAATAAGGTAAAAAGGTATGAAAAAGATTGAAGCAATTATCCGCAAGACGAAGTTCGAGGAGGTGAAAGCAGCTTTGCTATCATCCGACATCGACTGGTTTGAGTACCACGACGTACATGGTATCGGCCAGAGCCGACAGGAGCGCATCTACCGCGGCGTACAATATTCAACGGACGTCATCGAGCGCGTCGCTATCACCATCGTGTGCCGCGACATCCTGGTAGACCCAACGGTGAAAGTGATTCTTCAGGTAGCCCATACAGGCGAGGTTGGCGACGGTCGTATCTTCGTGAGCGAAGTGTTAGACACATGGTCCATCCGTACTGGTGAGAACGGTGACACTGTTCTTAAAGATAAGAAGTAGTTCATTGTTATTGAATATTGAAGATTGAACATTGAACATTGAATATTGAATATTGAACATTAAGATAAAGATTTAAAATTTTCAGGATTATGAACGAAATTGGATTATCACTCGATACTGTATGGATGCTATTGGCAGCCATGTTGGTTTTCTGGATGCAGCCAGGCTTTGCGCTGTGTGAAGCAGGTTTTACACGTAGTAAGAACACGGCGAACATCCTGATGAAGAACTTTGTCGACTTTATGTTCGGCTCGTTGTTATTCTTCTTCCTCGGCTTCGGCTTTATGTTTGGAAGCGAGGGTGCAGGCTTTATCGGTATGCCCAACTGGGGCGACCTGAGTTTCTACAAGGGTGACCTTCCCGTAGAAGGTTTCCTGATTTTCGAGACCGTCTTCTGTGCTACTTCTGCCACTATCGTCAGCGGTGCAATGGCTGAGCGCACGAAGTTCTCGATGTACCTCGTTTACAGTGCAGTGATCTCGCTGTTTATCTATCCCATTGAGGGTCACTGGACATGGGGCGGTGGCTGGCTTTGCAACGATGCTGCCGACAGCTTTATGATGACGACCTTTGGCGACGTGTTCCACGATTTTGCAGGTTCTGCCATCGTACACAGCGTAGGTGGTGTGCTGGCGCTGATTGGTGCCTTGGCTCTGGGTCCCCGTATCGGCAAATACGGTGCTGACAAGAAGAGCAACGCTATTCCTGGTCACAACCTCGCTATGGCCGCTCTGGGTGTATTCATCCTCTGGCTCGGATGGTTCGGTTTCAACCCAGGTTCGCAGCTGGCTGCCAGTGGTGAGGTGAACCGCATTGCTATCTCGCACGTCTTCCTGACCACCAACCTTGCTGCCGCTGCAGGTGGTGTGGCTACGATGTTCCTCACCTATATCAAGTACGGCAAGCCATCGCTCTCACTGACGCTCAACGGTGTGCTGGCAGGTTTGGTAGGTATTACGGCAGGTTGTGACCTTGTATCACCCACAGGTGCTATCATCATCGGTCTGGTTTGCGGTATCGTACTGGTCTATGCCATCGAGTTTATCGACCACAAGCTGCATATTGACGACCCCGTTGGTGCTTCTTCAGTACACGGTGTATGCGGTATTCTGGGTACGCTGATGACAGGTCTGCTGTCTACATCTAACGGCGCTTTCTACGGAGGCGGTTGGGGATTCTTCGCTGCTGAGTGCTTTGGTGTTCTGGTTATCGACCTTTGGGCTGCCGCCTGTGGTTTCGCTCTGTTCTATGGCATCAAGAAACTGCACGGTCTGCGTGTTAACAAGCGCATTGAGGAAGAAGGTCTCGACGTTTACGAACATGGAGAGCTTTGCTATAACTAAGATATGTTTAAGGGATAAAATTTAAGGTATTATGAAAAAGATTGTTTTAATGGCGATGATGATCGCTACAGGATATAGTGCTACGGCACAGGATAAAGTAGAGACAACGGTAGCGGCCGATTTGGTAAGCAGTTATATCTGGCGTGGTCTGGATTGTGGAAGCGCAGCCGTACAGCCAACACTCGGCATTGGCTATAAAGGTCTTTCTCTCTCGGCATGGGGCAGCTATGGACTGACCGACCCTGACGATGTGAAGGAGTTCGACCTGACACTGGCTTTTACCACTGGTGGTTTCAATATCGGCATCACAGACTATTGGTTCAGCGAAGGACTCGATCCTGATGGACGCTACTTCAAATACGAAGCCAACAGTACAAACCACATGTTCGAGGCCAACATCGGCTACGACTTCGGAGTGGCCAGCATACAGTGGTTTACATACTTTGGAGGCAACGACGGCACCAATAAGGACGATAAACGCGCTTACAGCAGTTATGCGGAAGTGGCCGTCCCATTCAAACTTGCCACAGTCGACTGGACTGCTACAGCCGGTATCGTCCCTTGGGCCACCACCTTATACGACACAAATGGTTTTGCTGTGACCAACGTGGCGCTGAAGGCTACAAAGGAAATCAAAGTGACGGATTCGTTCTCAATACCTGTCTTCGGACAGATTGTGGGCAACCCTTGTTCACAGAAAGGCTACCTGGTTTTCGGGTTTACGCTGCAGCCCTGATCTTTCCAGGTGAACACCTCCCCTTACCGTGATGGTAGGGGGAGGATTTTTTTGTTTATGTGTCCGATAACAGTTTGCTAATAAATGGTAGATTTTATATACAAAGTGAAAGCAAAAGGTAAGCAATACACGCTTTGTGGTTTACAAATTGTCAATTTGAAGCGTTTTTAACAAACAAAATGCAAGTAAATAGATGTGTTATTCAAACAATTTGCAGTACCTTTGCACCATCAAACAATCAAATTGATATTTATAACAAAAAGTAAAATTATGGAAGCATTAAGATTTCAGGTTGTCGGTGAGGCATTCAAGAAAAAGCCGCTCGACGTAAAAACACCCAGTGAGAGACCTTACGAGTATTTTGGTAAGAAGGTCTTCAATCGTGAGAAAATGTACAAGTATCTGCCCAAGCAGGTTTATGAGAAGATGATAGACGTGATGGACAATGGTGCCCGTCTGGATCGTGACATCGCCGACTCTGTAGCCGCCGGTATGAAGCAGTGGGCCGTAGAGAATGGTGTCACCCACTATACACACTGGTTCCAGCCGCTGACTGAGGGAACAGCCGAGAAGCACGACTCATTCATTGAGCACGACGGCAAGGGTGGTATGGTAGAAGAGTTTACAGGCAAGCTGCTCGTTCAGCAGGAGCCCGACGCCTCTTCGTTCCCTTCTGGCGGTATCCGCTCTACTTTCGAGGCCCGTGGATATTCTGCATGGGATCCCACATCACCCGTGTTCATCATCGACGATACACTGTGTATTCCCACCGTATTTATCTCGTATAGCGGTGAGGCCCTTGACTATAAGGCTCCTCTGCTCCGTGCCTTGCATGCCGTAAACGTAGCGGCTACGGATGTATGTCACTATTTCGATCCCGCCGTGAAGAAGGTCACTTCCAACCTCGGTTGGGAGCAGGAGTACTTCCTCGTCGACGAAGGTCTTTATGCTGCCCGTCCTGACCTGTTGCTGACGGGTCGTACGCTGATGGGACACGACTCTGCCAAGAACCAGCAGATGGATGACCATTACTTCGGATCGATTCCTGAGCGTGTGGCTGCCTTTATGCGCGACCTCGAGATTCAGGCCCTGGAGCTGGGCGTTCCATGTAAGACCCGTCATAACGAGGTGGCACCCAACCAGTTTGAGTTGGCTCCTATCTTCGAGGAGACAAACCTTGCCGTTGACCATAACATGATGCTGATGTCACTGATGAAGAAGGTGGCTCGTAAGCACGGCTTCCGTGTATTGCTCCACGAAAAGCCCTTCGCAGGCATCAACGGTTCTGGTAAGCACAACAACTGGTCGCTCTCTACAGACAATGGCATCCTGCTGCATGCTCCTGGCAAGACACCTGAGGCAAACCTGCGCTTCGCAACCTTTATTGTCGAGACACTGATGGGTGTCTACAAGCACAACGGTCTGTTGAAGGCTTCCATCATGAGCGCTACCAACGCTCATCGTCTGGGTGCCAACGAGGCTCCTCCCGCTATCGTATCGTCATTCCTCGGCAAGCAGGTCAGCGAGTTGCTCGACCATATCGAGAAGGCCGACAAGGACTTCCTCTCCATGACAGGCAAGCAGGGACTGAAGATGGATATCCCTGAGATTCCAGAGTTGCTCATCGACAATACCGACCGTAACCGTACGTCACCCTTCGCCTTCACAGGTAACCGTTTCGAGTTCCGTGCCGTAGGTTCTGAGGCTAACTGCGCATCGGCCATGATTGCCCTGAACAGCGCTGTAGCTGAGGCCTTGGTTGACTTCAAGAAGCGTGTGGACGCTAAGATCCCTGAGTATGAGAAGAAACTCGCCGGTACTGAGCACAGTGCTAAGTTCCACGCCATCATCGACGTGCTGCGCGAGGACATCAAGACCTGTAAGCCCATCCGTTTCGACGGCAACGGCTACTCTGACGAGTGGGTCATCGAGGCTGAGAAACGTGGTCTCGACGTGGAGAAGAGCTGTCCGAAGATCTTCGAGCGTTACCTTGACAAGGAAAGCATCGATATGTTTGAGAGTCTGGGTGTGATGACGAAGAAGGAACTCGAGGCCCGCAACGAAGTGAAATGGGAGACCTACACCAAGAAGATTCAGATTGAGGCCCGTGTACTCGGTGACCTCTCGATGAACCACATCATCCCTGTGGCTACCAACTATCAGAGTCAGCTGCTGAAGAACGTGGAGAACATGTCTGCCATCTTCCCTGTCGACAAGGCTGAAAAGCTCTCCGCACGTAACATCAAGATTATTGAGGAGATTGCCGAGCGCACCTCTGCCATTGAGAAGGGTGTAGAGGAACTGGTCAACGCCCGTAAGCTGGCCAATAAGATTGAGGATGAACACGAGAAGGCTATCGCCTATCACGACAAGGTGGAGCCGAAGCTCGACACCATCCGCTACGAAATCGACAAGCTGGAGCTCATCGTCGACGATGCCCTCTGGCCACTGCCGAAGTACCGTGAGCTGTTATTCATAAGATAAACAAGTTCTCTTGGTTTGCCGCCATTGGACTTAACCCAGACAATCATTTTTTTGGTTGTTTGAAGTTTGCAGGGGACTCGATGCTGTGATAGTATCGGGTCCTTATTATTTGGCGGTTAAATGAAACATAATTCGCATTTTATTTTGAATTTCGCTCGCTTATTCGTAACTTTGCACCCAAAATTCCAGATTATGAACATAGAAGCATTGATTAGTAAAGCTGCAGGCGAGGCTGTGAAGGCCCTCTATGGCATGGACGCCACAGAGAAGATGCTGCAGCTGCAGAAGACGAGAAGTGAGTTTGAGGGTAACCTGACACTGGTGGTATTCCCCTTTGTTAAGGCTGCGAAAAAATCACCTGAGCAGACCGCCCAGGAGATTGGCGAATACCTTCAACAGAATTGTAATGCTGTCGAGAAATTTAATGTCGTGAAGGGTTTCCTGAACCTCTGCGTAGGCGACGGTGCCTGGTTGCAGTTGCTCGAAGCTATCGATCAAGATGAGTATTTCGGCATGAAGCAGGCTACAGAGAACAGTCCGCTTGTCATGATTGAATATTCTTCTCCAAATACGAACAAGCCACTGCACCTCGGGCATGTGCGCAATAACCTGCTGGGGTGGTCTTTGGCACAGATTATGGAGGCCAACGGCAACAAGGTGGTGAAGACCAATATCGTGAACGATCGTGGTATCCACATCTGTAAGTCGATGCTTGCCTGGCAGAAGTGGGGCAATGGTGAGACACCTGAGTCCAGCGGCAAGAAAGGTGACCATCTTATCGGCGACTACTACGTGGCATTCGACAAGCATTATCGCGATGAAATCAAGGATTTAGTGGCCCAGGGCATGGATGAGGAGAAGGCCAAGCAAGAGGCTCCCCTCATCAAAGAGGCTCACGAGATGCTGGTGAAATGGGAACAGAACGACCCCGAGGTTCGTGCCCTTTGGGAGAAGATGAACAACTGGGTTTATGCCGGTTTCGATGAGACCTACAAGAAGATGGGCGTCTCATTCGATAAGATCTACTACGAGAGCCAGACTTATCTGAAGGGTAAAGCCAAGGTAGAGGAAGGACTCGCCAAAGGTCTCTTCGAGCGCCATGAGGACAACTCGGTGTGGGCAGACCTGACCAACGAGGGCCTCGACCAGAAACTGCTCCTCCGTAGCGATGGAACCAGCGTTTATATGACGCAGGACATTGGTACTGCCGAGATGCGTTTCCAGGACTATCCCATTGACAAGATGATCTACGTCGTAGGTAATGAGCAAAACTATCATTTCCAGGTTCTGAGTATCCTGTTGGATCGCTTAGGCTTCAAATGGGGTAAGGAACTGACTCACTTCTCTTACGGTATGGTAGAGTTGCCAAACGGTAAGATGAAAAGCCGTGAGGGAACTGTCGTTGATGCCGATGATCTGATGGCGCTGATGGTGGAAGATGCCTACAAAACCTCGATGGAATTGGGGAAATTTGATGATATGACAGAGGAAGAGCGCCGTGAGATTGCCCGTGTTGTGGGTATGGGTGCCCTGAAATACTTCATCCTGAAGGTCGATGCGCGCAAGAATATGCTCTTCAATCCCGAAGAAAGTATCGATTTCAACGGCAATACTGGCCCCTTTATCCAGTATACCTACGCGAGAATCCGCTCAATACTTCGCAAATTCAGAGGTGAGAGAACAGACTCAAACATATCTCTAACCTCTAACCACTCACCTCTATCCACTAAAGAAATCGAGCTTATCCAGAAGATGAACGAGTTTGGTGCCGCTGTAGAGCAGGCTGGTAAGGACTATTCTCCAAGTGGCATCGCCAACTACTGCTACGAGCTGACGAAGGTGTTCAACCAGTTCTATCACGACTATTCGATTCTGAACGAGCCCGATGAGCAGAAAAAAGCCGTCCGTCTGGTGCTGGCCAAGAACGTCGCCAAGATTATCAAGAACGGTATGGGTCTCCTCGGCATCGAGGTGCCCGAGCGTATGTAGGATTCAATTGAAAACTGAGAATTGAAAATTGAAAATTTAAATCCCCCGACAAATCGTCATGATACCGTACTTCCATTGCCTTTGGAAGTACGGGCAGACGCGTGGGCTGTGGATGCTGCCTGCTCAGGCAATCCTGGTCCCATGGAATACCAGGCCATCGACTTGGCTACAGGAGCACAGGTGTTCCATTACGGCCCTGTCCACGGCACGAACAACATAGGTGAATTCCTCGCTATTGTCCACGCTTTGGCATTGGCCTGGCAACAGGGACTTCACAACAAGACCATCTATTCCGATTCCTACAATGCCATCCTCTGGGTTCAGAAGCGAAAATGCAAGACCAAACTGGAGCGAAACCCTCAAACAGAACAGCTCTTTCAGATCATTCTCAGAGCAGAGAACTGGCTCCAGACACACAACTTCCGTAACCCCATCATCAAATGGGAAACATCGAAATGGGGTGAGGTTCCGGCTGATTTCGGACGTAAATAGCCCACTTTAATTCTTTTTAACTTGCATTACGAGTTCTTAATCCCTTTTTTTTCATATATTTGCAAGCAAAATTTAAGTTCGAACTAAAATCGTAATGCGTTAAGAAAGATGAATGACCTCATCTTGTCGAGTTTTTTGAGCTTGTTTGCATTGTTTGGCAAAGAAGAACAGGTAGATGAAGCGTGGGCAAAGTCCATGCTTATTAACTATTTACGCCGTCATTTCGGTATCAGGAATGTCGACATGTATCTTGATTTGTACACGGATATGCGTGGTGCCTACGAGACTGTCGACATGGATGCCAAAGAGACCGTACAATCAATCTGTACCAGTCTGCATGGAAAGATTACAGCCAAAGAGGAAGCACTTCTGCTACTCCGATTGATGGAGTTCTGCGGTGGCGACGGTGAGCTAAACGAACTGATTTTCCGTACGATGGCTGATATCTTCGGTATTTCCGATGAGGTCTATCAGGACTTTACTGATTTCGTCTTCAACAAGTCGACTGACCATGTGATGCTTCACACACTGGAGGATACGGATGGCCAGTTGAAGACCCTTCTGAGTCCGTCATTAGGCATGCTCATCTTTACCTATTCCGGTAAGGATACCGTGATGCTGAACGATGTCCCTGTACTCTCAGGTGCTTTCCAGGTTTGGCTGCAGAGCAGTGTGCTGAAAGGCAAAAGCGGTAAGCCTATCTACTACTCGACGATCTTCAGCAAATATGCCCCTGCTTTGGGTGAGATCCTCCAGAAGACAGAGCGAGTGGAGTTCTGTGGACGCGACATCAACTTCCGCTTCCCCAACAGCGACAACGGCATGCACGACCTCAGTTTCAACCTGCATAATGGCATCCTGCTGGCCATCATGGGAGGCTCAGGTACGGGTAAGTCTACCCTACTCTCCATCCTCAATGGTACGCTGACGCCACAGGAAGGTACCATCACCATCAACGGCCACAGTATCACTGAGCCGGAAGCCAAGAACCTGATAGGATTCGTGCCGCAGGATGACTTGCTGATTGAAGAACTGACCGTTTATCAGAACCTCTATTTCACCGCCAAGCTTTGCTTCGAAGGCATGAGCGACGAGGAGATCGACAAACGTGTGATGAAGACTCTCAGAGACCTGGGCCTCGATGCTGCCAAGGATCTCAAGGTCGGTTCTGCCATCAACAAATATATCTCCGGAGGACAGCGCAAACGTCTGAACATCGCCTTGGAGCTGATCCGCGAACCAGCGGTGCTCTTCCTCGATGAGCCTACCTCGGGACTCTCATCCGCAGACACTGAGAAGGTCATCAACCTCCTGAAGGAGCAGACCTATAAAGGCAAGCTTATCGTGGTTAATATCCACCAGCCCTCCAGCGATGTCTATAAGCTCTTCGACCGTCTGTGGTTGCTTGATAAAGGCGGCTATCCCGTGTTCGACGGCAATCCCATTGATGCTATCACCTATTTCAAGGACGCAGCCAACTATGCCGATGCAGAGACCAGCGCCTGTCCTACCTGTGGTAATGTCAACCCAGAGATTGTCCTGAATATCATCGATGAAAAGGCCCTCAACAACAGCGGAGAGGTGTCCGATTCTCGTAAGATGTCGCCTCAGGAGTGGCACGAGCTCTATTTGAAGAACAGGAGCGAGCTGGCAGCACCAAGCGTCAGCGACGTGCCCTCTTCAGACCAGAAAAAGCCCAATGCCTTCAAACAGTTCCTCATCTTCCTGCGAAGGAACTTCCGTACGAAGATTACGAATGTACAGTATCTGTGCATCACCCTGCTCGAAGCACCGTTGCTGGCCATTATATGTTCGCTCCTGACACGCTTTGCACCTCCCGAAGGATATAGCGTGATGAACAACAAGAACCTTGTCAGCTATTTCTTCATGGCCGTCATCGTCGCCACCTTTATCGGCATGAGCGGCAGTGCTGAGGAGATCATTAAGGACCGTGCCCTACTCAAGCGCGAAAAGTTCCTCCGACTCTCCTATGGCAGCTATATCTGGTCGAAGATTGTCTATATGGCTGGTGTTTCACTCCTTCAGACCTTCCTGTTTATCGTGATTGGTAACTTGATCATGGGACTGCAGGGCCTCTTCCTGACTTGGTGGATCATTTTGTTTATCACCTCGTTCCTCGCCAGTCTGACGGGTCTGCTCCTCTCTCAGTGCCTCAGTTCGGTAGTGGCCATCTATATCAGCATCCCCTTGTTGCTGATTCCTCAGATCCTCTTGTGCGGACTTGTGGTGAGCTTCTCCGACCTGACACCTAAGAGCACGACAGGAAATGTGCCATTCATAGGCAATCTCATACCTTCGCGCTGGGCTTACGAGGCACTGGCAGTCACATCTTATACTGACAACGAATATGAGAAGCCGTTCTTTGAACTCGATAAAGAGAAATATGAGACCATGTATTATAATAGAGGATTCCTCTATGAGCTTGAGTCTCAGTTGGAAACCATGAAAGACGAGGGAGACCGCGGCAAGACGATAGACAAGAACCATGCCGATGTCATTGCAGAGAACCTGCCCTTCCTGGCTGAGTACTGTGGGATTCCGCCTTACAACCAGGACTTCTCCTATCCGACACTCAAGGACTACTTTGCCAAGTGCGAGGATATCCTCGCTAAACGGAGCAACGAGGCTACGCTGAAGGCAGATGCCATGATGGCAAATATGATTCGTCAGATAGGTAAGGAGGCTGTTCTGGAGCTAAAGCGGAACAACTACAACATCAAACTGGAGGAATTCGTGATTGGTGCCGACCAACAAAGGATGCTCGAAGTCGTCAAGACGTCGCTCGTACCCCGTGCAGGTCTGATTTTCCTGACGCCTCGTAGCACGATGGGTTGTGCCCCCTTCTACAGCAGTGAGAAGATCCTGGGCTCACAGCACATCAAGACCCTCTGGTTTAACATGGGCGTCATGCTGCTCATGAGTATTCTGGTGGCGATACTGCTATTTACTGACTGTCCAGGCAGATATATAAGAAAAGGTGAACAATAATTTTATTTTATTTAATAACTAAATTTTAAAACAATGAAGAAATTATCAATTTTCGCTGTAGCATTTGCAGCAATGGTTTTCGCAGCATGCGGAGGAAACAAGAGTGGTAACACTGTTGAGAGTAGTGATTCTATTAAGAGTTTTGAGCAGGAGCAGATTGAGGCTAGCATCAAGATGCACGTCGACAGCCTCGCATCTGAGATTGGCAAGATGAAGCAGCTTCCTATTCTCCAGGCTAGCAATGGTTCCATCAAACTGACCAAGGAGGAACTGCAGGTTAAGCCCGACTACCTCCTGAATCCAGCAGTAGCAGAGAACGCAACAACTCTGGCTGAGAAGTATCGCATCCTGGCTGCCCTCCAGGTTGACAAGGAGACTGCCAAGCTCTTTGAGATGCCTATCGATGAATATGACAAGGCTGTTGCCAAGTTGGCTGCCGACATCAATGACCCCTCTTTCAAGGCTCTTGAGGACGATGCTCCTATCGCTGAGGCAACAGAGACCCTCTACAACGCTATGAACGAGAACGGCCGCATCAACTACTTCTGGCAGATTGCCGCAGCGTCTCTCGTTGAGCAGCTCTATCTGGTTAACCAGAACTCAGAGAAGTTCCTCGCTGCTTTCGACGATGAGTCTGCTGCCAACTCTACCTTCCGTATCGTACTGATCCTCGACGCTCTGGATCGTCTGTCTGAGTATGATCCCGACATCAAGCCCGTTGCTGATGCACTCGCTCCTCTGGATGTCCTGAACGCCACAACTGTTAGCGAACTGAAGGCTCAACTCGCAGAGGCTAAGGACAAGATTATCGCTGCTCGTCAGGCTCTCGTGAAGTAAGGATTACACCTTATTATATATAGCCCTCGGAAGTGCAAGTCTTCCGAGGGCTATTCTTGTATCGTCAGGTGCTTATCTGCGGAACGTCACAATCCTGTTGCCGTCGTATGTTTCAGATTTAACCACCTTGGCACCTGAAGGCACCTGAGGGGCTCGTGTACCATCAGTGACGGTCATCAGGGAGGTCTCCACACGGATCTCGTCCCACAGATCCTGTTCGATAAAGGACGCCAGCGTCTTGGCACCTCCCTCTACGATGAGCGACTGGATATGGTGGGCATACAAGCTCTCCAGGTTCAGAGGGTGGGCATGATCAATGACAAGACGCTTGGGTGCAGGACCACGCCAGTCGCGTACATTGAGCTGCGGACGATCCCTCTCCTCTGTCACGCGTCCCACCAGAATCGCATCCTCCTCAGCACGCAGCTTATGTGACAACATCTTCGTAAACCCGTTGGAAATCTGCACGGGTTGGAAATGATCGTCGATAAAGCCATTGGCCGTCTGTGCCCATTTCAGGATGATATAGGGTCGTTCCTCACGATGGAATGTGAAAAATCGGCGGTTCAGTTCCTGACACTCGGCTTCGAGCACACCTACTTCCACCTCGATTCCGGCCTCGCGCAGCTTCTTGATACCACGGCCCTGTACCTCGGCAAACTCATCGATACAGCCTACAACCACCCGTTTCACACCTTTCTTGATGATCAAATCGGCACAAGGCGGCGTCTTACCATAATGAGAGCAAGGCTCCAGACTGACGTAGATGGTGGCCTCAGACAGCAGCTTCTCATCCTCAGGACGCACTGAGGAAAAGGCGTTCACCTCAGCATGGCCCTCCCCACAACGCACATGATAACCCTCGCCGATGACCCTGCCATCAGCACTCACAATCACAGCACCCACCATGGGGTTAGGCTTCGCGTTCCGCTGTCCGTTCTTGGCCAGCTGAATGCACCTTCGCATGAATTTTTCGTCGTCTATCATAAACTTTTCACTAATCACTATTCACTATTCACTAATTTTGCTTATCTTTGCAGTATGAATTACGAAGAACTCTGGCACAGACTGACACCACTCTACGAATCTGGCGAGGCAAAAGCGATTGTCCGCTGGGTGCTCGATGCGCGCTTCTCGCTATCGATGAGTGACATTCTCTGTGGCAAAGTTACGGAATTATCTTCAAACGACCAAACGGAACTTGAAAAAATCATCGTCCGACTCGAGAAAGGCGAGCCAGTGCAGTATATTCTGGGCACAACTGAATTCTATGGACGACCATTTCAGGTAGCTCCAGGTGTCCTGATTCCACGCCCTGAGACGGCGGAACTCTGTGAATACATTCTTGCCAGCCATCAGGCAGGAGGGAATATCCTCGACATCGGCACAGGCAGTGGTTGCATCGCCATCACATTGGCCCTCGAAATGCCTGAGGCCGAAGTCAGTGCCTGGGATATCTCTGACGACGCCCTCCGCATCGCCACTGGGAATGCCCATGCTCTTGGAGCCACCGTCCGCTTCGAACATCGCGACGCCCTGGACTATTCACCATCTGCCCTTCACCTTTCACGCCCGTGGGACCTGATTGTCAGCAATCCTCCTTATATCCAACCCTCAGAACGCGATGGAATGGACAAAAACGTGCTCGATTATGAGCCAGAGATAGCGCTCTTTGCCACTGAAGACAATCCCATTATCTTCTACCAGCGCATTGGCGACTATGCCATCAAGAGCCTCAACCCTGGCGGAGAACTCTATTTCGAGCTCAATCCCCTGACAGCCGATGCCGTCATCAGCTATCTGGAGGGGATCGGATTTCAGGAGATAGAAACACGTCAAGACCAATTTGGCAAACAACGATTCCTTAAAGCTAAGAAGATATGAAAAAAGAAATGACCGAACAGGAAGCCTTCCTGCAACTGGCAGCCATCTGTGCACAGGCAGAGCACTGCGAACAAGAGATGCGCGACAAGATGAAACGATGGGAACTCGATGAAACCGTACAAAATCATGTCATCGAACGACTCACGAAGGAGCGTTACATCGATCAGGAACGGTATGCACGTGCCTTCATCAACGACAAGATCCGTTATAACAAATGGGGACGTCGCAAGGTGCAACAGGCCCTTTGGCAGAAACGCATCGACAATGATGTCCAGCAACGGGTTCTCGATGAAATCGATGACAGTGAGTATCTCGCCGTCCTCCGCCCTTTGTTGAAACAGAAGCGGAAGAGTATTCGTGCTGCGAGTGCCTACGAAGAGAATCAGAAGCTCGTGCGCTTTGCCCTGGGGCGTGGTTTTACCTTCGACATCATCCGTCAGTGCCTCGATGTCGACGATGAAATGGAAGAGTTCGATGAAACCGATTAGTTTCTGGCGTCGCCTGCTCGATCTGATAGCCCCACGGCTCTGCGTGGTCTGTGGCCATCGCCTGACAGTGACAGAAGAGGTCATCTGCGCAACATGTAATTTCCACCTGCCGAGAACAGACTTCCATCGCCAAGCCTATGACAACGAGATGGCCCGTCTCTTCTGGGGACAGATACCTGTCGAGAAAGCCTCAGCCCTCTTCTATTATGAGGCCCACTCAGAGACTGCCAACATCATCTACCACCTGAAATACAAGAACCACCCTGAGATTGGCGAGGTCATGGGCAGACTGATGGCCAGGGAACTACAGGTGAGTGGATTCTTCGATGGAATCGATGGAATTGTCCCTGTTCCGCTGGCTAAGAAACGTCTCCGTCAACGAGGCTATAACCAGAGTGAGGAGATTGCCCTGGGCGTGAGTGAGGTCATCGGCCTACCCGTCTGTCAGGAGGTCGTCTGTCGTCAGGTGTTTCAGGGCAGCCAGACGAGCAAAGGCCGCTGGGAGCGCAATGAGAACGTTGCACATGTCTTTGAGATCCTCGACCCCGCAGCCATCAGAGGCAAGCATCTGCTGATCGTCGACGATGTCGTCACCACTGGTGCCACCGTTATCGCCTGTGCCCAGGAACTCCTCAAGGCCTCCGACGTCCGCCTCAGTGTCCTCGCCCTCGGCTTCAGCAAAAGTTGATGCAGATTTTTCGCATTTTCCTTTGTCGTTTGGCAGAAAGTCCGTATCTTTGTGGCGAAATAGACATTTTATCTCAATTATATATGACTAAGAAATTCAGAACAGCTATGCTGGCCATCGCCAGCCTCGCCATCTTGAGTGCCTGCACTGAGAAGGCAACAGAAGTAACCCTTCAAGTTAAAACCCAGTATGGAATCCTCGAGGGCTTTGAAGAGGATGGGGTGAAGAAGTTCCTGGGTATTCCCTTTGCACAGGCCCCTGTCGGCGATCTCCGTTGGAAGGCTCCACAGCCTGCCATACCCTGGGAGGGCATCCGCGAAGCCAAGCAGTTTGGCAACGATCCCATGCAGCCCGACATCTTCGGCGACATGAATTTCCGTGGTCCTGACCGCAGCGAGGACTGTCTATACCTTAACGTCTGGACAACAGCTAAAACCACAGCCGATGCCCTGCCCGTACTCATCTATTTCAATGGTGGCGGACTGATGGCCGGCTCTGGCAGCGAACCCCGCTACGACGGATCCGCCATCGCCAAGGAGGGTGTCATCGGCGTAACGGCCAACTATCGTGAAGGAGTGTTCGGCTTCTTCTCACACCCAGAGCTCACCAAAGCCTCTGACTATAAGGGAAGCGGCAACTTCGGCTTCCTCGACCAGGTGGAAGCCATTGAGTGGGTAAAAGAGAATATCTCCGCCTTTGGTGGCGATCCTAACCGCATCAATATCGTGGGTGAGTCGGCAGGATCCTTCTCTGTATCGCTCCTCATGTGCTCGCCCCTCTCCAAGAATCTCATTGCAGGCGCCCTCCTCTCCTCTGGTGCAGAGGTGCTGCCCTATCAGCCTGTCACTCAGGCCGATGCCGATGCAGCAGGTGTCAAACTCCTCGAGGCTGTAGGTATCGACAGCCTGGGTGAAGCGATGAATATCGATGCCGACTCTCTTCAGGCAATCCTGCCTCCCAAGGGCATGGCCAACGTCGTGCTCGACGGCTACTTCATGAAGGAGAGTGCTGATGCCGTCTTTGAGAAAGGCCAGCAGGCTCAAGTGCCGATGCTCGCAGGCTGGAACTCCCTCGAAGGCCATCCTTCACAGGTGCTTCAGGGACAGGCTCCCACACTCCAGAACTACAAGAACGCCATGAAGGCGACCTTCGGCAGTATGACTGACGAGATCTTCGCAGCCTATGGCATCACTACTGACGAGGACGTCCTAAGCCAGAAAGGCCTCGACCTCGCCTCCGACCTCTTCACTGGCTTCCCCACATGGAAAGCCTGCGACTATCACGCAAAATCTGGTCTGCCTGTATACCGCTATCATTACATGCACCCGCGTCCAAAGGTATCCGCCAAGATGGGTGACAAGACAGGAGCCCTGGCAGGAGGTGTCCGCGAAAAGACTGAGGAAGAGAAGGAGGCCGAAGCCCAGCAGCCCGCCATCGCCCCAGGAGCCGTTCACTCTGCCGATATTGAGTATGCAATGGGTACGCTCGATACCAATGTTTACTACGAGTGGCAGGACGAGGACTACGCCATCTCCAAGCTGTTCCTCTCCTACTACGCCAATTTCTGCAAGAAGGGCAATCCTAACGGCAAAGGCCTTCCTAAGTGGAACCCCATCACCAAGTCGAACCTCAACAAGGCCCCCTACATGAAGATCGACGTAGAGTCAGCCGAGGTCTCCTCCCCTGAAAAGGAAAACGCCTACCGCACCCTCGAGAAATTCTACAAAAGCAAGAAATAAAAACAGCAATCCCCGTTAGACATCAGATTCTAACGGGGATTATTATTTTCGTGCCTACCAAAACAACTCAACTGCCTGGGGGGTGAGATAGGGTCGGATAGCGTCGTAGGGGATGGTGAATTCTGGTTTGCCTGCTGCGTAGTAGGAAATCTCGTAGGGCTGATAGATGAACGTAACGCCTTTTTCCGTCAGGTATGGCTCTGAGTCGGGCAGAGGGAGTTCATCAATGCTGCCACTATATGAAACGAGCTCTTGCAGGAGATCGTCGTCGCTCAAAGCCTCCTGACCCTCAGTGCTGAAGAACTTTCTCAGACCTTCTTTGATAAATTGTTTGAACTCAGGAGAATCAGTATCCTTCATCATGTCGTAGCCAAAGGTCTTTCCATTACTCTTGCTGAAGGTTACGCCTGTTTCGAAGCCAATGCCATGAAGACCTCCTGTATATTGACCTCCCATCGTGATGAAGGTGATGAAAGCGTTGGTCTCATAGCCCTTTTCAACAGACTTATAGTAATACAGTTCAAATACTTCCTCCAAATCAGCGTCGCCACACATCTCCACAAAGTTACCATACATGATTTCTCCGTTCTTCCTGATCATCGATTGTCCATCGTCCAGCGGGCCATCATAAGCCCCACCCAAAAAATCGTTGATATACTCACGGACAACTTTGACCAAAGTGTCATCGCCTGCCACTGGATAATCTGCCGCCAGGTTAAAACGGAATTTACCCTCCTCCTTAGAATAGAACAAGGTATCCGTCTTTAACGAGTCCATGCGCACATCACAACTTGTCTCTGGAACAATGGTATCCACCGCTACAGAGTCCTTACTATCAGCAGGGCGTGTCTGGCCCTTGTTATTGCAACTGATGATGGCCATCATACCAAGGATGGCAAATAAAAGGATTTTTCTCATTGTACTGCAAAGGTAAGGCATTTTTGGGAAATATCCAAATAAATTTGGTATTTCACTCACTAATTTGTATCTTTGCACCCAAATTAAGTATAACGTTATGGAAATCAAGAATCAATTTGCACAGAAACTGATGGAGATTCAGGCCATCAAGTTGCAGCCTAATGAACCGTTTACATGGGCATCGGGCTGGAAGTCGCCTATCTATACTGATAACCGCAAGACGCTGTCGTTCCCCAGACTGCGCTCGTTTGTGAAACTGGAACTCTGTCACGCCATTCAAGAGAATTTCCCTGAGGCAGAGGCTGTGGCAGGTGTTGCAACAGGTGCCATCGCTCAGGGTGCGCTGGTGGCTGAGGAACTAGGACTGCCCTACAGCTACGTGCGTCCGAAGCCGAAGGATCACGGCATGGGTAACCAGGTGGAAGGTGAGATCAAGAAAGGTGCAAAGGTTGTCGTGGTGGAGGATCTGATCTCTACTGGCGGCTCGTCGCTGAAGGCTGTGCAGGCCCTGCGCGACTATGGTGTGGAGGTGATCGGTATGGTGGCCTCGTTCACCTATGGCTTCCCTGTAGCCGAGGAGGCATTCAAGGAGGCTGGCGTGAAGCTTATCACATTGAGCAACTACGAGGCTGTGATCGAAGAGGCTGCCAAAACTGGCTATATCAAGGAAGAGGACAAGGCCGTTCTCGCCGAATGGCGCAAGAGCCCTGATACGTGGAAACAATAAATTGTAAATCGTAAATCTGTAAATCGTCAATAAGAAGATGGGATTATTCGGAAGTGAATCGAAATTCGAGAGTAGCGTGAAGTTCGTGCCTTACTCTCAGCAGGCTGTCTATAACAATATCAGTGACCTGAGCAATCTGGAGAAGGTGCGCGACCGCATCCCTGAGGACAAAGTGCAGGACTTCAGTTTCGATCAGGACACCGTGAGCCTTCAGGTGCCTCCTGTGGGTGAGCTGAAACTCCGCATCTGCGACCGTGAGGAGCCGAAGTGCGTGAAGTTTGAGACGGTGCAGTCGCCCGTACCCTTCAACGTATGGGTTCAGGTGTTGCCCGTAGATGAGAACAACTCGAAGATGAAGGTGACGGTGAAGGCCGAGCTGAACCCGTTTATCAAGAGTATGGTGGAGAAACCGCTTCAGGACGGCGTGGAGAAGATCGCCGACGCCCTGGCACAAGTGCATTACGTATAATAGCAAAAATATGAAACTCTGGGAGAAGAACTTTGAGATTAATAAGGAGATTGAGCGGTTTACGGTGGGGCGTGACCGCGAGATGGATCTCTATCTGGCGAAATACGACGTATTGGGCTCAATGGCCCATATCACCATGCTTGAGAGCATCGGACTGCTCGAGAAAGACGAGTTGACGGCACTGCTGGCAGAGTTGAAGAATATCTACCATCTGGCAGAGCGTGGTGAGTTCGTGATCGAGGACGATGTGGAGGATGTCCACTCCCAGGTGGAGATGCTGCTCACCCGTAAGTTGGGCGACATGGGCAAGAAGATCCACTCTGGCCGCAGCCGCAACGATCAGGTGCTCGTTGACCTCAAGCTCTTTACCCGCCATGAGTTGAAGGAGATCGCCGATGAGGTAAAAATCCTCTTCGACGAACTGATTCAGAAGAGTAATCAGTATAAGGATGTGCTCATGCCAGGCTATACCCACCTGCAGATAGCCATGCCCTCGAGCTTCGGCCTTTGGTTTGGAGCCTATGCAGAGAGTCTCTGCGACGATATGCTCTTCCTGCAGGCAGCCTACAAGATGACCAACCGCAATCCTCTTGGTTCTGCTGCTGGCTACGGATCATCCTTCCCCCTGAACCGCACGATGACAACAGAATTGTTGGGCTTCGACTCGATGGACTACAACGTCGTCTACGCCCAGATGGGACGTGGCAAGATGGAGCGCAACGTAGGCTTTGCCATCGCCACCATCGCTGGTACCATCGCCAAGATGGCCTTCGATGCTTGTCTCTTCAACTCCCAGAACTTCTCGTTCGTCAAACTTCCCAAGGAGTGCACCACAGGCTCGTCGATCATGCCCCACAAGAAGAACCCCGATGTCTTCGAACTTATCCGTGCCAAGTGCAACAAGCTCCAGTCGCTGCCTCAGCAGGTGACGCTCATCATGAACAATCTGCCTTGTGGCTACTTCCGCGACCTGCAGATTATCAAAGAAGTCTTTTTGCCAGCCTTTGGCGAATTGAAAGACTGTCTGCAGATGGCAGCCTATATCATCAATAAGATCGAGG
>JAEEGK010006148.1_pt1 | contig 28917 bp, 22 predicted proteins | sample 8958771 | NCBI WGS metagenome assembly JAEEGK01 (sample SAMN16246547, study PRJNA631951) | gut metagenome | biome: gut microbiome; feature: rumen; material: SC-attached | host: Bos | place: Iran: Karaj | collected 2018-10 | reverse complement strand
GGGGATTGGGGATTGGGGATTGGGCCCAATCCCCAATCCCCAATCCCCAATCCCCATTTCAAAATAAAATAAAAAAAATAATAATTTAAAGTTCAAATTATTTAATTTACTTTTTTTTATATTTAATATATTTGTTAAATAATTAATATTTCTAATTTAAAAAAAAAAAAATCTTTAAATGAAGTTGATAGAATGGATTAAAACATGTTATTCAAACCAAGAAATAAAAAAAAAAGAAGTGAATTTAGAAATACCATCAAATCTCAATATAACAATAAATAAAGAAGAAGAAAATAAAAATATTAAAATTCAAAATATAATAAATAATAACATAAAAGAAAAAAACACATCAACTTCTCCAAATAATAAAAATGTAACAGTTCAAAAAGAATGTTCTTCAAATTATAGTGAAATGGATTTTTCTCCAATAACAAATAATCCAAATAATAATGATGATAATAATAATTTTATTCCTCCTCAAGTTAAATCTTTAAATAATCAAAAAAAAAAAAAGCATTCTCATTTTCCAAAAAATAGTCCTGATAAATCTGAATTTGATAAAGATAAAAAAATTAAAAAAATTAGAAATCATTTAATGGAAGATTTATTCTAGCAAAAGATTAAAATGTTAATTTGAAAATCTTATTAAAAAAAAATTAAATTTATAAAGAGTGTATAAATAGTATACATATAATTATAAAACTTAAAAAAGTTTTTTTTATTTACTTTAGCATTAATAAATTTTTAGGAATAAATTTAATTGAATAATTTTTTTTATAAGTGAAGTTTTTGAATAATTAAAGGAAAGTTATTAAAAATAAAATGATATTTATGTTAGATAAAAATATTAATTTTAAATATAAATGAAAATAAGAAAAATATTTTATTTTTTATTTAAAAAAAAATATATTTTATAAATTTATATTTTCTTGAGTAAAATAATTTTGTTTTTGAATTTGTTCTAAAAGACATTTTTTAAGAATATTTTTTTGTTCTTCTATTAATAATTTTCTTTGAAATTCTTCTTTATTCATATTATATTTTTCAATTTCTATTGAAGGTTTTTTATTATGATTAATTTCTTTTGATAAAATTTTCTCTTTTAAAATTTTCTCTTTTTTTAATTTTTGTTCTTCTTCTTCTTTTAATTTCCTTTGATTTTTTATTTCTTCATTTTTTATTATATTTTTCTTTTTTTCAATAATATTATTTATTTTCTCAATTTTAAAATCACAATTTTTTCTTAAATCTTTTTCTTGTTTAATCATTAAATTAATTCTTCTTTGAATAATATTTGTTTCTTCAATTATTTTTTTTCTTTCTTGAGAAACTAAATGAATTTTCCTTTGTAATAGTTTTATTTCTTCATCTAATTTTTCATCATCAATATCATTAATTTCATCCTTTATATTATTCATTAAAATTTAAATGCTTGAATAAAATACTTTTATAATATTTTAAATATTTAATAAAATTTAATCATATTATTTCAAAGTTAAATTTAAAAAATTAATTTAAATGATTTTTTAAATTTAATTAATTTAAATTTTGATTTGAAAAAAAAAAAATTTTAAGTAAAATTATACATATATACTTCACAAATTTTCTTTTCTTTTTCTTTTAAATCTGAATTTTCTTTTTCTAATATTTTAATTTTTTTTTCATTTTTTAAAATAGCTAAATTATAATGATTATACATTTCATTAATATTTTTTTCAAAATTTTTTTTTATTTTTTGAATAGCATTTTTAAATCCTTTCTTATCATTTTGTAATTCTTTTTTTAAATTATTTAAAGTTTTAATATAATTATCAGCTAATTGATTACATCTTTGTTTCCAAAGTTGAATTTCTAAATAAGTAGTTGAAGGAATATTATTTTCATTATTTTTCAAAGAAATAGTTTGAGCATTATTTAATTGATTTTTTAAACTTATAATTTGTTTATCTAAATTATTTACTTGTCTTTTCATTCTTGAATTTTGTTTATTTATTGAATCTTCTGTTTCATTATAATTTATCATATCATTTTTTTCAATTATTTGATTTTTTCTATTATTATTATTTAACATTATATCTAATTTTTTTATTTCATTTTCAAGTTCTAAATTCTTTAACATTAACATTTCTTTTTCTTTTTCTAAAGAAGATAATTTATTTTTATATTTATCATCATCAAAAGTTGAATTAAAATAATTATTATTATTCATATAATTATCATTATTATATGAAGGAAAATTATTCATTTGATTACAGTTATTAAAATTTTCTTTTCTTAAAGTTTCTTTAAAAGTTAATAATTTTTTTTCAAGTGATTCAATAGAAGGAATTGCATATTCATAATTATTATTATTACTACTATAAAAATAATTATTTGAAGTTGTAGTATTAAAAGTAGAAGAATTATTTATTGAAAGATTTTTTGTTTTAATATTTTCATTAAATCTTAATTTATTATTAGGTGAATAATTAATTTTTGATTCTATATTTATTGGATAATTCACTTTTGATGGAGTGTAATTTAAAGAAAGAGATGATAAATCTTTATTATAATTTAATAATCTTTCTGAAGGAAATAAATCTGATTTTGTTGATGAAAATGACTTCATTTATTTAATATAATTATTATAAATAAAAATATTTAAAAAAATAATATAATTTATTTTCTTCAAATTTAAAAAAAAATAAATCAAACTTTTTCAAAAGTATTTAAAATAAAATAACCATAAAAAAAAAATTTTTATTCATCATTTGGAACTTCTTCTGCGAAATTCTCTTCATTTTTTTCTTCTTGATTTTCATTTTTATTATTTTCTTCTTCTTGATTATGTTCTTCTTGATTATTTTCTTGATTATTTTCTTCTTGATTATTTTCTTCTTGATTATTTTCTTCTTGATTATTTTCTTGATTATTCTCTTCTTGATTATTTTCTTGATTATTTTCTTCTTGATTATTTTCTTCTTCCTTTTTTTCGTCTTGATTTTCTTCTTGAGCATTTTCTTTATTTTCTTCTATTTTTTGTCCATCAACAATGTTAGCTCCTTTTTCTTCGTCTTCAATATATGCTTCAAGAACACTTTCATTTCCTTCTTCTCCTTCTTCCTTCTTTCCTTCTCGTTCAATTCTATCATCTTCTTCTCCTTCTTCTTTCTTTTCTCCTTCTTCTCCTTCTTCTTTCTTTTCTCCTCTTTCAACTCCATCATCTTCTTCCCCTTCATTTTTCTTTTCTCCTTCTTCTCCTTCATCTTTCTTTTCTCCTTCTTCTCCTTCTTCTTTCTTTTCTTCTCCTTCTCCTTCATCTTTTTTTTCTTCTTCTTCTTTCTTTCCAAATTGTTCAGCTTCATCTTCTGGTTTAGCTTTATCTTTTTCTTCTTTTTCTTCATAATTTAAAGGTTCAATTTTCTTTTTTTTCTTTTTTTTAAATTTTCTTTTCTTTAATTTAGGAATATCCCCAAATTCACTATAAACTTTATAACTTCCAGGACCAGGAAAATTATCTTTCCTTCCTCCGTAAGTAGTGAGAGGTCCCATAGTGATCATTTTACTAGATCCATACTTACTATTAAAAAGAGGTCTCCCAATTAATCCTCTAATTTTATAATGATTAGGAGCAGGATTCTTATTATCTATAAACATTATTAAAAAAAAAATATGTCTTACATTTATAATTAAATCTCTTATCCTTATATAAACTGAAATTAACAGGTCTAGTATTTTCAATAGTACTAACAGGTACTAATCCATCGCCATTAATTTCCAATTTATTTTCATAAGTTCCTGGTCCAGGAAATCCTCTTCTTCCTTTATTTTCATCCACAAAAGTTTTAGGAGCCATACTATATTGTGGATTTTCTTCTCCTAAAGTTTCTTTTACATGATAAGTTCCAGGACCAGGAACACAAGAATCAGCTTGCATACTATTAGGATTAAATACTTTCTTATAAACTTCTCTTGATTGACCTAAAGAATACATTGGTCCTATTTGAGTTCCTTCATCGAAATCTCTCTTTACTTTGTAAAAAATGGGAGCTCTCTTTCCTTTTGTAAAATCACTCCTTTCTCCCCATCCCATTGTCGTTGTTCTAATCATCTTTGTAGAAGGAAGCTCATATGCTATTGGACGGTTTGTCGACTTCAGGTCACGAAAACGATCTGCCTTTGGAAATGTATATAACATCTTAGCAAGAGATTTATTCCATTGAGCATCACATACTTGCTGCTTTGTTAAGGGAGGTAAGTTTGTCATTTTTTTTTGGGATTTTTTTTGTTTTTTTTAATTATAAATTAAAAAAATAACTTATTTTGTTTTATTTGTTTTTTTTTTTGGAATCATATATTAAAAATATTACTTATTTTATTTGGGTTTCTCTTTTTAAGAATAGATTATTCATTTTGTTTATTTTAGTATTATAATTAGTCAATTAAAAGAAAAAAGTAAAAAAAATTCAAGTATTATAATTCATCTAATTAAAATATCAAATTTTTTTAATTTTAATTTTAATTTTAACTAAATAATTTATTGATAACCTTGTTTGACGTCATCAGGTAATAAAGTTAAAACATATTCAACATATTCTTTTTTAGCATCATTTTGACTTTTTCCTTTCAAAGCATTCCATGCTTCCCATTTAGATTTTCCTTTCAAATCAAGCATTCCTGGTTTATCTGTATTACAGTCACCAATAGTTCCTTGTTTATATAAACCGTATAATTTAAGTAATTGATCATTGGATAAATTTTTTCCATGAGTTTTAATGTCAGCACAAGCTTTATCAAAATGCTTTTCCATTTTTATAAATAAAATATGAATTTGATATTTAATTATATATTAAAATTGTCAAAGGATAAAAAAAGTGATTAAATAAAAAAAAAACTAATTAATTTAATTATTTTGTAATTTAATATATATATTAATAAGATATCAATTACTTTTTTTTCATAATAATATTCCTCTTAATTTATAAATATAAATATGTTTTTAATATTATATTTAAATTCTTATTTAGAAAAATATGTTTTTGATTATTTAAATATAACAAGTTTAAGAATTTAATATATAAATAAAAATCGCAACACCCTTTTCCTCAATTAAAATATTAATTTTTTAATATTTAAAAAATGAACAAAGAAAAAATAAAAAATGATATTATCACTCATTTAAAAGATGAATTTCCAAAATATACTTTTGCTCAAATAACAACAAGAAATAATTTAATAAAAGAAAATATAATATATAAAACAAAATTTGAAAATATTCCAAAAAATAACAATAAATATAAATTCAAAAAATCAAAAATAATATATAATTTACCTGAGCCAAAAAGTTTTAATCAAAATTTTTTTTGTTATCCAATAGATAAAAATTTTCTTTCAAAAAGTGAATATACATTAAATTATTTAGAGCCTTTTTCTTCTTTTGAAATTTTTGATAAAACTTTAACAAAATCATTTCAAAAATTATCTTCTTTTTATCATTTTTTTCCTCAAACTTTAGGAGATAGAGAAACAATAGATAATAAATATTTTTTTATTTGGGTTTTCATAAATTTAATTATTCAAATAGATAATGAAAACCAAAAAATAATATCAATAAATAAAAATATAGAAAATAAAAAAAAAACAATTAATTTAAATGATTCAGATGTAATAATAGATATAATAGAAATATTTTCTAAAATATTAAATAAAGAATTTAAATATTTTTATAGAGTAATATCTCAATTTATAATGACAATAACAAAAAAATTAAATATAGAAAATTGTATAAATAAACCAATGTCAATATTACAATATAGAAAATCATATTGTCCTTTATGTTTTAAATATTTATGTAGACAACATTTTTATGAATCATTCCAAGAATTTCAAAGTGAAGATATGAATGGAATAATATATATAAAAAGTCAATTAAAAAAAATTTCAGGAGAAAGAAATTTTTTCATTAAGAAAGATGATGAAAAAATTGAAAAAAATTTTATTTGCCCTGATAATATTCCAAATAATAAATGTAAACAAAAATATAAAGTATCATTATATAAAAGTAATGGAATAGAAGAAAATCATATAGAAATAATTAATTTAATGTCAAAAAATGATTTTTACATATTAAATTGTTTACTTTCAACAAAAAGTTTTAATAATTCATGTTTTTTTGCTAAATTGTTCAATTATAAATATCCATGTACAACAATAGAAAAAATAATATTAATATCTCAAGATGAGAGAAATATAAGAGAAATTGACAATTATTTAACATATGAAAAAATGGGAGGAATTATTCTTCCTAAAATTTCAATGGAAAAAATGGAAATAGTGAATATAAAAAAGGATAAAAATCAGAATAAAAATTATAAAAACGAAACATCAAATATAACAATAAATGAAAAACACAAAAAAAATTATATTCCTTGTGATCATTTTGGTTCATGTAAAAAGGAAAATTGTTCATGTTTAAAAGAAAGAGGATTTTGTGAAAAATTTTGTGTATGTTCAAGTTCAAAATGTGAATATTTATTTGAAGGATGTGAATGTAATGATTCCTGTGATAAAATAAGTCAAAATACATCAACAAATAAATGTAAATGTATAAAAGAAGGAAGAGAATGTGATCCAGATATTTGTAAAAATTGTAAGAATATGAATTTATGTCAAAATATGAAAATTTATTATAAAAAATATAAAAAAACAAAAATGGGACAAAGCTTAATAATTCCAGGAGCAGGATTATTTGCTGAAGAAGATATAAAAGCAAATGAATTAATAAATGAATATATTGGTGAAATGGTTGAAAAAGATGAATTAGAAAGAAGAAGTATTATTAATATGGCTTTTGAAAGAAATTATGGTTTTGAATTAACTGAAGAATTCGATATTGATGCTACTAGATTTGGAAATTTATTAAGATATGTTAATCATTCAAGTTATGGTTATGAAAATTGCTATGCTAGAGAAAAATTCGTTAGAGGTGATATTAAAATTGTCATTTTTGCTAAAAGAAATATTAAAAAAGGAGAAGAATTGTATTTTGATTATCATATGAAAAATAGCCCTTGGGTTCTTAAATATAATAAATTATATGGAGGAAAAGTTAAATAAAATTTTGTTTATTTTTTTTATTTATATTTTTTTTATATAGATTAAACAAATTTTATTTATTTTTCTAACTATTTATGATTAAAATAATAATAAAAAAAAAAAGTTAAAAAAAAAAATATATGATTAAATTAATGATTCAAAGAATTATGTAGAGTAAAATTTTTATTCTTAGCATCATGTTTAGGAGCTCCAAATTCATGTTTTCTATTAGTAGGGTCACAATGATATTGTTTATCAATACAAGGAACAGTCCACCAATGATAAGTTCCATGAGCATAATAAGTAGGAATTTCAGCAGCTCTTAGTAAAGCAACAAGTAAATGTGCTTGATCACAACAATTTCCTTTTCTCTCCATTAATGTTTTATATGCTCCTTTCTTTGTATTTGCATAATCTTCATATGCTATATTATCTCTCACAAAATAAAATATATTCCTTGCTGTTGCTACTAAATCTCCTGGAACTGAAAATTCTTTTGCTTTGTTTTGTATTGTACCATTTAATACTTCACAAAATTGTGTTTCTCCTTTTGTTGGAAGTTCCATCTTTTTTTTTATATAGAAAAATTATTTACTTTTTTTTATTTGGTTTTGGAAAAAAGTAGTGATTAAAATAGTAAAATAAATATTTAATGTTTTATTAAAAATTATTTGTTTTTGGGTTTTTGTTTTTTTTATATTTGTTTAATATTATTTATTTATATATTTACATAATTTTGTTTTTTTTAGATACTTGAAATTTATAAAAAATAGGAGAAACATTACATTATTTTTAAATAAAAAATTGATAAACGCCATTTAATTATTTAATAAATAAAACCTAGATTTTAATTTCTAAAAATAATATATTTACATTTTAAACTCAAAGAAATACAAATACAAAACTTTAATTCCAAATTTTGACTAATCATCAAAATTATGACTAAAAACAATACTTTCAACATCATCTTCATCATTTAAAAATTGAATAAAATTATGATTATTAGAATAAGAAAATTTAGTAGATTTAGAATTAACATCAGCATTATAATCAATAATATCAGTAATTATTTTAGAACTTGTATTTTCAGTTTTTTTTTTTTTTGCATTTCTTTTAAATTTATTTTTTGAAAATAAACTTACTTTAGTTGAATAATGTAAATTTTTATTATAAGTATGTTTCATATTATTTTCTATTTTAATTTTAACTGATTTTTGTCTTTTCATTTTTTTATTTTTTTTCTTTGAAAAATTAATAAATAAATCTACCATTTTTCTTAATTTAGAAATACTTTTTTTTTGTAACTCCATTAATTTTTCTTTTTCAAGATTAAAATTAATTTTTTTTTTTTTTTTCTCACATTGAAGTTTTGCTTCTGAAATTTTTCTTTTAGAATTAATTCTAATAGAATCTATATATTTTTCATATTCCATTTTATTATTCATATAATTTTTTAAACTTTCATCTTCAGTATTTAATAAAGGTCTTGGATTAATTTGTGAAGAATAACTTATACACAGATTTTTTCCTCCATTTATTCTTTTATTTTCCATTGTTATTTTAAAATTATTTATTTTATATTTTTCATTTATTTCTTCAAAAGATTTACTATTTAATCTTAATAAATTTTCCCCTTTTTCTATTTTCCTTTTTTTCTCTTCATTTGATATTAATAAAAGTAATTTTGTCCTTATTAAATTTGCTTTTTCTTTATTTAAATAAGACATTTTTTATTATTTTAATTAAAATTTATTTATTAAAAAAAATATTTGTGATTAATAATCTAATAATTATCTTTTCTTTCTTTTATTTATTTTACCAATAATTTTTTATTATTAAATATAAAAAGAAATTTTATTCTGAATTTTCATTTCATTATTTTCTTTGAAAACTTCTTAATTTAATTACTATATTTATTTTTAATTTATATCATAAAAATATATTTAAATTAACTAAAATAAACAAAAAAAAAATATTATTTAATTCTATAATTTTGTTAATTATTATCATTATTATTTTGGTTTGAATTAAAATTTTTTTTCAGATATTAAATCAAAAGAATTCTTAGTTGATAATTCATTATTTTTGTCTGTAAATTTTTTGATATTCATTTTTTCCATTCTTTCACTAATTAAACTTTTATTATATTTATTGTTATATTTTTTTTTAATACTATAATTTTCATTTTCACTTGTTTTAATTGAATTTAAATGTTCCCTATAATTTTTTATTATTTTTCTTAAAGCATTTAATTTTACAAATTCTTGAATTGCATCTTTATCATTATCAATATAGCTTTCTGTAAGATTATTTGATTCTTTAAAATTTAATATATAATCATCATTTGAAACAATAGGAAAATTATTTGAAATAATTTCTTTATTTTTTGTTAAATTAAATTCTATATTATTTTCATTTTTAATTGGACAAACTTTTTCACATGAACATATTTTATTTATTTCATTTCCCATTTTTATTATTCAAATATTTATTCATTAAAAAATAATCAATAATAAAAATTATAATGTTTTATATTAGTTTAAATAATTCAATTTAAAAAAAATAAAAAAAAAGACTTATAATAAATTTTTATTATTTCTTTATTTAGGAATGTTAGTTATTTTCATTGAATTTTTCTTATAATTTGTATCATAACTTTTATTATTAGTGAAATAATCTTTTGATGAAGACCATGATTTTGGATATTCTTTATAATGATATTGATTATCTGTAATTTTTTTTTTTAACTTTATTTTATTATATAAATCATTTTGATTATAATTTCTAAATTTTTTTTCTGGTTTTGGAACATAAGGATTTTTAAAATTTGGTCTATACCAATTTTTATTATTTGCTTTTTTTAAATTATTGTTGGTGTTATTTTCATCTGAAATTTCTTTTAAAGCTTTTTCAACTTTAAATAAATATTCTTCATCTATATCACCTTCTCTTATTTTTGTTTCAACATCATCACCTAATTTTTCTTTTAATTCTAATATTGTTTTATTATCTTTAAATACTTCAGAAATAATATTTTTAACTCTATTAATTTTATCTATTGATTCATTTATATTATTATTATTTGGATTATTTAATTCATTTGTATTTTCATTATTTTTATAATCAATATTATTTATATTATATTGGTTATTTTCACTTGGATAATTTTCATAATTTAATTTTTTAATATATTGATTATTATCTAAAAAAGGATTATTTAAATTTTCACTTTGATTATATTTATGTCCTTTATCATTATATTGAGAAATAATACGATCATTATAACTATTAGGCAAACTATTCATTTGAGTTGAATTCATTGAAGTTTTGTTTATTACATTTGGAGTCAAATTATTTCCATATGAATAAGATAAATTTAATAATTTTTCAAAATATCTTGGATCTTCTTTAAAAGAATAATTAGGACATTTAGGATCAATATTATAATCAAAATTTAATTTTTTTTCATATTCTTCTTTAAATCCATTATTATTATTATTATAATTTATTGATGTTGATTGAGGTAAATCATTTATATAATTTTCATTATTTGATATTTGATTATCTAAAACTGGTCTATTACATTGTAAACATAATTTATTTTTACATATTAATTCATTTATATAATTTTGTTGATTTTGATTTACTCTTTCTAATTCTTTTATTGTATTTTTTGCATTACATAACATTTTTTCTATAGAATTATTCTCAACGAAATTATTATTAGAACATCTTTTCATATTATTTAATATTGATATTAAAATTTCCAAATCATAAGATATTTCATTTAAAAATTTAGGAATTTCACATTGAATAAAGTTAATATTTGAATTTAAATTAGATAAATTATTTTTCAAATTATTTACTTTATTTTGATTTTGATAAATCATATTTAACATATGTTCAATAGAATTACAAGAATCATAACTTAACATAATTAATTTATATTATAAATAAAAATAAAATTAAATAAATTAAAAAAATAATTATTTTTCATTTTCAAATATATGAAGATTAAAGTTAGGTTCATTAAATATTATAAATTCAATGTGTAATAGAATTGAGATTTTTAACACTATTTTCTTAAGAATAAATTTCATTTATTGAAAATCAAAGATTATTATCAAATCAATATTTATTGAACAATTCATTATAACAAATATTAAATTTAATTGAATAAACACAAAATAAAAATAATAAAAGAAAATATATGAATAATTCTTTGAAAAATGTTTTTTTCTTAAATACATTAAAATTAAAAATATAAAAATGAAGTTTATATCTAATCCATCAATTAAATAGTATTTTAACTCTTTTTTATTAATTATTTATTTATAAAAATATGTTATAAGGGACTATATTAATAACATTTTATCAATTTCTTTCTTTAATTTTTCAATATCTACATAATCTTCATCATCATTATTAAATTGTTCTTTTATTTTAAATTTATCATACAAACTATTTTCTTCAGAATCACTAATTAAAATATTATTATTTTTTAAAACATTAATAAAATCACTTCTTGTTATTGCTTTAATTCTATTATTTTCAACAATAAATTGTTGAAAGGCTTCAGAAATAGTTTGGTTTTTATCATTTAAATTTTTTTTAAAGTTTTTTAAAATAAGATAAGCATTGTCATTTTGATTGTCAAAAATTTGATTATCTTCAGAATTTATTTCATTATCATTAATTTCATTATTATTTATTTCATTATTATTTATTGCATTAGTATTAATTTCATTAATATTTTCCTCATTATTATTTATTGCATTATTATTTTCCTCAATATTATTTATTGCATTATCATTAATTTCATTATTATTTATTTCATTATTATTTATTGCATTATCATTAATTTCATTATTATTTTCTTCATTATTATTAATTGCATTATTATTAATTTCATTATTATTTTCCTCATTATTATTAATTTCATTATTATTTTCTTCATTATTATTTATTTCATTATTATTTTCCTCATTATTATTCATTTGATTATTATTTATTTCATCATTATTTTCTTCATTGTTATTTATTTCATTATTATTTTCATTATTGTTATTTATTTCATTATTATTTTCCTCATTATTATTTATTTCATTATTATTCATTTCATTATTGTCATTAGAGAAAGTATTTTTATTTTCAATATCTTGAGTGTCAAATTGATTAGGATAATCAATATCAAATATATTTATTTTTTCTTGATTGGTTGTATTTGTTTTTATATCTTCATTCTGTAAATCAAATTTAGAAGGAATGCTTTGTTCATAAAATTTACTAGTTTCATCTGTAATATTTTTTTTTGAAGATTTTTGACTATTAAAAATTAAATTTTTCCACAAAATATTATTTTTACCATCTTTTGAATAATTTATAACCTTTGAAATTACTATTTTTTTATTTGAGCTATCTAAAATTGTTTTAGGATTAATATTATTTGAAAGAAGGAAATTTTCATATTTTTTAATAATTTCTTTTAATTTTTTATTTTTATGTGAAATTAAATAATATTTTTCTTGAGAAATAAACTTATTTGGAGATTCTTCAATTGATTTTATAGATTCATAATCAAAAGGTTTTAAGTTTATTTCATTTTTATTATTTTCTTTACAATTTAATTTATTTAATCTTTTTACTTCATCATCTTTTTGTTTATATAATAATTTATATTCATTTAATTCTTTTTTTAATTCTAATATTTTCTTTTCATTATTTTCATATTGTATTTTTAAATTTTCTTTTTCTTTTTTTAAAGAAAAATTTTTTTCTTTTGATAATTTTAATTTTTTATTTTCATCTTTTAATTTTAATTGAATTTTACTATTTTTTCCTATTTCTTCATATACATTATTTAATTTAATTTTTAATTCTTGATTATTATTACTTAAATTTTCATAATTTTTTTGATAAGCATTAATAATTTTATTTTGTTCAAGATATTTAATTTTATATTCTTTTAATTTTTCAATTTCTTTTAAATTCATTTCATTATTTTTTTCTAAATTTAAATATAATTTTTTATTTTTTTCTAATTCATTTTTTAAAACCTCATTTTCTAATTGAATTTCTCTTATTTTTTTAAATTTAGAATCAGATATTAAACTTTCATATTCTTCACATTTTTTTTTATAATTTTTTTTTAATTCATTATATTTTTCTTTGCATAAAGTTAATATAGTACTTTCTTTACATTTATTAATATTTTCATTAGTAATATTATCATTATAATTATTTTTAGAACAATCTTCAATAATTTTATTCTTTTTTTGTAATTCAATATCTCTTTTATAAATTTCGCTTTTTGCATGTTTTAATTCAATTTTTAATTTATTTGTTAATTTTTGTAATTGAATTGAATTTTCATATAAACTTTCTGGTTCTAAATCTCTTATAATTTTTTTCGATGTTCTAGAATTATTTCCTCCTGTATATATTAATTTAAATGGTTTTTTTATATTTTCTGTATATGTTATATATGGGTAATTTTCATTTGGAGAACATGATTTTATTGGAAATGGCTTCTTCTTTCTTGGTGTCTTCAATGTTAAAAATGTTTTTAGCTTCATTTTTTTTTGCGATATTTTTTTATTTTTTTTTCATTGTTTGTTTGAATTAAAATTTATTTATTAGATTTTAAAAATCAAATTATTATATTTTCCAATTATTAATATTTGAAATAATTAATGAAAATATAAAATATAAATTTAAAGATAATTATTTATAAAAGAATTTAATCAATATTGAAGGACATATAAAAAATAATATATCATAAACCAATATTACAATATATTACATAATAATATTGTTTTCTTTTTAATTAATTTAATTTAAAAATTAAAGTATTATTATTATAATAAAGAAATTTTCCATTCATTTTTTCAATATATTTTTTAATAGTATCTTCGAAATTATCTCCTTCTGGAATAATATTATATAAACTTACAATAGCTTCAGTTTTTTCTAATATAGAATTTTCTTTTATTTCAATAAACCCTTTTTCTAAAATAATATTATTATCAAAATTTAAATCAATAATATTTAATTCATTTAAAAATTCGATTTTTCCATAATCATTCCAAATAGTAAAATGATTAATGTTACTTAATTTTTCAAAAGGCATTTTTTTCAAATCTTCAATTGAAGGAAATGAATTAAATTTATTAATAATAGGATAATGATTATCATTTAAAAAGAATTCAAATTCTCTATAAATTTCCCTTAATTTAATTTCAATTTGAATATTATATTTTATTATAATTTCTTCATCAAATAATTCTGTTAAATAACCTTTTGGATCTATTAAATATAATATTAAATCATTTAATTTTTTACCATAAAAATACATTGGATATTCTGAAATAATAAATTTTTTTAATTCGATTATTTTTATTTGTTTTGAATTTATATTTAAAGTAAATATTAAATTATTTCCTTTTTCATCTTTATATCTTAATTGAATGTTTGATTTATTTAAATTTTTATTATTTGAATTATTTATTTGGGTTAATTCGTGTTTATTAGTTTTATTTAAATATTTTTTTTTTATAGATAATGATTCAATATAATCATCTTTTTTTTTTGGTGTATTTCCATTTTTTATTGTCTTAATATTATCATTAATATAATCTTTAAAAATATTATAATTTTCTACTTGAGGGTAATATGGATTAAATAAATAATAATTTCTTGATGATTGATTCATTTAACTTAATTTCAATTTTTTAAAAATAATTATAAAAAAAACTTGAATTAATTGAATATAAATTAATATTCTATATTTATAATATATATCGATGATAATATATTATTTCTTCTATTATTAAATCTTTCATTTTTGTTTTATTATTTTTTCAATATTCTTCTTCTTTTTTATTTGAATTAATTATATTAAATTGTTTTTTTGTTTATTTAGACTTTATAAATAAATATTTATATTAAATTTATTATTATTTGAAGAAATATATTTAATAAATATATTAATTTTCTCATAATGGAAAAACAAGGAGAAGTTAATAATTATATTAGAGATTATCAAATTATAGAAAATATAGGTTTCGGAGCTCATGGTTTTGTTTATAAAGCAATTAAAAAAGGAGAAAATAAAATATTAGTTATTAAGCAAATTCCATTATGTAAAAAAGATAAAAACAATATTGAAGAAGCAAAAAATGAAGCAACAATATTAAAACAATTAAATTGTAAATATATAGTAAATTACTATGAAAGTTTCGAAGAAGATGATAATTATTTTATAGTAATGGAATATTGTGAAAAAGGTGATTTATCATCATATTTATTAAATTATAAAAAGAATAAAAAAAAATTAACAGAGAATGAAATATGGAAATTTTTTATAGAAATAAGTTTAGGATTATCATATATTCATCAAAAGAAGATATTACATAGAGATTTAAAATCAAAGAATATATTTTTGACAAAAAATTTTGATATAAAAATAGGAGATTTAGGAATAGCAAAAATATTACAAGATACAAGTCATGCATATACATTTATTGGGACTCCATTTTATTTAAGTCCAGAAATTTGTGAAGAAAAACCTTATAATGAAAAAAGTGATGTTTGGGCTTTAGGATGTATTTTATATGAATTAATCACTTTTAAACATCCTTATAATGCTACTAATCAAGCTGCTTTATTATTAAAAATCATTAGTGGAAATTATGAACCTATTAATTCTGAAATTTCAGATGATTTAAAAAATTTAGTTTTTATACTCTTAGAAAAAAATTATTTAAATAGACCTTCTATGTTTGAAATTATTAATAAACCTATTTTTATTGATAAATGCAGAAAATTAGGGTTTTATAATTATTTACTTTTAATTAATTCATTGTATCAATCAAACGACTCAAATTTAAAAAAAGTGAAAACAATAAAGAAAATAACATATATAAGACCATCTAATAATTTTAATTCATTTTTAGAAAATCAATCAAAAATAAATATAAAGAAAAGAAATAAAAATTTAAGTTCATTAGAAAGTATAAATTCATCAAGACATTATTCTTCATCAAATCAAAGAGTAATTAATACTTCAATTAATGAAAAAAGAAGAAGAACTTCATCAATTGAATATATGTTTAATGCAATGAATCAAAAAAATAATTTAAAAAAAAATTTAATTAGTAATAAAATAAATGATAGTAAACATTTACAAAATATAAGTAAATTAAATGAATTAAAAGATTCTTTAAATAAAATTAGTCCTATTAAAAATAAAAATTTTCAACAAAGAATTGCAAGTTCAACTCCTTCAAAAGATAAATTAAAAAATAAATCTGAATCAAAAATAAAAAATAAAAGATTTAATTCTTTAAGTTTAAATAAATTTATTAATAAAAATCCAGTTTTAAAAAGAATTTTAGATAAAGTAGAATCTAAAAATTTAATTTCAAATAATAATAAACAAAAAAAAAATAATAAAAAGATAATAGATAAAAATAATAAAGGAAGTATTTCATATAGAATAAATGAAAGTAATAAAAATGAGAAAATAAATCCAAAAAATATTTTTCAAAAAAACATAAAAAAAACCGAAAAAAAAAAAGAAGAAATTTCTAAAGAAAAAATAAATGATAATTCATTTGAAATAATTGAACAAGGAAAAGAAAAATCATATTTTGATTCTTTAAGTAATATTTCAGAAAATGAAGATATTTTAACAAAAAAAAAATCTAAAAAAGAATTAAGTGAATTCAAAGATGAAAGTGATAGTTTAGATGAAGAAAAAGTATATATTATAAATGATAAAAATAATGAAAAAAAAAAAGAGTTATTAAATTTAGTTCAAAAATTTCAAGAAAAATATAATCAATTAAAAAAAGAAATTTACACTTATCAAAATCAAATCAATTGTGAAAAAATATTTGAAATGTATAATGAAATTGATAAAAATAATAATGATAATAATAAAATGGAAGAAATTATGTTAAATTTAGATGAATATATTAAAATTAATTTACCTAAAGAAAATGTTTCTACATTTAAAGAAATTTTTAATAATTTTTGTTTTTATGGATTAGAATTAAAATATACAAAAATGGAATTAGAAAATTTAGAGTGAAAAATAATATAAATAAAAATAATTAAATTATTCATTAAAAATATTTTAATAAATAAAAATATAATTTAAACTTAAAATGATTTCAAAAACAAATTAAATAATTTAGAAGAAATTTAAATAAAAATAAAAGAAGAACATTTATTTCTCCATCATTTCAATTTCTATCAAATAATAATAATAAATATTATTTATTCTTCAAGTTCAAATAAATGTCATCAAAAAATTTTCTTCAAGTCATTTAAATAATAATTCAAGTTTTAAAACCAATTTTTCAAAGAAAAAAGTTAATGAATTTAGTTCAAATTCAATAATTATTTAAATGATAAAAATAATTTTATTTTTATTTAATCAAATAATAAACGATAATAACAAATTATTTTCTTTACCCCTCATAATATTAAATACAGTTTATCAATCAGAGTACAAAAATTTCTTCTTAACTTAAATTATTCAAATATATTGATTAAGTGATTAGATTATTTTATATTCAATTATTGTTTATTTTAAATAATTGTTTTAAATAAAATGAAAAAAAATAAAATAATTATAAATAAAGATATTGAAGAATTAAAAATACCAGAAAGATTATTAAATATAATAACTTCTAATTTAAATGATTCAAATAAAAAACATGAAAAATTAAATAAAAATATTCTTTCTGAAGAAGATAATTTAAAAAAAACATATTCAATTCATTCTTTATCAGAAAAAATAGAAAATTTAAATAAAAAATTTTCGTCTTTACTTTTAAATTATAAAGAAAAATGTAAAATTTTAATGGAATTTCAAATAAGAAATGAAGATAAAAAAATTAAAAATAAAATAGAAAATATAAAAAATGAATATTCATTTATATATGGAAAATTATTTAATGAAATAGAATTTTTAAAGCAAAAATTAGAAAAATTTAGGAAAAAACATATAAAATTAGAAAAGCATTTAGAGATAATAAATAAAGAAAATTTACAATTTAAAAATAGGAAATTAATATTATTAAATAAATTAATAGAATATAAAACAATGATAAATTCTATCCAAGAATTAAGTAACAGAAGTAAAATTAATGAATTTATAAATAATAATGGTGAAAGTTCATTATCATTAAATTCAATTCTAAGTAAAGAAGTTGAGCCTTCAAATAATAATATAATGAATATTTCTTCAATAAAATCAAATATTGAAAATGATATTGATTCACAAGTAAAAAAATATAAATAAATAAAAAATTTAAAACTTAAAGTTTTTTTATATTATTTTATTAAGTTTTATTGTTTTATTATTAATTTAATAAAAAAAAAATAATATTATAAAAAATTATTATTTATCTTAATTGGATTTCTTTTTCTATTACTATTAAAAGCTTGAGATTTATTTTTCAATAAATTTCTACTACTAAAACTTTTTTTATTAATTTCACTATTAATAACATTATCATTGTTAATAATTTCACTATTAGCTCTATAATGATATTTATTTCTTTTTTCAAAAATAATTTCTTTTTCTTTTAATCTTTTTGCTTTTTCATCAATATATTTTTTATAATCATCACCAATAAGATATTCAGGAAATAATTTTGAAAATTCATAAAATCCTCCTGAAATTAAATAAATATTATTAAATCCTTTTGAAGTTAATAAATCTGCAATTGATATTCCATTTTTTTCATCTTTATGATAAACTATTATTATTTTATTTTCCTTATTTTTCATCATATACATTTCTCTATTAAAATTATCTTGTGATATTAAATTTGAAGGATATGAAATTGAATTTTTTATATGACATTTTAAATACTCTTTTGCTTCTCTTAAATCTAATATTAAATATTCTATTTTTAATAACTCTTCCAATGAAACTTTTTTTCTCTCAGATAAAATTTCACTTAAATTTAAAGGTTTATTATTTTTTAAATTATCTTCTTTATTAATTTCTTCATTATGTTTATTTTCAGAAGATAAAAGTAATTGAATAACAATAGAAGATTTTATTCTATGAAAAGGTTCATTTCTTTGTTTATTAATCATATTAGAACTTAATCTAATTGCATTTTTCTTTGTTGGACCTGTATAAATAATATTTTTAACATTTTTATATCTTTCATTTGGTTTAATATATAAATGTTCTTTTATTCCATATATTTCTGATATTGATCTTTTATCAATTACTCTTTCTTTTTTATTTAACTTATTAAACATTATTAATAACTGTATTAATTTTTATTTTTGTTAAAATATATATACAATTATTATTTATAATTAATTTATTTATTATTTAATTGATTTTAAAAAAATTGTTGAAAAAAAGATTATTTTTTGCTAAATTATAAGCTGCAAATTCAGTAACTTTTTTATTTTTTTGAATTTGTTCCATATCTAAAGGTTTTTTAATTCTATCATAATATAATCTATGATTAATCTCAGAAAGAAGTTGTTCTTGAGATTTACTTTTTTGTAATAATTTATTTTTATTTTTTTTTATTCTATTTCTTGCAGAAGATAAAATCATTTTAAATTGATTTGTATTATTTTTTTTTACAGAAGTCATAAAATTAAATTTTTCTTTTTTTTCAGGAATATTATTTTTATTATTTGTTTCAATATCTTTTTTCACATCATCAATAATTTTTTGATAATTTTTATAATAATTTTTCCTTTTAAATATAAATTATTTTGTTTTTTTAAATCAAATTTTTCATAATAATCAATTTTTTTTTTATTCGTTTCTTCTTTTCTATCAGAGAACCCAACATAAAAAGGAGAAATATAAGTTTTATTTTTATTATCAAAATTAATTTTAACATTATTATCTAAAATATCTTTTAATATTGTTTTAATATCTTTATAAGGTTCAATTAGAAGAGGAAAATATTTTAAAAACTCTTCCAATCTTAATATTTCTTCTTTAGAATATTGTTCTAATTCATTAATATGATATTTAATTAAAAAATCCTTAATAATTAATATTTTATTTTGAGGATATAAATATAAAAAATATTTTAATTTACCAAATTCATTTAATATCTTTTCATGTCTTTCTTTTTCGCTTTTTGAATAATATTGATTTTGATAAGTTGTTACTGAAGGAAAAAAAGTAGGAATTTTATCTTTATTTTTTTTACCAAATAAACCTTTTCTAACAAAAGTTAAATTAAATTTTTTTAAATTTAATTTATTTTCTTTATCTTTTGAATTATTGTCATTAATTAAAATATTTTTAAATCCAGAAAAAGTTCTATTAAAAGTTTTATTAGAACCAAATTTCTTTTTATTTTCTTGAAGAAAATTATATAATACTTCTGCTTCTTTAAATGGATCTGCTCTATTCATATAATAATAATTAGAATTTTTTTTATTTTTAATTTCTTTTAATTCTTTATTTCTTATTTTTTCATTATTTTCTATTTTCTCTTGTTTAAATCTTTCACTGTTAAATATTCTTTCATAATTATTTTTCGAATTTATATTATAAAGAGAATAATTTTTCATTAAATTTCTTGTGTTTGTTGCATTAAATATTTTCTGATAATTTCCTCTTGCGCTTTTTTTGTTATTCAATTTTAAATTTGATGATTTTGTATTATTGTTATTTGTTTCACTTGATATTTTTATATCAAAAAAAGAAATTAATTCTTTAAAAGAACTATTTGACGTCAAAGACATAGATTAAATTTTTGTTGAAATTTATTTAATTATTAAATTTCAATAATTTATTCTTTTAATTTGAAAAATAATTTACTTCATAATATTTTTTTTGAAAAATAAAAACTTTAATTATATGAAAAAGAAAAATAAAGTTTAAAAAAAAAAAGAATATCAATAATAAATATAGAAAAATAAAATTGAAATTATAAATAAAAAAAGATTTAAGTTTAATAAATTTGAATTTTATATATATGTAAATTTTATTTATTTAAAAAATTTTTTTTTTAAATTTATTAATTTATTTCTTCTTTGTTTTTCTTCTAATTTTCTTCTAATTTTCTTTTTTTTACTGGAATATATTCTTCTCTTTTTTCATTTTCTATTTCAAAATGAGCTTTATGTTGACTATTTAATTGAGATAAAGTTTTATCGTCTTTCTTTTTTTCATTTTTATTTCTTGGATGACAATCTGGAATTACTGCTTGATAATCTTTTCCTATTCTTGGCTGATGAGGCTTAAAATTAACCATATATTTTTTTCTTATATCATCATCATCATTTTCCATTTTTATTTATTTAATTTAATTTGTTTTACTATTTTTTCCAAAAATTCTTTTAAAAAATGGGAAAATATTTAATAATTAAAAAAAAATATATCATTAAACTTTTATAAAGAATTAATTATGATAAAAATATTATTTTTTCTTCAAAATTTTTAAAACAACAAAAAATATTATTATATATAAAATAATTTGATAAACTAATTTTTTTTTAGAAAATATTTATTAATTATATAAATAGAGATAATTTTTAATAAATTTAAATTATGTTATTTATTAATAAAGATTAATCTCAATTTTATATTGTTATTTTAAGATTTGTAATATAAAGATTTATTAAAAATAAAATTTATATTTTATAAAATATTATATCATTATTTTTATATCATATTTCTTTTTTACCTAAAAAACATAATAAAATTTAATTTTAAATATTACTTTTCATAAATCCAAAATAAAAAGGAAATTGAGTTTTACTTTTATCTTTTCCTTTAACATCATTCATTTCAGTTAACAAAAAATTTTTTCTTCCAGCATTTCTTCCTTTATTAAAAAAAGTAATTGGTTTAGGTTTTTTTTTAGAAATTTTTAATTTATTTCCCAATAAATGATTTTCATCTTCAGGATTAAAAAAATAAAAATCATCATTATTTTTATTATAATCTTCTAAAGTATTTCCTAAAATTGTTTTTGTTATAAAATCTTGTCTATTATTTTTTAAAACATTTTTTTTCAACTTTGAAAAAGCTAAATCAGGTTTTTTAATTATTAATTCTTCATTTTGACTTTTATTATATTGTTTTACCGATTTATTTAAAGAAAATTCTGTTGTCACAGTTTTACCATAATATGTATTTGAAGATGAATAAAAAAGGGTTTTTATATTATTATTACTATTAATTGAATTATTTTGATATTCTTTTAAAGGATTTATTAAAGGTAATACTTTCTTTTTTATACATAATGTTTTGGGCTTTGGGAAATTAGTTATAGTTTTATTTCTTTCTCTTACTAAATCAAAAGAGTGAATTACAGTATTATTATTTTTTATATTATTATATTTTTTGTTATCTTTTTTTACTTCTTCAATTCCATATATTTTATTCCAATAAATAATATTTTCATCATCATTTCTAAATTCTCCATATAAAGAATTTTTATTGCAAAAATTAATTTTTTGAAACCTTTGAATCATTAACACTTTTTTATGCAATTCTAATTTTTTCCAATTATTTATAGCAGAAGGATAATTCTTATAAATATTTTTAAAAATATTTATATTAATAGCAAATATAGAAGCTCTTTTAGAAGTACAAATAGCATCACATATAAAATTTCCTTTATATAATAAATCACTCATTCCTAATATATCTCCTTTTTTTGCATATATTAATGGAACATCAACTTCTTTTCCAATATTTAATAATTCTCTTTTTTTAAATTTAAAATTCCCAATTTCCATTAAATATAAATTTAATTTACGAATTGATAAATTTTTTGTTATTAAAAGAAATTCTCCTTCTTGAATAAAATAAATTTCATCTCTTTCTTGTCCTTGTTTAAATAAATAATCATCTAAAAGTAATTTTCTATTAATGAAAAAGTTCCAATATTTAATTCCAAAATTAAAGAAAGATATTTCTTTAAATAATTTAGTATTAAAAACAAAATGAACATCTTTCTTTTTATTAATTTCTTGAATGTGTTTAAGAGATTTTTGATAAGAAGAAGAAGTTAAAACTCCAAAATAAGAATGTTCTTTAACAAAAATAGTAGCAGTTCTTTGATTATTTTCATTGAGTAAAGCTAATTCTCCAAATGCAGAACCTTGATATAAATCTGTAACTTTAAAATATCCTAATAATTTAATATCATATCTATATTGCGTTTTGTCTATATTTATATATTCTGCATTTATTAATTTTATATAATTTTCTAATGAAAATTCTTTATCTTCTCTAATGTGTTCTTTTTTTTTTTTTACTTTTTTTGTTTTTTTTTCTTCTTCATTATTTTCTATTGTTTGCCCTTCTATTACTTTTACTATATTATCTTCTGCACTATTTCTTCTTACAAATTCAATACTTTTTCTATGTTTTTCTTCTAAATTTTCTCTGTGAATATCATATAATGTTTTCCTTAATTTAAATACAACACTTTTTCTTTTAGAAATTAATTCTTCATTTGGAATAATCATTTCTTCAATATCCGTTTGTTTTAATTCTAAACTCTTTGTAATTTTATTTTCTCTTTTGAATTGTTTATATAAATCTTTTTTTTTATTATGTATTTTTTGAATACTACTTTTAATTCTTTTATGATGAATTTTATTTTCTTTAGTAATATGTTCTAATTTTAAATAAGGTAATTCTCCAAGATTATTATAATATGTTTTTTCTAAAAGATAATCTTCTCCTAATTGATGAAGTAATTTTAAATGATAAATATATTGATCTTTAGTCATTTTAACAGTAATAGTTTTAGGAACAATAATACTAATACTTCCTGATAAAATAACATAAAATGTTTTTCCAATATCACCGACTTTCATCATAAATTCATTTTTTTTAAATTCTTCACAATATAAATCATGTGCTATTTTTCTTAATAAAGGCATTATATCAAAATCAAGAGATTGACCTTCTAAAATTGATGATATAAATGATTTTAAACTTAATAAATAATGACTTATTACATATATGTCATTTTCATCTTTTTGATATTTTGTTAATATCATCCTTATTATTGTAAATATCTCTGGTAATTGAAAAATATGCTCATCTAATTTATTTCCTTTTTCTTTTTCTTCTATAATATCTTTTAATATTTTTATTGTTTTATTATCATTTATTCGTATTTGGGAAAATAATAGTTTACTTGAATGTCTTCTTTTCCTTTTTTCTTCCATTTTTTATATTTTTTTTCTTTTTTTTATCGTTCAAAACTGATCAATTTTTTTTTCAAAAAATTTTAATGAAAAATATTAAATAATAACTTTAATAATTTCATAATTAAAAATAAATTTATTTTTGAAAATATTAAAATATAGTAAAATTAATAAATAAAAAATGAAAATGATAAAATCTTTAATTTATCTTTTACTTCCATTAAATATATTATCATCAGTATTAGTATTTAAATTTAAAAAGCAGGAATATTCTGAAGAAATGGAATTTATAGATTATTTTATTTCAAGTAATTTAATAACGACAATAAAGATAGGTTCTCCTGAGCAAAACATTCCAACATTAATATCATCAAATACTTCATTTTTAATGATTCCAGGAAAAGATTTAAAAGGAAAATTCAAAGAAGATTTATCTGATTCATATAAAAAAAGAAAAAATGATGAAGAATATCAAAGTTCAATATGTTATTCAAAAGGTTTTTTATCTCAAGAAACAATAAATTTCGAAGATGAAAAAGGTAAATCAATTATTCAAAAAAATTTTCCTTTTTATTTACCTATTAAATTTAATTTTAATTATCCTTCAACTACAATTCCAAATGCATATATTGGTTTTAGTTATAAAGGAAGAAAAGATAAAGAAAGTTTAATACGTTATTTAAGTGAACAATCAATTATTAATCAACAAATATTTACATTAAAATTTACAAAAGAAAATGAAGGTGAAATTATTATTGGTGATTTTCCACATATTTATGATAATAAATATAGTGAAGAATATTTCATTAGTTCTAGATTAGAAACTTCTTCTTTAAATCCATCTTGGGAAATTAAATTTAATAAAATATCATTTGGGACAAATAATATTATTTATTTAAAAGCTTCTCTTGATTTTGATTTAGGTGTTATTTATGCTCCTGAATATTTAAAAACTTATGTTTTAAAAGATTTTTTTAATGATAAATTAAAAGATAATATTTGTCAAGAAATTTATAATGAATTTTATAATATTACTTATTATTCATGTAATAAGAAAATTAATATTAAAAAATTTCCAAGTTTAACATTTACAAATGATGAATTTCAGAAAACTTTTGAAATAACATATAAAGATTTATGGCTTGAACATAAAGATAAATATTATTGTTTAATTGTATTTCCTGAAGTTTCTTATTCTTGGATTCTTGGTTCTCCTTTTTTAAAAAAAACTCAATTTATTTTTCAAGTTGATAGAGGTGAAATTGGTTATTATACTAAAATTAATGCTTTTTCTTTCCCTTTGTTTTTAATAATCCTTTTTCTTATTATTATTTTTGGAATGGTTATTATTTTATTATATAAAAAACCTTATTTAATTAAGAAAAAAAAAGCTAGTGAATTACTTGAAACTTTAGATACTCCACTAGATAAATAATCATTTATTTATTTTTATTTAAATTAATTATTTTATTTATTTAAAAAAATATTTACATACAATATTTTTTTTAATATTAATTTAAATGATTAAATCTTTAATTATCAATATAATATTTTTTTCATTTGTTTTTTCAAAAGAAGATACTCAAATAATAAGTTTATCAGAGAGCAAAATATTATTAATAAATAACAATGGGACAACAGTAAATTTAGTAAAAAACAAAAATAACTTTACAAATATATTTATTCAATTAATGTATTGTTCATCATATAATGGAAAATCTCACATTGATATTTATGATAACACAACAAAATTTTTTTCAACTGATATAATTGGAAACAGAAGATTAATTTTAACAATTCCAAATCCAAAAAAATCAAAATTAAGTTTTAAGATTTTTACTCCTTATTTATATATTCAATATAAATATACTAATGAAAAAAATTTTGAATATCCTTCTTTTATAACAAGAGAATATTTTTTTGGAATTAAAAATCATACTATTAATTATATTATTAAACCTTTATTAAATAATAAACCAGTAACTTATCAAATTTTTATTGCAGAAGGAATTGAAATTAAAGATGAATGTAAACAATATGAATTTTCTCTTGGAAATAATTATTATGATAAAAAAAATTTTCCTTATATTTCTAAAAATAAAAGTGAAAATATTTCTTTGGAATTTAATTATACTTTAAAAAAATTTAAAGAAAATAAAAGTAATTTTACTATTATATTAAAAGCAAAAGAAGAAGGAAATTTTAACACAATTGATTTTTATTATGTTCGTTTTGAAAAAGTTGATTGGGAAAAAGATGTTCTTGGAATTACAAAAAGTTCTTCTATATTTTATTTTCTCATAATATTTTCTATTTTATTGTTTATTGGAATTGTTTTAATTGGTTTTAATTATTTAGAATTTTATAAAAAAGAAGAAAATGAAGAATTTTTATCTGAAGAATCAAGTAAATTAGTTGATAATTAAATCTTTATATTTTTATTATTAATTAAATAAATTAATAAACATAAAATGAAGTTAAAGTTTTAATAATATATTTTACATTAATTAATATTCTTTGATAAAATTTTAAAAAAGATTTATTAAATCAATTAAAAAACAAATTACAGTTTTAATATAATCTTGTTTCATTAAAGATATAAATATATTATGATTTTAAATTCATCATATTTGAAATTTAAATTGATTAATTATAATTTAGATTGAATTATTATTTTTGGAATTAAAGATAATTTTTTTTTTTTAATATTATCATTGAATATTCATAAATATTTGTGCTTTTTTTGAAAAAATATTATAAAAATTATTGTTTGAATGATAAAATTTAAAATTAAAAATATATCATTATTCCATTGAAAATTTCTGATATTTTAAGAGAAAAAAACAATAACAAATAATTATTTTATAATAAAAATAATATAACAAAAAGTGAATGAATTTTAAAATTAATAAAATTTCCTTTACAATCAATTTTGTAATTTTCATTATAAATATTTTTCAAATTTTTGGCATATTTTTTAATAGAACTAGCTTTATCTTCAAGATATCTACATTTTTCATCAACTTTATTTTTATTTTTTTTATAATAAACATAACAACATCTATAATCCCATTCTACAGTTCCAACTACACAATCTCTTGCTGATGATGGTGTGATTCCTTCACATGCTGATTTATATGTTGAATTTGCACTTCCTTGTATTATTAAATCTACAGTTTCTAAACTTTCTTCACTTAATATCCCTGAAATTATATAAAATAGGAATATGAGATATTTCATTTTTTTATTTTATTTATTTATTTACTATTTTTATATCATTTTCGATTTAGTTTTTAAATAAATTTATTTTGTCATTAATTTGATTTTTAATCCTTTTTATCAATTAAAATATAATCACCAGATTTATACTACATCTTTTTTTTAAAGAATTTTTAAGAATACTTGAATTATTTTAAAACATTGACAAAATAGTTTTATAATTGCATTATTTTATTAGATGAGCCTATAAGATAATTTGTTAAAATTCATATAATGAATATAAATGAACAATTCAAGTAAGAGTTTAAATGGGAAATTAAAAGAATAACATATATAAAGATTATTTATCATAATAATCTAAAAATTCCTTAATTAGAATATTAAAGAAATTAAATATCTCAATCTTAATCAGGAGAATAATATATAAAAATAAATAAAAAACAATTTTGGAAATAATTTCAATTTATTTTTTAAATGTATTTGATATAAATAAGATAATAAGATATAGTATCAATAAAAATAAAAAATATATTGAATTTTATTAAGAAGGAGAAAAAATTTTTCTTCAGTTATAAAAAAATAATTAGAGTCGGAGATTAAGGTAATATCATATAATTATTTTTCAAATTTGAACGATTTATAAACCAATTTCAGGTAAAAAAAGATATAAAAATTTTTTTCAATATATTTTACATTAAAATGATAGATATTATATAAGAAAATAAAGGAATGTAAAAAAAGGATATTAATTTTTAAATGTTCAATACCTTATAATTTGAATGATAATGAAATTAGTTAAAATTTGATGAAAAAAATATTTGTTGATAAATTAGATAATGGTTATGAAAATTTATGGAAATATAATTTTTGTTTTGATTATGTGTAATTTTTTATTTTTTTAATGTTTAAGAATTTTATTTTTATTTAACTTTTTTTGTAGTATTTAAGGATTTTTATTTTTTTATTAATTTAAAAAAAGAGTTTTGATTTTGAATTTGGTTTAACAAATGTAAATAACTTCATATACTTCTATTCTTTATTTGATACATAAAAGAAAAATAATAAATAACATAAAATAAAAAAATAATTATATTATTTGAAATCAATTTTTGATTTTCAAAGAAATATATAAAATTTCAATTGTACAACTCATTTTTCTTTATTAAATAAAGAATAGATAAAGAAAAAAAAAACAAACACTTTCATGATAATATTAATTTAAATATAAAATAAAAAATGAGTTAAAAGATGATTTAAAGATTTATATAAATACTAAAGATTAAGAATTAATTTATAAAATGGCATCATTTAAAGAACGTTTGAAAATGTTTGAAGGAAATAATGGGCAACCAAAAAATCAAGGTCAATTTCAAAAAAAAACAGAAACCGTGAAAAAAAATAATCAAAATAATAATACATCTAATGAAGAAAGTATTAATAAAT
>JAEEGK010006145.1_pt1 | contig 28920 bp, 28 predicted proteins | sample 8958771 | NCBI WGS metagenome assembly JAEEGK01 (sample SAMN16246547, study PRJNA631951) | gut metagenome | biome: gut microbiome; feature: rumen; material: SC-attached | host: Bos | place: Iran: Karaj | collected 2018-10 | reverse complement strand
ACGATCTTCTTCATATTTCTTAAATAATAGTACATAATTCTTCAATATTCATGTATAGGTTTCTCGTTTTCATATTGCAAAGATAGGCAATAATCTCGAAACCACCAAATTTTCCTCTTAAAATCCTCAAAAGTAGCTCACAAAAATCTCAAATTCATCAAAGACAAATAATTGAAGATCTCAAATCGGCTCAAATAATGGCCAATTTATACATTTTTAAGCTCACAATGAGCCGATAATTGGGGAAATATCACAAACTTTGAGCCGATTTTCTTCTAAACACGGCAATTCTTCTTTACTCGTTCTTCAGCTAATTGCCTCATTTCGCCAAGTTCACTGTATCCATTGATATTCTTGAAATTAACAACAACATTTCCTTTGGTATCAATGAAACCGTAGATCTCAATTTCTTCATCATCAGTCATCCCATAGCCATCCTCATCCATAAAGTAACGTCCGTCTGGATTAATTTGCCAGCTGACTTGTGCTACTCCATTTTTATATTGTCTGATAAATGAAGGGAAGTGAAAGGAGAGAGCTCTTGCTCTCCCTTGTGCGTCTTCAGGCAGGTCCTTTAGCGAATCCCAATCAATATCATCTTGAGTGACTGTGACAAGTTTCTGGTCACTATTCATAAACTCATAGGCACATTTCGTATTGTGATTGAGAAGGAAACGGTGTTTCCACCAACCCCACATTGTTTCGCCAATCACACCCATACCCTCACCGAGGTCTGTGTACTCATATGGCCGTACCTTATACTCGTCAGTATTCAATTTCTTATACAGCTTCTCTTCAGGACTTTCAATTCCTAAAATCTTGTTGATCTTGTCAAAAATTCTCATAATTATACCCTTTCTAAATTATCAATACGTTATTTACTTACATTATCAGACACCATTTCGCCCTTTTGGTTAAATATGGTGTTAATCTCTCATAGGGAATGGTAAAATGGAACACTCCTGCTGCAAAGCAACTGATGCTATACGGCTGGAAAGAAAACACCACTCCCTCTTTCGAGAGTCCAGGCTGAGGCAGCTTAAATTTCCCTGTAGTTCGCCCCTTGCTGTCTTTTACGAAAACCTCAGATTTCACGTCTGGATTCCATTCCTTATAACGTGGCGATTTTTCCACCTCCTCCAGAAGGATTTTTACGATATCAGCTATACTCCCATCTAGGAACAGATAATCATAGTCTATCTCCTGTTTATGGACATAATCATACGAAATGAATCTCTCCGTATAATTGCCATGAAGCCCGCCCTCATATTTCATAGAGAACTTCGTATATGTCACGAACCTGTCAGTATACATTGCAACTGGCAAATACAACTCATAGAGCCTCAATTGCTCACTGTCGCCATCGCCCATTCCACAACTGTCTTCCCTGATCATATCTACCAACCATTGTTTAATGGCTTTGGCGTTAGTGATAGATGACTTCGGATAATCTACATGGAGCGAGTACGAGAGATTTCCAGAATCCGCACTAAACCCCTTTTCGATCCTAGTAAATGATGGTAATACAGGAGGCATCTGGTACTCCTCAGAGAGGGTGTCCTCATAAGCAGAGTCTGATTCATTCCTATAAGCAACGAATTCATCATATATCGTATCCGTCTCTCTCATTTTGTCCAAAAATACCACTACAGAATCTGCTTCATCTTCTGTCTTGGAAGTTTTAGAACAGGAACAATCCGCGAGCCATGTGCCACCAATTATCATGATAACAAATGCCCATACCAGTAGCCTCATCTTTTTCATTGCCAACATATTATATTATTTCACAATCATGCCTTTCCCATTTACCACGACCTTGTCGTTATTTGAGACAGTACAGAGATACAAATCATCTCCGATGGCCTCGATATTCTCATATAGCGGTTTGGTAACGATGCGTCCATCACGTGTCATCAAGCCGTCATAGTTATTGCCAGCCGTATATGCTCTCAGTCGTGCGATTGCTTTGGGGCGATAGTTCTCGTCGATTGTTTCGATAATCTCTTCGCTGGCCACATTAATCGAAGGAGGACGATTGACAATCTCTGGCTTCTCATATTCCAAATCCCTGACACTATCGATATAGAAGTCATGGATGAGGTGTCCCTTCAAATCATACTTCCGCATGGTATGATCAGGCATCGTCATACAGATCTCATCATCATAGAGATAAATGGATGCCTTCGTCAGAGGAATGACAATATTCATATTACTGTCAAAAACGCCCTGCTCATCTCCCTTGCAAACCTTCCACAATTGATAGTTGGAAGAAGACGAAATTGAATTAAACTCCTGAAGCACCGTCCATCCACTTTTATCAATCAGGCAACAGAGTTCAGGGCCTTCATTGTCAATCATGCAATAGCCACCATGGAAAAACAGCCCATTCATATCAGGCTTGTATGAAGTTACCTGGTCAATGATTGTCTTTCCTGTGGAGTCAATGAACTTGATGCTGCCATTCTCATCCACACAGGCAAGTCCCTCAGAGAACACCCAGGCATGATCATATCTGGCTGGAATCACCACCTCTCCTGTATTCTTGTTGAAATAGCCTCGCTTTGAGCCATCACTGAAACAAATCAGTGAATCTGCTCCTTCAGGTCTGGCAATCCAATACAGATGCTTGATGGTCTTTTCTTGTGTCTGGCTATTGAATATATAACTCTGGCCCTCCCCTCTGTCATGATAATAGATGCTCTTGCCGATATACTCAGAACACGGACAATCCGGATCATAGCAGTATGTATGCTTATAATATTTATCATAGATGTTATCACATAATGAACAGACCAGCACCACTGCGAATAATCCTACAACGATGGCCACACCTGAGGCGAACAGACGCCAAAGACACCATGCGAATAGCCCATCTTTCTTAAAACCGAACAGTCCGAAGAACCATCCTACCGCCTGACACACGCCCTTCCACAATACTGCGAAGAACAATTTTGCTGATACCTTTTTCATTGTTAACCCCCTTTCTGTTATTCTTCAACATAATCCTCATCCACAATCTCGATGACCTCATCAACATCCTCCAACCATTCTGAATTATCAGCTGGTTCTTGTTGTACTTCTTTCGAAAGAATCTGAAGTCGCTCCAGATCTATTTCACTCAGTTGCAGGTCTCCACCTTCACGATAATAGTTCAACAGCCAACGGGCACCTTCCTTGCCAAGGCATGTATGCTGGTCTGCTTTCAGATAATAATAGGCAGCAAGCTGTTCATCTTTCAGCCCAGGGTAATCGTTCCCAGAATAGATATTCCCTAATATCTTGTAAGCATAAGGGACTTTCTCTGCCACTTCCACCAATTTTTTGATACTCTCTGGGCGGAATCCTGAATTTGTAGGCGCGCAACCCAATAACATCGCTAATTTACTTTCTTGCTCTGCAGCAGCCTCAATCATCTGCCTGCCGCGCAATGTGTCTCCCTTTTCTATTACCATAGCCCCATAGATCGCATCCCTATCGGCTCCGTTCTTCGCCAGTTTTGACAAGATTTCCAACTCATCATCTGCAGGCAAACTACCGAAATAATCTTCTGCTCTTTTGATGGCACCATAGTCTTCTGCCAATATTACCATATTTATCATACTGACGAAATCAGGCTTAACGCCAATACCATCGCGATAGTAGTCTGCGAGCTTCAAGCAAGCCTGTCCGTCACCCCAGTGAGCCTTCTCCATCAAGGCATCGATTTCAGTTTTCGGAGCCTGCTCAGAGAACCCGCCTACCACTTCATCTTCCATGTACTGATCCGCACAACTGATGAGAATCAGTGTTACCATAAATGCAAAATACTTCTTCATAATCATATACCCTTTGGGATAAGGGTTAACCTCTATGCGTTTTCTAATAATGAAATCAGCCACGATGAAAATCTATCACCGTGGCTGAAAAATTCTGTGTTATTTGTTTACAAGGTGCTATTCAGCACAGACCATGTAATGCTGCGATTCATACCATGCAGACTCTAACAACTCCAAACTAAGCTCTATTTCAGATACATTTGCAGGATCAAAAATAGTTGTCATATTATCTTTAATATTAATAGCTGTTATAACGATAGCATGATTAGTAGCATCTTCTTCGTCAGGTCTTTCCGGGTAGAGTTTGTCACTATCAACGGCGATAATAACACTTTTGCCTTTCTCTAATGCTTCTTTTATATCTTCAATGCCTGCTTCATATCTCCGAGACACTATCAAGCCCATGTGCTCCATGAGATTGCCCATAAATTGCAATGGTGTTCCTGCTCTTTTTATCCAGTGGTTGTCCTTTGCAATCTCCAATAAGTCCTCTTCATCTACCTGTATGCCTCGTTGTCTTAAGACGTATGCCTCGCATTGGATCTCACAGAGGTTTCTTCCCCCTTCTGCAGCCATTTGCAGAATAGGGTGCTCTTCTTCCTCGATTTGTAAGGCAATGTCAAGAGTTTCGCGCAGTTCTGCGTTTGTTCCAACTGCTTCTAGCACTTGTTTCATCTCTTTCTCATTGACGTTACCTTCTAAGAAAGCAGCCAACAATTCATCAGATATATTGTCTTTATTTGCCATACGCTTTAATGTCATTAAGTGCGATACGTGTCAATTGCGCCATCGCACGCCGTTTTATATTGTATAGGTTCGCAGTAGTAATGTTCATCTCTTGTGCCAACAGTTCCGGCTCCTTGTCCTCGAAAATAAGGCAACGGATTACGTGCACATATCTTTTTGTCGGCATAGCCTTAATGAGACGCTCCAAATCAGCTCCTGCTGACGTCTCCGATCCATTGATTACCATCTGAGTATTCACATCATAAGGAGTCTCCTGGCTCTTGTCATCTATCACTCGAGCACGTACTTTGATGAAGTATCTGATAGCAAGAATCTTCAGCCATATATACACAGAACTCCGATACTCGAAATGTCGCAATTTTGCAGCATCATTCTCCATCAAGTAGACATACAATTCGTTTACCATCTCATCGTACTCTACTTCATAGTCGAACACCAGTTTTATCACACTACAGAACAAGGGCCGACATTTCTCGAAGAAGAACTCCTTCGTGACCTTGTTGTCCCTCTCAATCAGACCTTGTATGATTTCTTTGTCTGTCATTCCTCGGTGCAAAGATTATTGATATCTTCTAAGAAGTCACAACGCAGGTTCATTAAGAGTTCCCTTGTGTACTCTTTAAGTAATCCCTTATAAAAGGTAACATCTTTATGATTGGTTTGAGTAATCCGTTCCCATAAAGTGCGTCGTGTAGCATCTTCATAAGCATGGTTTATCCCTTCACGATCATCTTCAGTCATAAGCCTGCCAATATGCTGCTTGTCAAAAATGCTTTCCAAAGATTCCGACTCGCCAGGACGTATTTCTGTCAATAGCTCTTTCAGAAATTGGAAATACTCTTCTTCAATCTTGAGAGGAAGATCTTTTGAATAATCCCCAATTGTCTCAGGCCTCTCTATAGCAGCCTCCTTAACAAGATTGCCAAAATACTTGTTTAGTAATATTTCTTCTCGCTCTTTGCATTTCGCTTCAATTTGTTGTATTATCATCTCTTTTATTATTTAATTACTTAACTTTTTAATTAATCTCTCTTTCTGAGAATCTGTCAGATATTTAGAACGTTTAATCAAAGAATGATTACTTTCAATATTATCTAAATACAATATATTTCCATACTTTAAAAAAATCCATTTGTTAACTATTGTATCAATGTCAATTCCCCATCCTCTTACGAATTTGTTATTATCTTCCAGAACAAGAGAGTCTTGAAAATTGGAATAAGGATATACGACTATCTTCCCGTTTATTTGATCAATAATATAGCCATCCCTGTATCTAGCAATATTTGATACCCGCTTTTTAGAAATTAATTTCTTCTTGCCAAATATGAACAAAGAATCATTGTTTTTTTGTACAAAAAACGTTCCCTTTTCATTTACACTAATAGAAGGCCAACTATTATAAGGCATTTTTTGAGTGCTCTTTATATTGTTCTTAGGATTACAAAATTCAATTTCTTTTGTGTTCTCATTAAAAAAATATAAGCCTTCATTATCTGTTCCCAGAAATACTAATTTATTATCCCATGTGGCTCTTTTTAATATATTAACAGATTTTGATGTCCATACACTACTGGGTATTAAATTGTCACTGAGCCCATAAAAATGATCTAAAGAATCCAATTTAAGTCCATTGGGTGATTTGCTCAAAAAACAATTAGTCTTTTTATTTTTAAAATAAATAACTAAATCCAATTCATTTAACAACTTAAAATCTTCTCCCTCTGTTGTGTATAGGAGCTCATCACAACTAATATCATAAATAGATAATTGTTTTTTATTCTTATTATTCCATATAAATATTTTATTATCCCAATACAAAGGCTCACCATTATAATCTGGGAGCTTTATTCTATTAATAAGCCTTGGCTTATATGAATAATCTATTATAAAAATAGAATCATATCCTTCTATAGCGGCAGTCTTCCTTTTATCTAAGATACCTTTTAAGAATCTATTTTGATTGCTATAATTAATAATTATTTTGGGATCGCTGTACTGATTTCTTTTAGAATAAATATACCATTTCCCTTTTTTGTATATATCATCAATTTCTTGAGAGTATTTTTGATATGCATATACAACAGAATCAGAAATACCATAATAATATAAATTTGGTATAATATAACGTTTAAAAATTTCATTATGAAAATCCAATATTTTTAGCGTATCATAATCGCGTAAGACTAAAATACCATCTTTTATATTGCTTCTACCACTAAATATACTATCTGGGACTAAGCTGCCTGATTCCAATGCTTTATGTAAATTTTTTAGGTCTTTTGCATCGACGGTGTCAGATGACATGATTTTATTATAAATCATTTGTGTTGCACGTCTATTTTTACCATATTTCAATAATGTGCTATAGTCCATAGTTGTCACCCTATGTAATGCAAAACATAGTAAAACGATGAATATACAAGTTGCCCCTACGATTATCACTTTTTTAAAGTATCTATTTGTGACGATTTTGTTAAGGAAGCCTCTTCCTTTTCGATTTGATAATAGTAATATAATTAATACAATTGGGATTGTAATGATGTGACATTTAATAGCACCGACAGGAATAGGAATATTATAAATTAGTATCTCTGCAAATTTCTCTTCTATATCTATTGCAAAGCACATAAATGTCCAATAAAAGAAAGAATATAATATAAAACCTGCGAAGACTATATATGTCCAATAAATGTATTTGTGCATATTGCGCCCACCATTCTCTTGTATCTTTTTCCTAATCTTGAAATATGCCGAAATGGCGAACACAACAAAGACTAAAACAAAGGCACTCATTATTGCTGTTACAGTAAAAACTCTGATCTGTTGCCAATTTTCCAATTCAATAAAACGGGCATGAAATCGTAGTCCATTAGCTTTTATTTTATAGATCTTAACAGGATCATTAAAGATGATATTGCTCATACCCACCTTATCTGGTATAGGGTCCATTTGGGAGAACTCTGTTGCACCTATAAAGTTAAGGTTCAATACAATTGAATCTACAGTATATGATTCCAACTTTAAATTGATATAAGCTTGCGAAATATCTTCAAGCCTACCCCAAGGAGGTGTCATCATTGTTCCTCCTGTCACAAAAGGGCTAAATATATTAAAGAAACGAAGAATCTTTGGAATAGTACTGAATTTTATATCATTTTGTACTGTTTTAATATTTGTGTGTGGTCCTTTTATACTTTTAATCGTTTTATTATCAAAATAAAAATAAGAATCTGTATGATAGTATTTTTTATCATTAGAATAATGCAGATTATAGATGAGATTATCCCCATGCTTACCTCCTGGCCTTATTGATTGAGTTAAAAATGGTAGAGATTCTTTTGTAAAAGAAATGGCCATAATAAAACTGTCTTGAGGCACGTTTAGAGAATCTAAGAAAGTTTTTTTATATGATTCTACTTTATTAGATGCTGTTCTAAACCTATCAATTGACTCGAATTCTTTAGTCAAATTGTATTTTCTCAATAAGGCATTGACACAGGCTTCGGTGCTTGACTTATTATCATTCAAATTGTTGCGAAGACTATCATTCAAAAAAGTATATTTCATAAACTCAGAGTATTTGTCATCTGAGTATAGGGGATTAATATTTAAAATGCAAGCATTTAGTCCTTCTGTAAATTCTTCATGGCGAGTCATTGGTATATTATAATTGATTTCACAAGTGAAAACGCGCCTTACCGAATCAACCCTGACTCGAGTACTATCATAAACCACGCCATCACTAAGATCTTCAATTTGTATCTCAAATTCTTTATTTGGAACAACATTCCATCGGTAATATAGGAAAAAGCAGCCAATGCATATTAATAAAAAGACAGTCATCTCTACGACAGAGCTCAACTTAATTGGCTCTTCTGGAAACCAATGCCAATCAAACCATTTCTTGTGTTTCTTATTAACATTCTTATCTTCCAAAAGTTCTTGCTCAAACTTCCTCAAGAGGGAAATGAGTCGTTCTTTTTGTCCCGATTCGTCGAAAGATGTATTCATATAAATAGTTTCAACTCACTAGTAATACTTATCGGGTGTAAAATTACAAAATTAATTTGAAAAACAAATTATAAAGAGTGAAAAATTGAAGAAAGAGGAGTAATTTTACATAAAACAGTAAGAAAAAACAGTGATTGTTTCTATTTGGACCTTGTAAGTGTTTGTCATACACGTTTTCGCGCGTACATAATTAATTATTTGATTTGCATATCAGTGCCCTGAAAAAATTAAGCCCTCGTTAGCTTTTACCAACAAGGGCTTCACTTAGATTACACTCCCATGCACGAGGTCGTTCCGAGGGCAGTGAGTACTGCTGAGATGATCGATGCGAGGATCTGCAGCGTCCACTTAAGCGTTTCCTTCTTCGTCATACGCTACCTCCTTTCTGATTAGCTGCCAGTGTCGAAACCACCGCCGTTGTCGCCGCTACCGTTCTTGGTGAACGTCTTTGAGGCTACCTCAGAGGATACACCATTCTTGATGGCGATAGCCTTCACGATGACGGTATCAGTCAGGGTCAGTGCCTCTGAGTAAAGGCTGCTCTCTGCCGTAGGCGTGCTACCATCTACCGTATAACGGATCTCTGCACCCTCAGGACCTGAGATGGTCGCCTGAGTCGACTCGTCGAAAGGAGTCTCACCACTGATGGTAGGAGCTGCTATCGTCTCAGCCTGCGAACCGCTGTTACCACTGTTACCACTGTCCTGTGAACCTGAGCTAGAGCCAGAACCCGAGTTAGAACCACCGCCATTAGAACCGCCTCCGATGGCAGCTGCCTTGGCAACGGCAATCTCTGCAGCGGCTTTGTCAGTCCATGCCAGCTTTGCCACCTTGTTCAGCTCGTCGCGAGTGTACTCGCCCGTTGCCTGTGCCAGAAGCTTCAGACTCTGCACAGCAGGACCAGTCTTGTCGTTCTTGCCGATCGTTCCGATGCTGGCAGAGATGGTCTTGTCAGTGTCAGGATCATACAGCAGGATGCTGCCGTTACCAATCACACTTACCTTGAAGATGGCCAGGTCGTCGACCTTCACCGTGTTACCCATCAGGGTCTGCTCACGGGTACACCTTACGAAGTCTCGCAGGATACCCTCGATGGTTCCCTCCGAGAACGGGGTGTTGTGCTCAGCCATGTGCTTGGCCATGTCGTGGATGTTCATCGTCTGCTTGTAGCTGACGCGAGGGTAATACTTGCCGTAGGCAGCCAGTCCCTCATTCTGGTTTTTTGAAAGATAAAGTTCAATCATACAATTCTAGTTTTGTTTTTGTGTTGTTAAATACTTTAGCGAACATTGTGGGTCGCCTTCCACATCTCCGGAGTTAACGAATTTGGCGCCTTCATCCTTTTACATCCTTTGATACTGCAAAGATACAACATTTAAAATATAAAATATCTGTTATGATACATTATAAACTCTTTTCATTCGTTATTCTCGAATATTTTTTGTATCTTTGCATCATCAAATTAAATATAATAATAATGGAAAAAATGATCAAAACATTCGGGCGCACGGAGCTCGCCCTTCAGTACTTTCCCAAGCTTTGCCCAGAGGCAGCCTGGCACAAACTCCGTCAGTGGATCACCCTCAATCCGGTTCTCTCACATCTGCGTGACCTGCGCCGACGCACATTCACACCCGCCGAGGTACAGTTAATCTATGCACAGTTAGGGGAACCGTAGAAATAGGGCTCCTCAGAAAATAAGAGTATCTTATTTCTGGCTAAGCGTCGCTTGTCACACGATAAGCGACGCTTATTTTATCTGTACCTGAAAAACGCCATGTACAACATGGATAGCATGTTGACATATTGACATATTGATATTTTTTTGCGATTTTAAAGTATCTTTATAAAGTATTGTATTTAAATAATCTTATAATATAATTATAATTATATTATAAGATTTATATTTATATGGTTATTTCTATGTTATTATCTACATTAGTTTTTCTAAAAATGTAAATTTGTCAATATGTCAATTTAAGTAAAACAGAAAAGGCACCTTGATGGATGCTTTATCGGTTTTTTGCGAAAAACTTTTGGCGCTTTTGATTATTTCCATTATCTTTGCAGCAGAAATTGCATCAAGAGTGGCACATGTGCCCACCAACCGGCCTACTTCAAGGATCGTTGGCAGCGGTGGTAAAGCGATGCGAGTGAATGTTTAATCCACTAAATATAAACGATTATGGAAATCAGAAAGATTGAGAACAAAGATTATGTGATGCTCCCACGTTTGCAGCATCCAGGTTTGAAACCCATGCACGTTGAGCGCGATGCGTTCAAGGCAGAATCGAAACACGTCGAGGGCCATGGCGACTACTGGCTGATTCACCAACAATCGAAGCCCCATGTCGTAGCCCATGTGCAGTTACCCAAGACAGAGGCAGAGTTTGATAACATCCTGAGTTTCTGCCTGATTCAGAACCATTGGTGCGAGTACATCGAGGACGATTTGTCTTTCCTCTGTGTCATTGCAGGCTATAACGCTGAAGAGCTCACACCCAAGTATCCAGACTTCATCAAGGAGCGGGTTTTAGCCCTCTGCGCTGCCACAAGATGGTGGTATGAGTACCGAAAAGTTTTAATTTTTTAAAAATTAAAGGCAAAATTTATGCTTTTAGGATGTTTTTCATTACCTTTGCAGAAATATTTACTACTGATAAAATGGACAAAAGGCAAAAACGAAAGGATGGCTTTTCCTTCTAATTAAAGATTAATAATGTTACAGAAGAAATATACATTCATTGATTTGTTCGCTGGAGCAGGTGGCCTCTCTGAAGGTTTTGTCAGAGCAGGTTTCACACCTATTGCTCACATAGAGATGGATAAATATGCTTGCGAAACATTAAAAACACGAGCTGCATACCACTATTTTCAAGAAAAGAACGAAATAGATATATACAAGAAGTATTTGATAAATCGGAAAGAAGGGGAAAATGGACAAAAGTTATGGAACCAAGTACCAGAATCTGTTATTTCAAGTGTTATTCAAGCTACAATTGGTCCATCTACCATTGATGACATTTTTAAAAGAGTTGACTCTTTAAAGGGAAACAAAGATGTTGATATTATTATTGGTGGTCCTCCCTGCCAAGCATATTCCATAGCTGGTAGAGCAAGAATGGGAAAGGATGTAGAAAAAGACCCAAGAAACGAACTATATAAATACTATGTCCAATTCTTGCAGAGGTACAAGCCCAAAATGTTTGTATTCGAGAATGTCCTCGGCCTGTTTACAGCGAAAAAAGGGGAACCATTCAAGGATTTGAGAGAACTCGTCAACAGCATTGGTTATGAAATGCAGCCGCAGGTCCAAAATGCTTCAGAACATGGTGTGCTTCAAAAGAGACAAAGAGTTATTATTGTAGGTTGGCTTAAGGGAGGCAAGAACTCTAAAGGTAAACATTATGGGTATCCTTTGCTTATGAAAGAACAAAACTCCTATACTGTTCTAAGGGATTTGTTTTCTGACCTGCCACCAAGAATAGCTGGTGAAGGATGTCTCACAGAAGTTGTTCATTACACTAAGGCTTTGGAAGAAATGCCATATTTAAAAGAGTCGTCCATCAGGAATAGTGATTTTGGCTTTACCACACAGCATGTAGCTCGTCCGCATAATGCAAATGACAGGGAGATATATTGCTTGGCCATCAAACAATGGAGAGAAAAGAAAAGGCAATTGGATTATTCCAAACTGCCTCCTCATTTACAAACTCATAAGAATACGAAGTCCTTCTTAGACAGATATTCTGTTGTTGAACCAGATGGCTATAGTCATACAGTGGTGGCACATATATCCAAGGATGGACATTATTATATTTATCCGACACCTAACCCTACAATAGAGACAGCCCGTTCAATAACTGTGAGAGAAGCCGCAAGACTACAATCCTTCCCTGATGACTATTTTTTTGAGGGGAGTAGAGGTGCAGCTTTTAAACAGATTGGAAATGCAGTCCCTGTAGTGTTAGCATATAAAATAGCAAAAGAATTAAAGAAACAATTATAGGCCTATGGATTATTCACTACTACCTAAGACAGAAGCTGTTCCTGAAGCTGCATCAATGATAGAGACCTTCAGGGCAATAGGGTATAATCTCGAAACAGCTGTTGCAGATATTATTGATAATTCAATTTCTGCAGGAGCAAAGAATGTTTACATTGACAGAATCTGGGATGGAGGCAACACTATCATCACAATCAAAGATGACGGTTGTGGAATGAGCAGCGAAGAGATTGTTGAAGCCATGCGCCCAGGTTCACAGAATCCTTTAGAGGCACGCGCATCGAACGATTTGGGAAGATTTGGATTGGGAATGAAAACAGCATCTTTCTCGCAGTGTCGTAAGTTGACTGTTTTAAGTAAAAAGGCTGGTTATCATTCTGCATATTGGACTTGGGATTTAGACTATGTTGCGTTAACTCATAAATGGGAATTAATCAGATGGGCTCCCGATGCGTATGTTGACGCCGTTGACAATCAAAAATCTGGGACGATGATAATATGGACTGACTTAGACAGAGTTATTCCTAATTCAACTTCTGTTAGTGATATTGCCGCAAAGCAAAAGTTCTCTGATGCATGGGCAAGAGTAAAATCACATATTGCAATGACATTCCATCGATTTATAGAAAGCAACGACATCTCAATATATTGGGGTGAGAATAAAATTGATGCATGGAATCCATTTTGCCTGTCAGAAAAGAAAACGCAGATTTTCCCCTCCGAATCCTTGTATTTTGGAACCCAAAAAGCTGAAGTAAAAGGTTATGTTCTACCTCACAAGAATAATTTCAGTTCAGAGGAGAACTACAGAAAAGCAGAGGGAATATATGGATATCCTGCAGCCCAAGGATTTTATATCTATCGTGGGAAAAGATTATTGTTGGCAGGTAGTTGGCTTAACTTATTTAGGAAAGAAGACCACTATAAACTTGTCCGAATCAGTATTGACTTGCCTAATACATTGGATTCAGAATGGCAGATTGATATCAAGAAATCAACAGCTACGCCACCTATTTCATGCCGTGAACAACTCCGTTCCTATGCACTCGATGTCAGGAACAAGGGCATGGAAGTATATCGGCACAGAGGTAAGATACTGAAGAAAAAAGCTGGGATTAATTTTCAACCATTATGGTTAGAAAAGAAAAAAGGGAACAGGTGGTCTTTTGTTGTCAACAGAGAGAACCAATTAATAAAGGATCTCCAAGAAGAGGCAAAGACAAGCCATGCTTCAGCAATAAACAAGTTGCTCCGGATCATTGAAGAGTCCATACCCACACCAACTATTTACGTTAAGCAGTCAAGTGAAGAAGAATTGCAAAAGGAGCCGTTTTCGGATATGGACATATCTCTAATCAAAGAGATGCTATCTCGAATGTATAATAATCAGATTGCATCTGGTCAAACAGTTGACCAGGCGAAAGCTATTCTTAAAACTATTGAGCCTTTTAACAATTACGAAGAACTAATCGAAGAACTATGAGTATGGAATCGTATCAAAAAGCCATCGAAGTTTGTAGGACTCTTATAGGAATAAAGAATCCAGTAACAGACGAAGATATTGATAATGCTGTCAATAATGTTGTCTTGATGTTCCGGAATCTCAGTAAAGATGTCCTCAAAACAAAGCTGATGTCAATATATAGTGTTCGGGTAGAACCTATGCAGATATTAGAGGGAAGAGAAAGACGTAAGCCATGGTTGATGGCGTTTAAGGCAGCTGAAACTAGCAAATGGCCTTTTTGGAACAGATACAAGTATTATCTTGAACATCAAAAGGGTTTTGAGCCTGCAGCAATCCAAGGCGTTGATGATATGACGGATAAAATCTTGGACAGATTCTTTAATCCTCAGAAGACAGATGTCGTATTAAGTAAGAAAGGGCTTGTTGTCGGACAGGTTCAGTCAGGAAAAACAGCTAACTACACAGGACTGATATGTAAGGCTGCTGATACAGGTTTTAATTTGATTATTGTATTGGCTGGAATTCATAACAATCTCCGTAGTCAGACACAATTGAGGCTTGATGAGGGATTTCTAGGCTTTGATACCCAATTTGAAAGAGCAAGCACTAAGGATACTACAAAGATCGGTGTTGGATTGATACCTGGTTTCGATGACGCAATCGCAAATTCATACACAACGAATGCCGAAAAAGGTGATTTTACCAGTCGTTCTGCAAACACTGCTGGTTTCAACTTTAATGCTCCGCAACCAGCACTACTAGTTGTAAAGAAGAACTCCTCGGTATTAAAGCGTTTGAACACTTGGCTGAACACTCACGCAGAAAACGGGAAGATTAACAATAAATCTCTTCTGATGATTGATGACGAGGCAGATAATGCCTCTATCAACACAAATGCTTCCAATGAAGACCCAACGACAATAAACAAGTATATATGTTCCATTCTGAACAAGTTCAATCGCACTGCATACGTTGGATATACTGCGACTCCGTTTGCAAATATATTTATACCTTTAGATGACTCGAACTTGTTTCCACGTGATTTCATTATAAATCTCCCAGCTCCTTCAACATACATTGGGCCTGATAAGGTCTTTGGTACATCATTAATTCCAGATGACACTAATGACGAATTATTGCCAATAGTAACACCAATTAACGACTTCCATAGTTTTGTTCCAAATAAGCATAAGAAGGATGATGTTAAGCCCTCATTAAACGAAGTACCGGAATCATTACGTTTGGCCATAAAGTGTTTTATCGTGACATGCGCCATAAGGATTCTTCGTGGACAAGAGCACAAACATAATTCAATGCTGATACACGTAAGCAGGTTCCAGTCATGGCAAAACCACATAAAAGACTTGGTTTCCAGAGTCTTCAATTATTACAAACAAGAGATTGAAGTCGGTGACAAAATGGTTCTTGAAGAACTGCGCCAAGTATTCGAAGTAGATAGGGAAGATTATAAATCTTATAAGACTACTACCCAAACTATACTGGATTCCAAATATAAAGAAATCGATGATTCACTGATTATCCACGAATGGGAAGAGGTTAAAGAGCAACTATTTAAAGCGGTACAAAAGATAACGGTTAAATCCATCAATGGCTCATCAAATGATGCACTTACATATTATGACTATAATGATGAGGGCATTTCGGTAATAGCAATTGGTGGTGATAAACTGTCTCGAGGTCTCACTTTGGAGGGATTATCGATTAGTTATTTCCTGAGAGCATCAAAAATGTATGATACCTTGATGCAGATGGGAAGATGGTTTGGCTATCGTTCTGGATATGTTGATTTATGCAGACTCTTTACAAGTAGCGAACTTAACGAATGGTATCGCCATATTACACTGGCCAGCGAAGAACTTCGTGAAGAATTTAGTTATCTCTATGAAACGGGTGGCACTCCAGAGGACTATGCGTTAAAAGTTAGAAATCATCCCGGTGTTTTACAAATCACCTCACTGACAAAAATGAGGTATGCAAATACGGTAGAGGTCTCTTGGGCCGGACGTTTGGTTGAAACATACCAATTGCTTTGGGATAAGAAACAAAGACATTCTAATTTCTTGGCTGCTGATCAATTAATATACGGATTAGGAGATAATTATGAATTAAAGGGGAAAAACTTCTTGTGGAGACACATTTCCTTGGATCATGTATTGGAGTTCTTTGATAAATTCCACTTACCCCCATCAATGGTCAAGGTAAATTTGAAGGCAATAGCCGACTATATTAAGCAAGTTCATTCTTCAGGAGAATTGTCAGACTGGAGTGTTGTTCTGATGAATAAGCCCACAGGAGAAAGAGGTGATAAATGTGATGGTTATCTTTCAAATGGAATTGGATTTAATTACTTCAAGCGCGTACCATCAGAAGATTCTTCAGAACATTATTTATTGAGAAAGAATCATATCTTAGGAAATCCGCGAGATGAATTCATAGATTTAGATGAGGATGTCTTGGCGAAAGCTTTAGTAGAAACAAACAAAAAACATAAAGATAGAAATCAGGAATATCCAAGTCCAAAACTTGTAAGAGAAAAGTTTAGGGATGTTAAGAATCCATTACTGATAATTTATCCTTTGAAACCGACTGATAATTTCGTTTATTCCAATAAAGATGGAAATGAACCATATATCAGTTTCGCTATATCTTTCCCCCATACCAATACTGGGGTGGCGGTATCATACTCCGTCAATCAACTGAATGATTTTGCTGATACAGAAGACATCTTTGAATCAGAAAACGATAATGTATATGAACAAGGATAATAAGATTAAAACTATTTGGAAGGAGCTTGAAGAAGCTCATGTATCGGGTCTTGTAAAAAGAGCAATAGACATTCCTTCATGCCTGAAATTGTTCTGTACTTACAAAAGTCCAGATGAATGCTGCGGAATAGCTTTCTCCTTTAGTCAGGAGATAAAAGTAGATATATCACCTTTCAGCAGTTTGTCAGAAATAGAGGTTTCCTTATTCAAAGATAATTCGTTTCCTGACTCAAAGTTTTTGTTAATTCAGCTACTTAACAGAGGTGATCGTGTGCGTGATATTTTTGCAGCTATATGTGGCAACATTGCTAATACGATCCAATCTATACCAACTGAAAGGGAAGCGGTTAAGCTTGTAATAAGCCAGATGCGCAAATGGCAGGATCTGTTCTCGAAGAAAATGAATAAAACTTTGTCTATTCAAGAACAACAAGGATTGTTTGGAGAGTTGTCATTCCTTCGAAAGTTGATTTGTTTCCCGATGGACAAAGTTCGTTCTGTTATATCTTGGGTAGGTCCCAACATGGCTCCCCAAGACTTTCAAAGTGAATCATGGGCTGTAGAAGTAAAGACAATAACAGCCAACAAATATCCCAACGTGTCAATTAACGGAGAACTGCAATTAGACGAAACTCTTATAGACAAACTATTTCTATATAATCTAGTAGTAGAAATTGTTCCTGTTGACGGTAAGAACCTGCCAGAAATTATTGGCGAATTGAGAGACTGCTTAAGCCAAGACACCAATGCACTGAACCTGTTTGAAAATAAATTAATTTATTATGGATATTTCAACATAGACGCTGATGCTTATAAAGATCGTCGTTATTATATTCGTAAAGAAAACTATTTTCTTGTTCAAGGTGAATTCCCCAGAATTAAGAAAGATGATTTGTTGTTAGGTGTAAGTGATGTGAAATATTCAATTACTCTAGCCGTACCAGCTGAGAATAATGTTGAAGAAAGTAATGTCTTAAATACCATTCTGTCTTATGAAAGAGATCAGTAAGTTCTATAAATCTTTGGTCCAGGAAGTTGTTACTCGTCAAATAGCAAATGAAGAGGGAGACAACCAAGAACAGACCTTTACCCGCTACTGCTTGGAATTATTAAGCGAAGCGGGTGAAACGGAAAATTCTGATGTGGCATTCCTAGAGAAAGGTTTAGGTACAAAAAATCAATTAAAAATAAACGGGTTTGCAATATCTGATAATTACGAAACAGTAGATTTGTTTATTTCATTGTATGATGGTAGCGAAGAGCCAATAACAATACATAAAGATGATATCGATACTGCTGCTAAAAGATTGGAAAACTTCTTTAGAAAAGCTATTTATTCTGATTTGCGTAATGAGATAGAAGAATCATCATCGATTTTTGAATTTGTAAATACTTTAGGAACATATCAAGAATTGAGGGATTCACTTATAAGAGTAAATGCTTTTATTCTAACTAATGGAATATACAAAGGTGAGATTCCCAAAAACTTAGAAATAAGTGGATATAATATCATTTATAGGGTATTTGATATCAATAATTTATATCAGATTTCTGAGGATGCTCATGCCCCAATAACTATAAATCTTTCAGAAGGGAAATGGCAGATTCCTTGTTTACATGCACCTTCTAGTAATGAAGATTATGATGCATATGTCACAATTTTACCAGGAGACTTCTTGTATGAAATATATGATATATATGGAGGTCGTCTTTTAGAGCAGAATGTTCGATCATTTCTACAATTCACAGGTAAAATCAATCAAGGAATAAGAGATACAATAAAGAAAGCCCCCCACATGTTCCTTGCATATAACAATGGTATAGCAGCTACTGCTGATTCTATGGAGGTTGACTCTAATGGGTATATTAAATCCATCTCTAACTTCCAAATTGTAAATGGAGGACAAACTACAGCGTCAATTTACCATACAAAAAAGAAAGACAAGGTTGACATATCAAGCATATACGTTCAAGTCAAGCTATCTATAGTAAAAAAGAAAGATGAGTATACAACTATTGTTTCCGATATATCGAAGTATGCTAATACTCAGAATAAAGTTAATAATGCAGACTTCTCTGCAAACAATCTTGTCTTGGTTGAATTGGAAAAGGTTTCTCGTTATGTAATGACCCCAATCACACCAGAGAGATCAATGCAAACATATTGGTTCTTTGAACGTGCTAGGTCACAATATAAGAACAGTCGTTTGAAGGAAGGATTTACAAAATCAAGACAAAAAGTTTTTGACTTGAAATATCCCAAGAACCAGATGTTCACTAAGGTCGAATTGGCAAAATACATTAATTGTTTTGAGGAAGTTTACGAAGGAACAAAACTTGTTATTTCTCCTCATGTTGTAGTGAGAGGAAATGAAAAGAACTACGCACAGTTTATTGCTAAGATTCTGCCTACTAATCCGAAGAAAATTACTAATGTGTATTTCGAAGATACTATTGCCAAAGCCATTACTTTCAAAGCAGCAGACCAATTGTATGGAACAAAGAGAACAGGAAATAATATCGGTGAATTAAAATCTGTTGTTGTTCCATATACTATAGGTTTAATTAATCATTTGACCAAAGGACAAATAGACTTATACCGAATCTGGAAAAATCAGAGAATTTCAGATGCTTTATCAAATATGATTTATTTGCTAATGCGACAGGTGAATACCTTTATTATGAAGATTTCTCCATCTAACAACTATCTGGAATGGGCTAAAAAAGAAGAGTGTTGGTTCGCAATACGAAATAACACAGAATGGGAATATGACTTGGATTCAATAGAAGACGATCTAATAGATCCAGATCACCCTGTTGTTAGAAAAGTCACTGTGAATACTGTCGTGGATGATAAGTCAGAACATGATTTGAAAGTTGTTAAGTCGATTCCTTATAAACTATGGCTCAAATTTGCGGACTGGGGTGCTGAGTCTGGTGAATTGAGCCTGAACCTACAATCCAAAGCAAGAGAGATTGCTCATGATTTGAAATATAATCATAAGTTGACATCTGCTACGGTTGCTCGCGGAATGACTATTTTTGATCGCGTTTGTGAAGAGAACTATGAACTTTTGGAAGAAATTGATCATTTGCGAGAAGAAGAACAAGAAGAAAAGGAACAAAAGGAAAGGCAACGCAACACTGTTAAGAATATCAATGTTAATGAAGTAGAAATTGACATTGAGTTAATAAAAAGAATGGTTGAATGGGATAGGAAGAATCGTGTCTTAGAGAGTTGGAAGTTCAAGGTTATGCAGGATGTTGCTGTAGGATTAAAACCCTTAACGGAAAAATTGAAATGGGGATTCAGGCTCAATCTCCGAACATTACTTATGAGAGGCTTCAATGAACTGTAAAATTTGATAAGAATATAGTAAGATGGATAAACTCTCTGCAGATCAACGGCACAAGAACATGGCAGCTATCCGAGGAAAGGATACGAAGCCTGAGATAATTGTGCGCAGGGATTTGTGGAGGAGGGGATTTCGTTATCGTCTTAATTCGCCTAAGTTGCCTGGGCATCCGGATTTGGTGTTGAGAAAGTATCGGACTTGTATCTTTGTGAATGGATGCTTTTGGCATGGACACAATGTGAAAATTGAAAATTCAATATTCTTGGACGAGCCAAGCGGCAAAGCCGAGCGGAAGATTGAAAGTTCGGAGTGTTGTAAGATTCCTAATACGAATCGGGAGTTCTGGGTGGAGAAGATTCGCAGGAACAAGGAACGTGACAAGGAGGAACAGCGCAAACTGGCCGCTATGGGATGGCACTGCATAACAATATGGGAGTGTGAGCTGAAGTCCAAGGTTCGTGAGCAGACGCTGGAGTCGTTGGCATTTACGTTGAACCATATTTGGATGAAGGATCATCAGGTTATCGCTAAGCCTTATCCTCAATTTGAGGAAGAAGAGGGTATGATGAAAGCAGCGGAGGAATGAATATATTTGATTACAGTGGTATGATGAGTAAGTATTATATTATAATAGGTGTAGCTCTGCTGTTGCTATCATGTGGCAATAGCAGGAAGAATGATGTTCCTATTGATGGTGGTCATGGTATTGGTATCGATACTGCGACAGTCAATGAAATAAAGCATTATGAGGATTCAATTAGGACAAAAGAGTCTGCAAATGAAAGTACCACTTCTATAGCGCCATCAACATCTTCATCAAGGGAAGAATATCATAAGCCTGACAACATGCGTGGGTTTGATCCTGCATCAGAGGATGATATGGATGATAACGGCATGACGAGGTTTATGGAAGTGAATGATGAAGAGGGGTGGGATTGATAACAATGGGTGTGAACGATTATGAGGGTAACATTGTTAAAATATAGAAATTAATCGTTCACAAATTTGTGAATGTCAGAATATAATTGTATCTTTGCCGCAAAATTATGATATGCAATGATTGTCACCTTTGAACAAGAATATCTTAGGGAGCTCTATGAAGAGGGTAAGGCCAGCGACAAGAAGCATCGCTTCCAGCCGCAGATAGTCAGGAAGTATACGCGTACTATTGATCTGATGAAGAAACTCTCGAATGTGATGGGACTTTCTCAATATGGTGGTCTGCACTACGAGGCACTGCATGGAGATAAGGAGGGGCTTTCATCGGTAAGGGTCAACGACCAATACAGGATTGAGTTCCGCGAGATTCTTGATGGCGACAAGACGATAGCAGAGGTGGTGAGTATAACGGAATTGTCAAACCATTATAAATGATAGATATTATGGTACATGTAGAAGGAATTGACGATCGCATGATTGCGAACAATTTGGAACCGCACTATCTGACACATCCTGGTGAGGTTATTAAGGATGAGTTGGAGGCTCGTGGTATCAGCCAGCGCCAGTTGGCCAGGAGCATAGACGTGCCTGCTAGTCAGCTGAACGAGTTGTTGAATGCCAAGCGCTCGTTGAGTGCTGAAATGGCTTTGCTGATAGGTCAGGCATTGGGGCTTGATCCAGCTCCGCTGCTGGCGTTGCAAACAGACTACAACCTTCTTTCTGCCAAGCGCAACAAGTCTTTCTTGGAGCGTCTGAAAGATATTCCAAGAATTGCTGCAGCACTCTGAATGATATAAGGGGTCAGGTACCCCACAAGTACCCGACAAGTTGTACACAAACAATCGCAACATTCCACAAAATATATGGAAATTCAAAATTTTAAAAGCTTCAAGTGCGACGATTTAATAATCCGCTCTTCACATGACAAGATTATGGACGCTATCCGTAAGGCGTTCGATAGTACTAATCAAACAGCAGACTTGTGTACTGTTAGTAGAATCATTGACCATCTGGATATCAAGGATGGCATGACATTATTTGATATTCAGCATGAAATAGCACATATACTGATTAGTTATCAAAAACAGCCAGTATCAATTAATAGTAAGCGTGATAGGAGACATGAGAACCCCGGGCGTCCTGAGGTGACACGTGTGTGCGCACTATTACCCGACTGGAAGGTGGTGTCCCTATTGAAGACAATTGGTAAACGGTTAGTTAGGTATATAGACAAGCCGCTTCAGCTAATCACTTGCTACTATCTGGCTTTGTTTGCTCTGCTAAAGACGGAGAGTTGCATGGGTAAAATTAGATATTACTGGCAATTGCTGGTTAAACATATCAAAGGTTTCAAAATTCCTGCATTAAGGACTGTGCAAGATGCCATCGAAAAACTTTCCAACTGGAGAAACAATGTTAAGAAATTGGTATTTACTGCCGCTGAAAAACTGAAGTATAGAGCATGGTCAAAATTGCAAGATATGATAGAAGAACTATTACCAGAACTCGAACCGGCATTTAAGGTCACCTGCTAGGAAAAAAATAAATAAGTATAAATATAAAGATGAATTTCTTAGGCGGAATCAGCAACCACTGGTTCCGCTTTTTTATGCGCCATATTTAAGTGATATTAAACGCAAAAAGTCTTTGATAAATCTTTTTTACCTTTGCAGATGTATAAGAGAAAAAGTAAGAAAAGATAAGTGAAAAATATATGCCCTTGCATTTTCTGGGCGCTTGATGTATCTTTGCAGTGAGGTGGTAAACCTCAAACATAAAATCATCCGAGTGATGTGAGCTGAGAAGTCTCATGAGTTCAACGGGCCGGCCGTTTCAAAGCTTTCTCACTCACAAGTTGAATAAACAACAAACTCGGAGATTATGAACAAGAAAATGAAACAAGTCCGTCCTGAGGACTTTGACGTGGAGGCGTTGATGGCGGCTGCGCGAGAGGGAAGATTGTATATTGACGCGAGCAAAAACGAGGTCAGTAAGGAACAAATAATTATAAAGGTACGTGCGTATGTCGGGCGTATCAAAGTGTTTGCTACCCCTAAATGCTTTTCATCGGTAGATGAACTATGGGAGCGAATATTAGCTTGTGATGAATTTGTATTGTTCCTAACGCCCAGTAATAAGGCGAAGATCTGTCGGGATTTCGACAAATATAATCTAATGCGCATTATCGGCGTGTTGCGCGAGAAGGGTGTCTATGAACAATATAGCGACTACAAGTTTCATAAATTACTGGAACAAACAGAAAAAGACAGCCCGTACAGAAAATATATAGGAAAGGGAATAGAGAATGAACAACACGCATTACTGGTAAAGATTAGGGAGATTGTGGAGAAATATAAACTTTAACTTTTAGGTAAAAAGGTTTCTTTTTCCCCAATGAAAATACGGCGTATTTTTGCACCCGGAAATTTGAAATTGCAACAACAATGATTTTTAACCCCTAATAAAATTTAAAAGATTATGGAACATTATTTTAAAGTGGAGGAGATGACCTCTTTGGTGGAGATTCAGCCAAAAGCAGGCAGTTCGAATCAGGACATCCTCAAGAAGATTGAAATGAATCTGACAGACGGTATTAACACTGTACGTGCTGAGGCTTTCGGCCGCGTGGCTGAAAGAATCAGGAATCTGGTAAAGGACTACAAGCCTGAAGACTACAAAGATCAGATGGCCATGGTGGACTTCACTCTGGAGCGCCGCGAGGGCAAGGCCCGCGAGGACGGCTCGAAGACCTACTTCATGTCGTTTAAGGTGAACGACTTCGCTTTCATCCAAAAACTGATAAAAACGTTTTAAACTATGGAACAAAGACAATTGAACTTTGCTGAGAAGCCAGTACAGGTACTGACACTCGAAGAGCTCGAAAGGAGCTATCATGAAAATCTGCCTACGGGCGACCCTGTAGGGGGTATCTATCACTTCGCCCTCATCCATGAGGTGCTGAATATGTTTGAGAAGCACGGATTAAAGCCAGTGATTCAGGAGGTCTTCGCTGCTGCCAACCGTGACTCAAAACGTCCTGGTGTGACCATACTTCCACAGCTGGAGGAGAAATATGGCGAGAAAGCCATCGAGGCGCATCTGCTTCGTAGAGTATATGCGAACATCGAGATCCGATGCGATGAGACTGACGACATCGTAACCTGTCTCGCGGTTGCCTATCACCAGAAGGGAGCGCAGCTGGGTATAGGGCCTATGGTGAAGGTTTGTCATAACCAGACTATCCTTGGGGCTCAGGACGTTGTCAGCAATTACACATGCTATGGTGGTCAGAGCCGAAAGGACAAGTATTCATTGGAGATGGTATTGGCTAAGGCTGAGCAGTGGGCTGCCGACTATGAGCCTTATCAGAAGATCAGGGCTGAGAGGGTGTCTGCTATGAAGTCTGTGCTGATGGATCGTGAAGGGATGCTGAGGCTGATAGGTCTGCTTGTGGAGAAGCGTATCCTGCATGACTCTCAGCACGAGCTGCTTCATGACGGCACGCCTTATCCCTTGAACTCTTCTCAGATCAATGAGACCTCTGAGCAACTCATTGCGCTGATGCGCCATGACGAGCCCATTTCATACTGGGATGCTTATCAGCAGCTGAACACAGTGCTGAAGCCAGGCCGTATGGATATACCTCAGGTATTGCCGCAGAGTCTGGCACTTTTCGAAACACTGAACGATATTGTAAAGGGAAAATAGTAAAAAATTAAAAAATTAAAAAGGTAAAAACAATGGAAGAAAAAATTTTTGAGAAGGATTTCTCGTACAGAGCACGAGTGAACGGTAAGGACGGCGTGATTACCGTCAGACCGGAAGAGAAAGGTAAGCCCACAAAGAAGAACGTGGTGCAGGTAGGTAAGGCCCAGATGTGGAGCACGACGGGCAAGCGCAATCCCAGGAGGTTCGTACAGCTGGAAGCCTCGGAGAAGGCCGGTGACCTGATCGGGGAGATGAAGGAACAGTTCGACGGCATCATCGCCGAGCTGGGCGGTACGCCAAGCCCTGACCCGATGGAGCGTCCGCTGACCACTCAGGACTCCAGACTGGAGGTGTGGCTCTCGAAAGAGCGCCATCAGCTGGTGGTGAAGAAGACGGTGAATCTGAAGGAGACACCCGATTATGGAACAGAGATTAGTAACCTTGAAGCAGAATTGAGAAGATGTTTACTTATCAACAGAACAAGTCTACTGAATGCTTCCCGTGCGTAGCGCAGACGTTCAAGGCGCTGACACAGGATCCGGAAACGGCTCGTAAGATCAACGAAGTCCGCAGGCTCAATGCCTGCGGAAACGTTGCCGAGGCGAAGAGGAAGAAGGACTCGCTGCCCGGCTGTCTGTATCAGACCAAGGAGGTGCTGGAGACCGTCGGCGAGTCAGAGTATAACAGAGGCAAGCGGGGTCGCTGGCGCTTGCAGAGCCAGTGCGTGCTGAACGGACTGGTGATGTGCGACTACGACCATGTGGAGAACCCGCGCGAGAAGTTCGAGGAGATCCAGAAGAACTTCGACCTGAAGCAGCTGGGTGTCTGCCTGTTCTTCATCACACCGAGCGGTGAGGGCTTGAAATCGGTATCGGTTGCCGACATCAACTACAACCTGACGGACAACCAGAAGATGCTGGCGGCCAAGTTCGGCCTGGAAGCCAAGATTGACAAGGGAACAAAAGACAGTAGCCGACTCTCATACATCCCCAAGTGGGACGATATCCTGTTTATTGACGAAGAAATACTCTTTAATTATGATAATCCTTTATACGACGAGAAATACGGAAAACAATACCGTGAAGGCAACAGTCAGGGCATGCTTGATTTCGCTGAAGATGGTACTGGAAAGACTGATCAGGATGATGAGTTGAAGGTTGATCTGACAGCCATCAACCTGGATCAGGACGAGAACGGCATCTACTGCTATCATGGTGTGCCATACACCGATATTCTGAAGAAATGGCAAGAACTGATGGGCGGTACGCCAGGTATCGGTGACCGGCACGGCCGGATGCTGAGTCTCTCGGGTGAGTTGCGCCGCATCGTGAATAACAAACCTGCCAATGTGCTCTGGCTGATGAAACAGACCGACTTCTACGAGGATTTCGTCAAGGAAGGCCGTGTGAAGGAACTGGAGCGTATGGCCATCGACGTCTGTAAATTCAGACCGCGTGGTGCCTTGTCTGACGAGCTCGCCCAGACACTCGAAAGCTTCGGCATCAAATACACAAAGGCTGAGGTGCAGAACAATCTGCCCTATGATGACTGGGCCGACCGACTGATGGAGATACCCCTGGGATGCTATGAGCCGGCCCTGGCACACATCGACAATCCGAGGGTGAAGCCCGGTGGCGTCATTACGGCTTCAGGTATGTATTCGGTACTCCTGACCCGTTGCGACTATCAGAACTGGAAGGGCGACATGCAACGCCTGAACTCGCTGGTGCTGATGTGCGGTGAACCCGCATCGGGCAAGGCTGTGGCCAAGGAACAGGACGAGCATATCATGCTGACCATGCGTGAGAGCGACAAGCCTGCCCGACAGGCCGAGAAAGCCTATAAGAAGGAGAAGAACGCACGTAACACGTCGAGCAAGGCACAAAAGGGAGAAGCCCTGCAGGAGCCGGGCGGCATTATCCGCTATAATGTCGTGAAGGTGTCGAACAACCGCTTCTATAAGCATGCGGAGAATAACAAGGAGACCGGCTACGACGGCCAGCAGTGGTTTCTGCACCAGTATATGTTCTCGACGGAACTGCTCTCGCTGATCAATGCCAAAGGCGGATTCCAGGAGAAGCGCGACATCATGCTTCAGGCCTTTCACAACGAGCGCAACGGCGTGGACTATGCCAATGGCGATTCTGTGAACGACTCGATGCCGATGATGTTTTCAGGTGTCTTTACCTGTACCCGTACCTCACTGCAGCAGTTCATCAATTCCAGGAATATCGGTGACGGCCTGTCGACCCGTCTGACTTCCTGGGTGATGCCTGAAGAGGACTATCATACCGATGAATACAGGGCCACGCGGCGCGACAATACACCTGCCCACCAGATGGAAGAATGGGGTGCCCGGTTTGATGCACTGAAATGTGAGATCAAGGGCATAGAGAGGCTGGTAAAGCACGTCTATGACCTCTGTGCCGCCCTCGGCGAAGAAGCCCGTATCAATGAGGACAAGGTGCTGAATCTGGAACGTAAGCGTCTGCAGGACAAGGTGATGGCGGTCTGTATTCCGCAGGTCATCTCGACCCAGCCTTCGTGGGAGGAGTTCGTAAAGACAGGTGTATGTCAGATAGAAGATCATCATCTGGCCTTTGCCGAGCTGATGTGTGAGATCATCAACAAATGCGAGGATGCACTGTTCGGTCAGTTGCTTCAGGACATGTACGACAATGAGGCCCGTGATACCCAGTTACGCCGCGTGTACGACAAGACAGCCAAGTTCTACAGCATGCTGCCGGAAGAGTTTACCACTCAGGATGTGATGAAGGTGTTCGGATACTCATCGAATACTACGGCTTCACGGAAATGTAACCTTCTTATTTCCCAGAATGTCATTGAAAGAAGTCAGCATGGGAAATATCGGAAACTGGCAAAGGCGATTTAGTAAGTTGACAAATTGATAAATTGATATTTTTTGAAAAATGGTAGAAAACAATAAGAACATGAAACTCTCCGAGCACTTTTCACTCGGGGAGTTCACAAAGACAAAGCACAAGACTGCGGATGGGAACATTCCGAGTCATGTAGTGATTGAGAATTTAAAGCGTATCTGCGAGAATTGGCTGGAGGACTTAAGGTATAGTTATAACACGCTATATTGCCTGCAGCCAGGGGAGGTTTATGAAACGTCCAAAAACACAGAGCCGATCATCATTAATAGCGGGTATCGTTCACCGGCGGTGAATCTGCTCGCGGGTGGGTCGAAAACGTCCAATCATCTGACGGGGAGCGCAGTGGATATCCGCTGCGCGGGAAAAGAGCAGATGATCCGCTATGCGTCGATATTATTAGATATCGCCGATGGTACTAAACAGGACTATGATGAATTGTTATTAGAGCAGCATGGCTCCGTCTGTTGGCTGCATTTCGCGGTGAGGCCTAAAGATAATCGGAGGAAAATCGAGTTCCTGAAGACTTAACATATAAATGAGTCCTTAAAGGGAGGTTTATTTGATCATGATCTTTTTGGTGGCGTGGCCTTGGCGGAGGATGTAGATGCCGGGACGGAGGGCGTCGAGGGAATGGCCGGAAGGCTGGCCTGAGACGGAGTAGACATCGTAGGGTTGGGTGAGATCGATTGAAGACTCCGAGGATTCGACGGAAACGTCCTTAATGCCACTGGGCACAAAAGCATAATCGAGACGCTTGTCCATCCACTTCAGACGCTCTTTGATAAACGTGCGGACATTCTCTACCTCTGCCTGAAAGCTGCCCAATGCCTGAGGATTCATATGCACTTTCTTGTTGAGGATAGGCCAACGAAGGAAATTCAGACGTTGCGAGTGGTCGAGGTCGGCCTCCATCTGGTCGATATAGGCCACAAGGCTCTCTTCTGTCAGATCTGCATGACGGGCCTTGTCCCAGATATCGAGCATCAGCGATTGTGACTCGTCACTGCGAAGCACAAATTCATCCACCATTTTCTTCAGATTTCCCGTACAACTGCCTCCACTGCGATAGACGTAGTCAGACTTGTTGCAAACGGGATAGGTGCGATTATCGTTATTGAAGGCCAAATCAAAATCCCAGACTGGTCCTACATACATCGTATCGTTATCCCGCTGCTTATACATAT
>JAEEGK010006144.1_pt1 | contig 28925 bp, 17 predicted proteins | sample 8958771 | NCBI WGS metagenome assembly JAEEGK01 (sample SAMN16246547, study PRJNA631951) | gut metagenome | biome: gut microbiome; feature: rumen; material: SC-attached | host: Bos | place: Iran: Karaj | collected 2018-10 | reverse complement strand
AATAACATCTCAATTAAAATTTAAAAAATTAAAAAAAGAAGAAATAATATTTAAACCAAAAAATTCAACTGAAAAAAATAATGAAATGGAAGATTTTATAATAGAAACTCAGACTAAATATTATAATCCAAATTATATTCCAATTTCAATATCAAAAACAAAAAAAAAATCACAATTTGCCTTAAATGAAAAATCAGTAAATAAATCATTTACAATTGTTTCAAAAATTTCATTAAAAGATAAACAATTACCAATATTTTATTCTATAAATGAAGAACATAAAATAAAAAATGAATTAGAATGTAATATAGGTAAAAAAAATGAAAAATTTATAGAATGTAATACCACCTTAAAATATTTTCCAATATATGCAGAAAGATATAATTATACAGATTATGATATTCAATCAAAAGATATATGTGGATTTACAAATTCAATAAATCAAATAATTCAAGTTAGAAAAATTCCAAACGAAAATGTTATTATTTTACCAAATAAAGCAATTTTAGATAATAAATGTAGTAGATTTGAAGTATCAAAAAATTTAACTTTAGAAACTTTTTCTTTTAATACTCCAGTTTTTAAAGGATATACTCAAGATTTATATTTAGAAAGTGCATCTGATAAAAGTGATAAAAGAAATATTCCTTTACTTTGTTTTATTAAAAAAGAAGAAATTAATCCTATTATTAAATGTGGAACTTTAAATGATGCACCTAAAAAATTAAAAGGTCCTTTAAAATTTGGTCAAGTTAATAATAAAATTATTTTTCATAAAATTGAAAAAGATGAAAGTGATTATTTTACTATGTTTGATAATTTTGATATTAATGATACTACAAATTATTATTATTATGATTATAATAAAATTTTATATAATAAAACAATTAATTATACTTTTGATTTTAGTAAAAGTGATTTTGGTGAGTTTTATGTTATGTTTTATTATGAATTATATGAAGGACCTATTGTTAATATTAAAGAAAGAAAAGGGGATTTTGAAAAGGAAATTAAATGTGATATTTTTATTAAATATAATTCTTATGCTATTTGTAAAGTTGATAAATCCATATTTCCTAAAAAAGAAGGAGAAGTTTTATATGATGTTTTTTATAAAAATAGTTGTGGTGAAATTGAAAGTGCTTTTGTAAATTTAAGGGTTGGTTTTTAAAATTATTTAAATATTCAAATAATTTATAATAATTATTTTATTATTTAATGAATGATATTTTTTTTTAATTTTTAATAATTTTATCACTCTATTTTTTTTAAAAATATATTTTTTTATATTAATTTTCTTTTATTAATGAAATCACATTTATTTTCATTTATCTTTTTAATTACATTAAAAAATATATCATTACAATCAATTTTAGATTGTTTTAAATTAAAAGATGAAATGGAATGTAATTTTTGTAATGATGAAGAAAATTATTGTCATTGTTATTGGAATAAAAATAAATGTGAAATAAATGAAAAAATATATGAACAAAAATTATTGATATCAAATTTTAATTCAAAATATAATAATCAAAGTAAATCAGATATAGAAAAATATTGTGGAAATATACCATCATTTTTAAAAAATGATTTTATATTTGTTCCTCAATTAATTAATGATAAAAAATATGGAAAAAAAGATGAAAATATATATTGTAAATTCATTATAAAAATAGAAACAGAAAAATCAATGTTAAAAACTACAAAAGCAATTGAATTTGATATTCCAAAAAATGAAAATCAACCAGAAATTTATATGAAAATAAATTCAATAAATAATTTCCAAGAATTTCATAATATATCAAAATCACAAAATTTTGAAAAAACAGACTTTAAATTTTATATAACTCTTTTAATTAAATTAAAAAATGAATATAATGAATATCCATTTCAACTAAGAATAATATTTCATCAATATGAATTAATAAGAATTTACATAGCATTAATAACATTTTTAATAATAATAATATTTATAATTAGAACAGTAATAGTAGTTTATTTAAATCAAACAAAAACAAAAAGAACTATAGAAAAATTAATGAAGAAAAGAAAATATAAACCAAATATGGGAAATTATGGAACAACTTGTTCAATTTGTTTAGAAGACTTTTTTATAGGAGGAAGAGAAGTTAGTATTACTCCTTGTAAGCATATTTTTCATTATACTTGTATTCATGCTTGGTTATTAAATGATAATAATATAAGACATACTAAATGTCCTTATTGTAATGCTCCTATTTTAAAAGAAGAAAATATTAATAATGATAATAATAATCGAAATAATAATAGTGGAAATAATAATAATAGAAATAATAGGAATAATAGTAATAGAAATATGAGAAGTGTTCATATTGTTTGAGATTTTTTAGATTTTTAATAGTTTTTATTAATATTTTTTTGATTTATAAATTCCATAAAATTTTTTTTTTGTTTTGTTTAAATATAATATATTTTATTTAATATTTGAAATTTTTCGATTTGTTTCCTTGGGTTAAATTTTTTTATGATCTTCAAGGATTTACTGTCGAAATAAATAAAATGAAAAGATAAATATTAAAAAATGTAAATTAATAATAATTTACTTATTATATTTTCTTTTCTTATAAAATGAAATAATGTAAAAATCATATAATATGGTAATTAAAGTGAAATAAAAATTTCAAAATAAAAGAAGTAAATAAGATTAAGAATAAATCAAATAAAAAGATTAAAATATCTCAATGATATAATTTTTTTAACTTTTATTATTTGATAAATAATTATAATAATTAACAATTTATATTTTTTAAAAATTATAATTGGGAAAATTAAAAGAAATTTAGGATTATTTTTAATAAATAATTTTATTTTTATTTAAATAAAAAATTTTGATAAATAAAAATTAAAATTGATAGAAAATTTAGAAAAAATATACAATAAATGTAATAACAAAAATATTATTCTCTTTATAAATTTTTAGAAAAGGCTGAATTTGTAATTTTAGAATATGATATTAAAAAAAGAAGAATTAAAAAATTAATGTTATAATAATCTTAAAGTTTAATTAATATTATTTATAATTTAAAAGTATATTTTTTTTTATTTTTTAGTAGTTGAAAATGAAAGAAATTATGTAGAAGATATTAAAAAAGAACAACTTTGAAATTAATCAAAATAAAAAAATGCCATTTTTAAAATGACTTCTACTTTAATTAATTATGGAGGTGATGTAAATGTAGGAAATTTATATATAGAAACTAATTATCAATATTAAATTGAAAAAAGATTAATTTAAAATATATGATTAAAGAAATATTATTAAAATATATAATAATGATATAGAAATTTATTAATAAATTGAAAAAAGAAAAAAAAACATATGTTGTTTGTTAGTTAAGTAAACTAATTTGATATATATATATATGAATTTATAGATAAAGATTTCTTTTGATATGATTATAATATTTTTATTTAATTTTTGGTTTATTTAATTTTTTTAATATATATTTAAAAAAGAAAATAAAATGTTAAATAAGATGAATTTTGAAAATTATAATGATTATTTATTATCATTAAATATATCTCAAATTGCAAGAGAATTTGGATTTAAAAAAATAGGAATAAATTCATTATATTTAATAACACATTTATTAAAAGGATATATAGAATTATTTGCAAAAGAAACTCAAAAATCAGTTGAAAATTCAAATAGAATGGAAAGTAATTTAATAGATTTATTATTTACTTTACAAGACAATCAAATTAATCAAAATCAACTAATTGATTATATTCATGATAGTAAAATTAAAAATGATTTTGCAAAAGCAAGATTTTTAATTAAATTAAATGATTCAGAAGAAAAAGAAAGAATTTCTCAAATTAATAAAATTAATTCAAATTCAGTATCAACTCAATTAACAATTAATGAAAATGTAATTAAAGCAATTCCATTTCAATTAAGATATTTTCCAAGAGAATTTAGTAATATTCCAGAAGAAAAAAATCCTTTTGAAGAAAAAGATTCTAAATTAAAAGATATTCAAAAATTTTTAGATGAAAATAATAGAAAGAGAACAACTTCTTTTAATGATAAAAAAAATATTGATGAAATTAATAAAACTGCAAATTATTTTGATATGAGTAAAAAACATACTAGAAAAAAAAATTTTAATGATATTGGAAATGTATTTAATGATATTGATTATGAAGATGAATGTACATTAGGAAAAAAAATAAAAAGAGAAGATAAAATTGATATTTATGATTCTTTGGCTCCAAAAAAATAAATATATGAAATACAAAGTAAAAATATTGTTATAAAGTATATAAAATATAATTTAAATTTTAGATTATTTTAAATTTAAAAAAATAAAAAGTTATTCTCTAATTAAAAATATATATAAAACTCATAATATTTTATTATAAAAAAAATGGAATATATACACGAACCAACAAAAATAATGAATTATTTATATGAAAAAGATAATGAAAATAAATTATGTGTTCATTGTAAAAATTCAATGCCAAAATTTGTATCAATAAATAATTCAATATTAATTTGTTCTCAATGTTATTTAAAACATCTTTCATTAGGATATAATATTTCATATGTAAGATCAATAAAAGACCCCTGGGATCCTTATTTATTATCTTATTTAGAAAGAGGAGGAAATTCAAGATTTATTAAATTAATTAAAAAATACAATTTAGAAAATTTACCAATTCAAATATTATTTAATACAAGAATAATTGAATATTATAGATTATTAATTAAATCTGAAGTCTTAGCTGATGAACCACCAGATCAAATTGAAAGTCAATTTATTTTAAATCAAATTGATAATTCAATTATTTATTTCCCTGAATTTGAAGATTATCATATTTTTGAAGGTAAAATTATTCCTAAAGTTAATACTACAACTTATTTAATTACTTTATTTAGATATATTGGAAGTGGTTATCTTAATAAAAAAATAAATGATAATGATATTTATGGGAAAACTTTAAAGGGAACTTTAACTTTATTAAAAGGAATTAAAGAAGGAGGAAAAATAATGTATAAAACATCAAAACCTATTTTTAAATATTTATCTATTAAAACTATTCAAGGAATTGGTTATCTTTGTAAAAAAGCAATTGATGAATTAGATGAAAGTAATAATGATAATAATGGAAATAAATGTAATATTGATATTAATGATTTTTTAAATGTTAATAATTATATTATTACTCCTAGTTTGGAATTTCCTACTTTTGAAGAAATTATGATGGCTAATAATAATAATTATAATAATTATAATAATGATTTTCCAATTAATGATTTTAATACTTTTAATCAACAAAATCCTAATGTTATTGTAATGGGAGGAAACGAAAATAATAATAATTATGATAATTTTATAAATATTGAAAATGATATAAATGAATTTAATAATAATGTAATTTATGATAATAATAATAATTTGGAATTAGAATTTCAAAGAAAAGAAAGTAATGTTGAAAATCCAATAAAAGAGAATAATAGTTTTGTAAAAGGAGAAACAGATATAAATGATTTTATATAAAAATAGCATTTTGGAGATATAATATAATAATTAATTATTTTATATATTATATATTAAATAATTATATAGCAATTTAATTTATTAATTTTCATTAAAATTACAATTTTAATTTTACTTTTATTTTGAAAATTATTATAAAAAATTTGAAAAAAAATAATAAGCAAAAATATTTTTATTTAATATGAAAACATATTTTTATTATTTTAATTAATCAAAAATTAATGAAAGAGAGATTAAAATATCCAAGAATTAAATGTAATCATGAAATAACTGAATTTCCTTTTTGTAATAAATGTTGTTGTATATATGATTCAAATAAAAAAATTGCAAGTATAAATAAAAGATTAAATTCATTAATTAAAGAAATAAATTTTGGAACAATATTCAAAAATATTCTCATTCAAGAAGAAAATGAATTAAAAAAAATTAATAAAATAAAATCAAAATATATTTATATAAAAAATAGAAAAGAAATAATTGAAAAATTTTTTAAAGTAATCACGATTTATAAATATGGTCTTTCAACTTTTTATTTGGCTATTTTTCTAATGGATGAAATATTTTATAAAGTTAATTCAAATAAAAAATATTTTTTATCAAATGAAGAAATAGCATTAGGATCTTTATTTTTAGCAATAAAAAGTTTGGAATTAGAAAATAATATTTCATCAAATTTATCAAAAATACAATCTTTTTTTTCTACATCAATAAAATATTCAAATGAAAGACTAAAAATAATAGAAATATTATGTTTAAAACAATTAAATTACAATATATATAGAATTACACCTTATGACTATTTAAATTTATTTATTAAAATAGGAGTTATTTTTTCTAATGAAATATTAGAAAATACAAATATAAATGTAGTTTATTTAAATTCTAATATTTCAAAATTATCATATGAAATTTTAGATAGTTTAGTTAAAAATACAAATGAATATTTTAAAATAAAACCTTATTTAATTGCTATTGGAATTATTTTATATGCAAAAGAAAAAATAATGCATTGTAATAATAAAGAAATGTTTATTTATGCATATAATATTTCAGAAGAAGAAATAGTAAAATCTAAAAATTTCATAAAAGAAAATATTGAAAAGAAAAATAAAGTAAATGAAATAAATAATAATAAAGAAGATAATTTTTTAACAAAGAGAAAAAATAATAAAAGTCAATCACCTTTAAAAGATCAATATTATCAATTAAAAAAATCATTTTTAATTAGACCATCTTCATTAAGTTCAGTAAGTTCAAGACCTTCTTCAATGAAAAAAAGTTCTTTAGGTTCAAATTTAAGTACTTGTTCAAGTGATATAAATAATGTAAATATGAATCAAAAAATAAAAATATCAATGAAAAATTATTTAAAAGAAAATTCTATTGATTTTTCTTATTCATATACTGCCCAAAATACTATTAATTCAAAAAGAAATAAAAATTTAATTAAAATAAGACCTTTAAGTCAAATTTCAGAAATGAGAAAAAGTAATATTTTAGTTAATAATAAAAAATTACCTAATTTAAAAGAGGTAAAATCAAATTTAAGTCAAAAAATAAATAAACATAAATTAAGTATTAAAGAAATGTTAAAAGAAAATGAAAAAAAGAAAAATAATTATGCTTCTATTGAATTATCTTATTTGATTAGTCAAACTTCAAATAAAAGTATTTATAATAATAATAAAAAGAAAAATATCAATATTAAACCATTTAAAATTTCTAATAATAATTTGGAGAAAAAACAAAAAGAAAAAACTCATTTTAAAAAAAATAAAATTAATAATGTGCTTAAAAGTACAATTAATTTAAATAAAAAAAATAATAAAAGAACTCATTCTTTAACAACTTCAGTTTCAAGAGAAAAAAAATATAATTTAAATTTAATTCCATTACCAAAAAAGACTTTAATTAATTATTGTAAATTTGTAAATCAAAAAACAAAAATATTATAAATAAATTTTTCTATGTATAATTATATTGTTTTAAACAACAAAATAATATTTTTTTCAATTAATTTATAAAATATTAAATTTAATTTTTAATTTTTATAACTCCGTACCAGAAATATTTTCATATTTTTTCTTTAAATCCATAAATCTATTCATAAATATATTATATAAATTCATTTCTAATTTTGTATTTATTTTTTTTTTTATTTGTTCAAATTGATCCATAATCTCTTCAAAAAGTAAAAAAATTTTATTATGATTATATTTAAATTTTTTACATTTTTCTAATTTTGAATTTATTAAATTTAAATCTTTAACAATTTTTTTTCTTAATTCTTTTAATTCTTGAGGTTCATTTTTTTCTTCTTTTTCCCTTATTTTTTTCTCATCTTCAATTTCATATTCTTCAAACATTCTTTCATTAATTTCACTTTCATCAAACATATTTTTAATAAAAAAATAGTAGATAAAAAATGACTGAAAATAAATTAAATTCTTATGTTCCACAATTACTAGATTCAAGTAAAGCATATATTAAAGATATGCGTAAAAAAATGATTGTAAATAATTACTTAACTAATTTTAATACAAGAGCATCAAAAGATTTTAATAAATTTTTAACTGAGTCAAATACAAGATATAAAGTAGTTAAATCGGGAAATGCAATTGAACCTGCTTTAAATCAAACTATGAAAGAAATTTCTCCTTTAAGTAATTCAATATTAAATAATAAATTTTATACTGAATTAAATACAATTAATGAAGAAAATAAATTAAAAAAATTTGCTAAAAGTGGAATTGAAAATAAAAAATTAATAAAACAAATAAGAGAAGAACAAATTAAAGATAGTTATTCAAAAGTTGAACTTAAATTTAGAGAATATTTAAATAATCTTGTTCTTGAAAAAAAAGGTTTATTAAAAATAAAAAAAACTGATAATGATTGGAGAAAAAAAGTAATGACAAATTATTCATATGATAAATATCAATCTGATACTTTTCTTTTAAATTATATTATTGAAGAAGATGAAAAACAAATTCATAATCAATTAAATAATTATTATACTGAAATGAATTTAATTAAAGAAAATATACCAAATGAAACTCAAGATGAAATTAAGAAAAAAAAACAAAAAATATATTTTAATATAGATACTTTAAAAATGTTAAAATATAAAAAACCTGATCCAATTCCAATAAATTTAATAAAAAAAGCAGAATTAGAAGAAGATACAATTCATTTAGGAAAATTTGTTCCATATAATAAATCATCAATTAAACAAAAAGATAAAATAAAAAAATTTAAAAAATCTCAATTATTTTCTCCAAATAAAAATATTGAAGAAGATAATTTAAATGAAAAAGAGTTATATAATACAAGAAGAGTTGTTAAAGGAGAAGCAAATAATTTATTTTTAATGAAAGATAAATTTGATAAGAAAAATGAAATAATTTCAAATAAAGTTGATGATGATTTTCCTAAAATTGAAGAATATCCTATGATTATTAGAAAAAGATTAGAAAAAATAAAACAAAAAAGAATTAAAGAAAGTTTAAAAAATTCAAAATATTTATCTACTGATGAAGAAAGAAGATTAAATTTTAATTTGAATTTAAAAAAGAAATTTGAAAAATGGAATCAAGATCCAAAAGAATTAGATGGTTATTATATTTAAAAAAATAAAAATATATGTTTTTATTATATATTCTATATTTATTATTGAAATAAAATATATAAAAAAATAAAATACATTATTTTTTAAAATGTTATTAAGTTTTTGACAATTTTTTATATTCAAAAGATTTTATAAAGTTTGATAAATTAATTGATAAAAGATGAAAAAAAGATTTTCTTTATCTCAAAAAAATACAAAAAACAAAGATAAAATAATTTTAAAAAAACTTTTTTCATTCAAGACAAATACTTGTCAAAAAGAAATGAAAATAAATAAACAATTTTTAAAAAAATTTCCAAGTGTTCCTTCAATTGAATTTACAAATAGAAATATTTCACAAGTAAATTCAAGTATAATTAATGAAAGAGATTTATTAATAAGTAAAGAAAATAAAAGTAAAAAAAGTAATAGTCAAAAATCAATTGAATTAATTAAAAAAAGAAAAATTTAAAGAAATGTAAAATTACTTTATTAGATAAGTCAATAAATGAAAATAAAAAGTTTATAATAAAGAAAAAAAATATATATAATACAATTAGATTAAATATTCTTTCAATTAATTCTGATTTATATATTAAATATCCTAGAATTGAAAAAGTTAATGTTCCTTTATTTCATGAAAAAATATTTGATTATTTAATAAATATTGAAAAAAATTATGAAAATATAAAAGTTAATTATGATCCATTTTGTTCTAAATCGTTGGCTTTAAATTTAATAAAATTTTTTCAAAACTTTCAAGAAATTAATAAAGAAAAAGAAACAAAAGATAAAATATATAATATTTTCAAACAGGAAAAATTAAATATAATTTATAAAAAAATTATTAAATGTATATTATTTGTTTTAACGGTTTTTTTATTTGAATTAAAACATTTTAATGAAAGTGAAATTAGTACAATCCATCATATAATAAGTTCGAATGGTTTTGGAAAAATAATAAATGAATTATATGAATTTATTTATTTATTTTATTCAAATTTTTTTCCTCAAAAATTATTTGATAAAAATATATTAGTCGATAAAAATAAAATAAAAAGTTATAAAGAAATAAATAATAAAGATATTAATAATAAAAATTTAATTTATTTTTTAGAAAAAAAAAATGATAAATGTGTTCATGAATTATCAAATTATATTTGTGTTCAATTAAAATATATAATGTTAAATCCTTTTCCATCAATAATTACAGAAATAATAAAATTATATGATATATGTTCTGTTCATTATATACAAAATATTATTTGTAATTGTATAATTTTCCCTGAATTAAATCATTTAAATTTAATATATATTTCATCAAATTTATCTCCAATTTTTAAAAAATTTCATATAAAATCTGATTCAAATAAAAACTATTTATTACCAATTAAAAATTATCTTTATAATTATACTTTAGTACTTGATTTAGATGAAACTTTAATTCATCATTTTGATACACCAACAGGAGGAACTTTTTTTTTAAGACCAAATTGTATTAATTTTTTAAAAGAATTATCACCTATTTATGAAATAATATTATTTACTTCATCAATTAGAGAATATGCAGATTCAATTTTAAATAAAATTGAAAATGGAAATAGATTTTTTCAATATAGATTATATAGAGAACATTTAAATAATTATTATAAAGATTTATCTAAATTAGGAAGAGATTTAAAAAAAACTATAATAATTGATAATTTAGAAATTAATTTTAAATTGCAACCTGAAAATGGTTTATTAATTAGATCATGGAATGGAGATGATATTAATGATATGGAATTAAAAGATTTAAAAGAATTATTAATTAAATTATATTTTGAAAAAATTTCTGATATAACAATCTTTATTAAGAATATTAATCATTTAATAAAAGATTTCAATGGAAAAAGGGTTTATAAAAATATAAATATAAATTCATTAATTCATGAATAAGAAAAAAAATGTTTTTTTGAGTTAATGTAAATATAATCAATTATATAAAATATATTATAAAATAAATTATTATTTTTTCACTAAATAAATAAAAATAATCCAAATGTTTTTCAAAAATTAAATAATACAAATATCACAATACTCTTAATAAATTCAAAATCAAAAATTTCAAAATTTGTAAATTTATAATATAAATAAAAATTAAGAAATTCTTTTTTTTTATTCATAAAAAAAGCTAAATACTTTTTCTAACAAGTGTAACTAGAAACAGATTTTGAATTCATTTAATATTCTAAAAAATTGGGTTTATATTTTTTAAATATGAACATTTTTTTTATTTTATTGTTATCATTATATTTTCAAAGAAATAAAGGAAGAAAAAATATTTAATTAAATTATAATATAATATATAATATTTTATAGAATTAATAAAATATATCAAATTCTCCTATATTTAATTAAAAACTTCATAATTTTCTATATCATAATATTATAAAATCCACAATTTAAATTAAAATAAATTTTTGAAAATTTATATCAAGCTACATTAAATTAAAAATTCCTTTAATTGTTTTATTATATAATTGATTGCTTTTTTATAGATTAAATTTTTTCTTAAATATATCAGAAATAATATTATCTATTTCAACATTTTTCATATTTTCAAGTATAAATAGAAATTTTTAAATTTATTTATTTTGTTTATGAATTATGATATTATCACTTACAAAAATATATCATCTTTAATCTTTCATTTGTTTTTTTATATGTTTTTGATAAAAATATTATTTATATATGTAAATTGAATCATTAAAAATTTATAATTAAGTGAATTTTATGATAAGGAAAAATATATATATTTTCATAATTATTTAATTGTTGATATAATAAAATTACTAATATGAAAAAGATATTTTTTCATCAAAAGATAAACATCATTTTTCTTTTTGCTTTAAAGAAATTTATAATAATAAATTCTTATTTTTAAAGAAAATTTAATTATTAAAATAAAATGCCTATTAAATTATTTTTGAACTTTAATATCTTAAGTATTTTTGTATCTTACTTAGTTTGTAATAAATTTATAATATATTTATTTTTTATTAATATTATATAAATTATGCTTTTGTATTGTTTTTTTAATTTTTATTATAATTTTAAATTAAATTAAATAAATTTATAAAATGTTAATATCTTTTTCATTTAAAAAAAATATATTTTTCTATATTCCTTTTTTTGTTTTATATTATTATGCTAGAAAATATCTTATGGATGAAATTAAAAAGGGCAATAATTCAATTGAGTTAATTCGTTATTTATCTCATCCTTTTTTAATTTTAATTTATTTTTTTGAAAACAATTTATCAAAATTAAATAAAGAAGCTGAAGAAAATGAAATCAAAACAAAAAAATTGGTATTTAGAAGTGAAAATGAAGTATCTTTAAATATTATTATGAAAAAAAAATTAAAAATAAGGGAAATTACCTTAATAATATGTTTATTAATTCTAAATTTAATTCCTCATATAATAAATTTAAATAGGAAAATTTCTCTTAATGATTATCATTTAGATTTTTTAATCTTATTTTTGATAAATCATATTTGTTTTAATAATAATATATATTCTCATCAATTATTTTCTATACTTCTCAATACTTTTTTTTTATTTTTTATAATTTATAATGATTTACAAATAAAAAACTATTATAAAGAAATTTTAAACATATTAGTAAAATATTCTACATATTTTAGCTATTTATTAATTAAATATATTAATATTAGATATTTTATTAGTGTTTATTTATTAGGGACAATAGAAGGAATATGTACATTACTAATATATCTTATTAAACAAAAAGTGTATAATTTACAAATATTTGTTTTTCATAAATCTCAAATTTTTATTTCAATTTTGATATTTTTATTAATTTTTTTAATTAACTTTTTCAAATATAAAATTATAAATGAATTCGATCCATTTTATTATTTTATTTTTAATTGTTTACCATACTATATTTATTTTTATTTGACAAACCAAAATATAAATAAGGAAATTTTTTCATTTATAATAATTTTGATATCATCATTTATTTATTTAGAAATAATTGAACTTAATTTTTGTGGTTTTAATAAAAATTTAAAAAAATATATTAAACATAGAGGTAGATATGAAGTGGATTCAATAGATATTTCAAATATTCAAAGCGATGAATCTATTGATTAAAATAAAAATAAAGAGTACATTTTAACAATATAATAATTAATTAATAAATAATTAATATTAATTCTTATTTTTTTAAAATAGTAAATATAAAAATAATATAAAAAATTAAATAAAAATATGAATACATCAATTCAAAATAAAAAGAACCAAAAAAATTATCATTATATATATTTAATATTATCATTAATTTTAATGATTGGTTCATTATTTTTAAAAATAAGAATTCCACAAAAAATAGAGGAATATTATACAAAACAATTAACTTCATTAATACCAACAGAAATTCAAATTCCATTTTCTACTATAATAGATTATTTAGATTCAATTAATCCAATTATAATTTTAGGAATAATAATGTTTAATATTCAAAATGCATATAAATCATTTATATTATTTAATATGCCTTGTATTATGTGTTATTTAATATCTTTTTTTCAAATTTTATTAAAATCTCCTTTAAGAAAAGCATTTAGAGGAGTTTTAAAAGAATATGGATTTTCTTTTCCAAATTATTATATCAATATGGTTGTTACTTTTTATTTTTCACTTTGGTATATTTTTTTTTATAGTTATAAAAATTATCATTGTTTAAGCAAATATATTAGTTTATTTTCTTTAAATATATTTTTTATTTTTATTATGTTTGGACATGTTATTAGTGGAATGCATTATATTTTTGAAATTATTTTATCTGTTATTTTCGCTTATGGATTTTGTATTTTTATTTTTATTGGTTTAAATTTAAAATTAGATGATTCTGAAGAATTTATAAACATAATTAATATTAAGACTTATTATTATATTTTAATTTATCTTATATCTTTTTTTTTATTATTATTTATATTTTTTTTTAGAAAAAATGAGGAAGATACTAATATTAATTTATTAAATAAAAGCTTAATTATTTCATCATATTTTTATGGAGGATTATTTTCAATTTTTGGAATTAAATCTGAGATTTATTTTATTTTTGAAGGAGAAAATAAATATTGGAAACAATGTAATTTTGATAATTCTGAAAAAGATAATTTTTATAATGTTTCAATTCTTAAAGATAAAAATTGGTATTCTACAACTCCAAAAAAAACAATATTTAGAATTATTTATTTTATAATATGTTCCTTATTATTTATTGTCCCATTTTACTTATTTATTAAAAACACTGATAATATATTTTTAAATTTTTTAATATATTGGCTTGGAAGCGCTTTTGTAATATATGGTAATTTTTTCATGTTTAAATTTTTAATTGTTAAACAAGAATGTTTAGTTAATGATATATTTTTTGAAGGATTTGAAGAAAAACCTTTATTATAAAAATATATTTGAATAATTAGATTTTATTAAAATAAAAAAAATATAAATAATGTTATTTATAAAAATATTACATTCATATTTAAAATATTGTATAAATTTTTATTTATTCTTCATCATTTAATTTCTTTTTATTTTTTCTATCTTTAGGATTAATTAATCTATGTTTAAAATGACTTTTTCTTTTTTTACTTTTTTCCTCAAAACCACTTTCATAAATTTTCATTTTTGCAATTTTAATTCCTTGAGTAACTAATCCAATTTCACTCATAATATCATCTTCATTAACATTAATTTCATTAATATTACAATTAATTCTTTTTTCAATACTTAAAATTAAATCAATATCATATTGAGAAACAAAACTTAAACAAATTCCTTTTTTTCCTGCTCTCGCAGTTCTACCAACTCTATGAATATAATCATTTGGATTTCTTGGTAAATCAAAATTAATTACTAAATCAACAATTGGTATATCTAATCCTCTTGATGATAAATCAGTTGATATTAAAATTTGATTTATTGTTGATTTAAATTTATTTAAATTTTCTATTCTGTCTTTTTGAGACATTTTACTATGTAATACACTTATTTTTAATTCAAATAATTTACATAAGTTAAATAAAAAATTACATTGTTTGAATGTATTTGTAAATATTATTATTGATTTATTTTTATAATCATTTCTTAATAAATATAATAAATAATTTTCTTTTAATTTTTGAGGAAGTAAAATATAATTTTGAGTTAATTCTTTATTTGTTTGAATATTATTTTCATTATTTAATTCATCATTAAAATTAAAAATATAATAATTTTCCTTATCATCTTTACCTTTTAATTCATTTAATTCTTCAATTTTTTGATTCATTGTAGCAGAAAATAATAAAGTTCTCCTATTATTAGGTAAATATTTTAAAATATCAATAATATCAGGTTTAATAGTATCATTTAATAATTGATCAAATTCATCTAAAACTAAAAACTTTAAATTTTTAACTAATTTAATAGAATTATTTTCTAAAAGATTATTTAATCTTCCAGGAGTTGCAATAATAATATGAGGTATTTTATCTAATTGAATTAATTGATTTGTATAATCTGAACCACCAATTATTAATTCAACCCTTAAATTAAAACCTTGAGAATAAATTTTTAATTTTTCTAAAACTTGAATTGCTAATTCTCTTGTTGGTTCTAATATTATTGAAAATAAACCAAATGGATCTTTACTTAAAATATTCATTAATGGAAGACAAAAAGATGCAGTTTTTCCTGTTCCTGTTTTTGATATTCCTATTACACTTTTATTATTTAATATTTTTGGTATTATTTTTTCTTGTACTAAAGTTGGAGTTTCGTAACTTAAATAATTTATATTTTTAAGTATCCAATTATCTAAACCTAATTTCGAAAAATTCATTTTTTTTTCTTTTTCGAATAAATAATTTCATTATTTTTTTTTTAATTATTTTTTATTTTATTATTATTTTGTTTTATTTTATCTTTTTTAAATCTAATAAAATTGAAATAATTCAAAATTAATATTTTATAATAACAATCCCAAAATAAAAAATGAATTATATTCAATTAGTTTTAAAAAACGATCAAGAAATAGATGAACTATTTGCAGATGATAAAGAAAGTATTAATGAATCAGATAATTTAATCGAAGGTAATGAAAATATAAAAACTGAATTTTTATTACAATCAGAAATTCAAAATACTAAAGTAACTCAATCAATTAATAATGAAGAAGAAGAAAAAACAAATGAAAGTGATGAAAATTTAAAATTAGTAAAACCAGAATATAGAAATTTCATAAGTAAAACATTTGGTCCAATTGAAGCAGGATCAATAAGAGGAAGTATTTTTAATATGGTAATTTTAAGTTTAGGAAGTGGAATTTTATCTATTCCAAAATATATTCAAAAAACAAGTTTAGGAATGGCAATTTTTTTAATATTTGGTATTGGAATTTTAGTATGGTGGTCTTTACTTTTAATTTCTAAAGTTTGTGAAAAAAATAATAATTATAATTATAGTAAATTAATAAAAGATTTATATGGTAAATGTTTTAGTTATATATATGATGGATTAGTAATTATTTTTTCTATTGGGATTTTAATATTAAATCAAGTAATAATTTTAACATTAATTGGAGAAGCACTTTTTAATTTATATTATTATAAGAAATATAATAATGATTTAAATGAATTTAAAAAAGATCCAAATTTTTGGGGTTCAACTTTTTGTAGATTCATTTTACCATTTATAATAGGAATTTGTATAATATATCCTTTATGTTTAATAAAAGACGTTTCCAAATTAAGAATAGTTTCCTTATTTGGTATTTTGACATTATTAAGTCTAATACTTTTATTAGTAATAGAAACAAAATCTTATATTAATTATTACTCTCAGAAAACATATCAAAAAGATAACGAAGATACTCATTATAATTTTTATAAATTTCAAAAAGGTTTTGATTCAGAATTAACATTTTTTCAATATTGTTCAAGTCTATTTTATGCATATTGTACAACAATAGGAGCAGTTCCAATATTTAATACATTAAAAAATCATGTAAGAAGAAGAATGTATAAAGTAGTAAGAAGATCAATAATAACAAATATGTTAATATTTACAATAGCAGCAACTGCAGGATATTTTACTTGGCCAATTCAAACACCAGATTTAATAATTCAAAGAAAAAAAATAACCACAGGACCAGATTATTTTATGAGTATAGGTAGAATTGCTTTATCATTAACAATTATAATGAAATTACCTAGTAATTATGCAGCTTTGAGAATTGTTATTTTTGATAAAATTTGGGGAACTACTGAAATTTCTGATGGTAAAAATATTATTCTTACTTTTATTATTATTAATTTTTGCTGTTTTATTTCTGTTTTATATGTTGAAATTTCAGCTTATATTAAAATTTTAGGAGGTGTTTGTTCAACTTTAGTTGGATTTCTTTTTCCTGCTTTACTTATTGTTAGAACTAATAATAGACCCAGATGGCATTGGAAAAATATTGCTACTATTTTGATTTTTGGAGGATTGACTTTAATTGGTTTTATTTCTTCTGGGAAAACTGTTTATGATATTGTTAAAAAAAAAAAAAAATAGTTTTATTTTTTATTATTTATTATATTTAAATATTTTATTTTTTATTATATTCCCATACCCACAAACATTAAATATTATTTTTTTTTATTATTTTTAAATTGATATTTAATTTTCTGAATGATTTTTAAAATTTTTATTTTATATAAAAATATAAAATTTATTTTATAGATAATAAAAAAATATTTAATATTTAATATATGTGGAGACGGGGATATTTATTTATAATTTGTTTTTTTTTTGGAAAAATTTTTTTTCTATATTTCTGACGACAGCCCAGTTGATTTTTCATCCATACTCATTTCTATTTGTTTTTTATTATTTGATTCATTTATGTTTTCTTGACGAGTAATTATTAACTTAAAATTAATTTTTCTTTTTTTTAAATCATCACTTGATTTAATTATATAATTATTATTATCTTTTAAATAGTTAATCAATTTATTATATTTATCTAATAAACCATCATTATTACATTTAACTCTTTTTATTAACTCTTTTAAATCATTTGAAACATTAAAAAAATTTTGAAAAGATTTCATTTGTTCATAACACATATCTTGATTAATAGCTGCAAAAGTATAAAATGTTAATATTGTATTATGTATATCAATAATATTTTGCAAATTCTTTTTATATATATTATAAATATCTTTAATTTCATTAATCATATTATTTAATTTATTTACAATATCAAATGTAACTTCTGTTATAACATTTAATAATGTTCTTTCATCACTTATTATTTTTTCATATATTTTTAATTGATCTTTTTCAATAAAAAGTGCTGATAAACTTTTAATATTATGTTCTTTTTTATGATCCGATACACAATCTGGACAAAGACTTATATTACAATCATCACAAAAATTAGTATATGAATAATAATGTTTTTGACAAATAGAATCATATTGTTGTATTTTTGAAATTATATTATGTTCTTTATTTATTCTTTTACAATTATGACATAAAATTAAAGAACAATGATGACAATAGTAAAAATTTTCATTTATATTATTTTTGTTATTTCCATATATTTTTCCACACTTTCTACACATTGATGATTCTAAAGAAAAACTTTTTTTTAGGAAATTTTCTAAACTATTTATATATTCTGATTTATCACAAAATGAGCATGAATTAAAAATTCTAATATTTTTTTTAAATTCAATTGAACTTAATAAAATTCTATAACATTTTTCACATCTAAAATTTTTAACTTTTTTATTTTCTTCTTCTAATAGTTTTTTTTTTTCATTTTTATTGAATTTTTCAAAATTATTATTAATATTTTTATCTTGCATAAAACAATATTAAATGTTTTTTTTTTTAAATTTAAGAATTATATTTAATTATTAATAAATAATAAAAAAAAACAGAAAAAAATTAAAAAATAAAAAAAAATGAAAGAAAATGAAAAATCCCGATTAAATGAATTAACAGACTTTACAGAAGATTTTCAAGAAAGACTTCGTAAATCATATGAAAGAATAGAAAACAAAAAATTAAATCCAACAGAAATATTAAACAAAAAAAACATATCAAAAATATATTCAAAAAATGAAAATGAAAAAGAAAAATCAAAAGAAAAGCAAACAACAAATTTAACACTAGTAATAAATAAAAAAATAAAGCAATATAAAAAATTATATAACATTAAATTAGGATGGAAAATTTTTTGATCCTCCTCCGGCATGGAAACCAAATCGTGCGATTGGAGGTTACTTTTCAAAGTTTAGATTATTAAAAAATAATTATGAAATGAATAATTGGGATATAGTAAAATTAAAAATTTTAACATTTTAATTTTTTTTTTAATAAAAAAAAAAAATTAAAATTAACTTTTTTTTTTATAGAATAGAGTAATGTTATCTAAACGTTCATATGAAAAACAAAATAATTTACCAAATAAAAAAATTTTTGCTTGTAGAAAATTAATTTTAGATGAATTTGATAAAAAAATTTATGGAAAATCAAGAGATTTAAGTGATTCAATTTGTCCTTTAACAAAATTAGGAAATTCAATTATTGGAAGTTTTATTGAAGATAATAAAAGATTAGAAAATATAAGATATAAAAATGAAGAAGAAGAATATAAATTACATCATTCTAAAAAAATTGAAAATAAAGATAAAAAACCTTTTTGGAAATATTCAAATCATCCAGGAACATTTTTTGAAAAATTAAAAGCTGATGATGTTTATATTTATGATGTTGTTAAAAAAGAAAATAAATGGCTTGAAGGTCCTTGGTTAGCTCCAAGAGAAGTTGGTACTTATTTTGATCATGATATTCATCCTTTATAATTTATTTTTAAAATTTTGTTTGTTTAACTTTTTTAATTTTTAATATTTTTATTATTTTATTTTATTAAATTTTTATTTTTTTTTTAAAAATAGTTTTATTATTCTTTTTTATTTGTTAATATATGGAAGATTGTCCTAAACCAATTGAAATTAAAGATATTAAAAATAAAGAAAAGAAATTTGAAATTAAGTGTAATAATAATAAATTATTTAATGTTTGTTTTTTAAATCAAGGAAATTATCTTTTAATTAATACTTATTATAATGATGAATTTAATAAATTTGTTTTTGAAAAAAAATATAATTTGTCAGATATTCAAAATGTTAAATTATTTACTCTTTATTCAAGTATTGATGAATGTTTAGATGAAATTTTTGAAGGAATTGATTCTGGGAAATGTAATATTATAGAAGAGACTAATTATATTATTTTAATTGTTCCTTTAATGAATAAAAAATATAATGAAATTAAATTTAGAATAGATGAAAAGGAAAAAAATGATAAAGAAAAATATGAAGAATTATATAAATTTTCAATTAATATGAAAAATGAAAATTCATTTTATAAAAATGAAATTAATGTATTAAAAGATGAGATTAAAAATTTGAAATTAAAATTTGAAATATTAGAAAAGAAATTTAATGAACATATAAATGAAAAAATAAAAGATAATAATTGGATTGATAGTAATATTCTTTATAATATAAATGATAAAATAAAATTAAAAAATTGGATATCAGATTTAAATATTAAATCAAAAATATTATATAGATTTAGTACAGTTGGTGAAGAAATTAAAAAATTTCATGAATTATGTGATAATATAAATAACAATTTAATAATAATTCAAACCTATAATAATTATATATTTGGAGCATATTGTAATTGGAGTTGGGATACTTCAGGAAGAGATTTAAAAGATGGTAATGGATTTATATATTCTATTACTCTTAATAAAAAATATGAATATAACAATGGAGATTATCATAAAGGATGTAATGATCATGGTCCTTATATTCATAATAATTTTTATTTTTATCAAACAATGAAAAAATGTGTTGTCCTTAATAATGGATTATTTAACATGAATGGAACTTTTGATATTAAAGAAATTGAAATATATCAAATTTTGTTTTAAAGTTTTAAATATGATTTTTATATTAAAATTTAATATAACTATGATTTAGAATTCTAGAAAATAAACTTTTTTAGTTTAATAATTAATATTATTAATTTATCCCAAAATATTTATAAATGAAAACCAATAGTTGCAAAATTATCAGCAACAGCAGCACCAACAACTTTTTTTTCTTTAATTAAAATAATTTTATTTCCTTCATACCAAGCATAACAATATTTTCTATCTTCAGAAATTTCAATAGTTCTAATAATTTTATCTTTTTTAATCAAAATTTTATTAATTAAATTCATTTCAGGAAATTTTCTAATTTTAATATAACCATTATCAGTACCATAAATTAAAAATTCTTCAAAATTTAAATTTTTAAAAATAATAGGAGAATAAATTTGATTTGATTGATCATCTTCATTAATTTCATTAATAAAACTACCATTAATAGTAAAAGATTTAAATATTTTTAAAGGAAGTATATAAACAACAACACAAGGTAAAGGTGAATAAGAAATAAAAACATAATCACCATAAATTTTTTTATTATTTGATAATTTAATTGAACGAATTAAAGTTAAACTTTTTATTGTATAAATATTTAAAAAACAATCATATGAAACTGAAGCAAAAATATCTAATTTATCACAAACTGATATACAAGTTATTTCATCATTATGATAATATATTTTCTTTTTTTTTATCATTTTTCCATTTAATATATTCTTTTTATATATTTCAATAGTTCCATTTTTTTCTCCACAAAATAATATTTTATTATTTTGTGATATTGCTAAATAAGTGATTTTACTTTCATTAATTTGATAATAACATTCATTTTTTGATTGTTTATTTTGACTATTATAATTAATTATTTCTAATATTTTATTATGATATCCTCCTTTAATTATCATTTCATTATTTATAATTAAAGTTTGTTTTAAATTACTCATTTTATAATTCATAACATAATTTTGTAAATTGTTACTTTCAATTTTTATTAGTAAATTAGAATCTTCAACTTTAATAAAAGATTCTGTAATATTTATTTTCATTTTATAATAATAATTAGTATTAGTAAAAATCATTAATGTATTATAATCATAAAACAATATTTTTTCAATTTTAGGAAAAATTTTTTGTTTATTTCCATTTCTAAAAATATTTACAATATTATCATAATTTTTAGTAATTAATTCAATACAAATAAATTCATTTCCATTAATTAATTCTAAACCTTTAGATAAATTTAAATGATTATTTAATTGATAATATTTCATAATAGATAATTTTTCTTTTGATTCTTCATTTAATAATTTAAGAGGTGTCATTCCCATTTCAACCATTCCTAAAAGTGCATTTCTTGAATCAATATCATCAATTTTTTCAATATTAACAATATTAATATATGTATTTGCTTGAAATATATTTTTAGCTTCTTCACTTTTTTTTCCTTTTTGATTAATTCCAAAAATTAAATCAATCCATTTATTAATTTTAAGTTTATTATTTTCTAAAAATTTCCTCATTAACATAGTAACAAAATAATTTTTATTATTTGCCCAAGGTGGTAATTCAACATTAAAATTAAAGTCTTTATATTTTTCTTCATTTCCAAAAATAAAATTTAATTTATTAATATTATTATATAATTCAGGTAAATAATAAAATTCTGGTGTTAATTCTCTTATATCAACTTTTTGTGTTGTTGCATTAAAAAAAGTTTGATTTAAACTACAAAATAATCTATCTGGATTATCAAATTTATCACCTTGAATTTCAATTAAAATTTGAGAATATGGAAAAATTCTCATTAAATAATGACAAACATAAGTTGGATTTGAATAATGTGAACCATAAAAATAAGGTCTTTGATTTATTTCTAAAGGATTTAATTCAAGACCAAAATTATCTTCATTATTAATTATTTTATTTTTTTCATATTTTTCTAAATATTTATCCCCTTCTTCTAAAAATTTATTATAATCAAAATTAGGATGAGTTTCTAAAAAAGTTGTTTTAGTTGTTTCATATACTTCTTCATATATTTCTTTTCTTTCTTTTGATTCTTCATATATTTCTAACATTCCCATTGGCTTATTTAATTTACGAATTTCATTTTCTAAATTATCTATTTTTTCATCTGAATAATTTGATATTACCCAAGGAAAAACTGGATATTGTGTTAAATCAATAAATGATCTATTTCCTATTAAATTTAATCTCATTAAATATTCTAATGAACTTATTTTATAATTTGACCATTTTTCTTCGTATTCATTTATATAAATTGAATGAGCTTTTGATTTATTAAAATATATGTAATATCCTATTATTTTTTTTTCATAGTCATATATTTTTTTTATTAATTCTATATTATTTTTTATATCTGATAATGCTTTTTCTAAATCTTCATTTGTATTAAAATTAAAATAATAACTTTTTCTCTTTTTTGTAAAAATTTCTATTGCTGTTTTTTTATAATAATAATTTTTTATTAATATCATTTTTATATTCTTAATTTTTATACTTAATTTTATTAAATCTTTATTTGATTTTTTTGAAATAAATAATGAACCAAAACATGTTCCTTTATCAATATCAAAATTTGGATCTTTTAAATTTATATCTTCTTTATAATCTTTAGTAAAAGTAATATTTTTTGAATCAATTCTCATTATTCCTTTTACATGATTTGTTGATTTTACTAAACAACAATAATATAAATTTCCAAATGTTTTGTTATTTGAATCTATTTTTACAATTTCGTTATTATATTCAAATGTACTTTGAAAATTACAATGTTTTAAATTAAATTGATAAAAATTATTGTCTAATTCATTTATAAAAGATATTAAGTAATTGTACCATAAATTAGGATAATAATTTTTATATGAATTTTCTAAAAAATTAAAACCATATTCATTATGTATAAAATTAATATCTTCAACATCATAAATTAAATTTTCTTTTTCTTCTTTTTTAATATTTTTATCAATTATATTTTCTTTATTTTTATCAAGCATTTTATTTTTCTGAATATAATTTATATCTTGTAATATTTCATCAATATCTAAATGTATTTTATATATTTGATGTTTATTTAGAAATAAATCTTCTTTATTAAATTTTCTAAAATCTGAAAGATAATAATCAATATCTAAAATTGGAACTAATAATATTCTTGACATTTCTTTTGTATAATGGTTTTTTATTTTTAATTTTAAATTTTCTGGATTTGTGAAAAATAAATTTTTATCACTCCAAAATCCTCTCCATGAAAATAGTTTTTTCTTTATTGATTTATATTTATTTCTTCTTTGTTTTTCTAAGATAAAATAACTTTCAAAATATTGTTTATAAAGATTATTTAAAAATAAACTATGTTTAATTATTATTTTTTCAATTCTTTCTTTTTCATTTATATATGAATCATATAATATATTTTCTTCATTTTCTATATCAAAATAATATAAATTACTATTTTCTTTAAATTCTTTAGGATAATTTTCTTTAAAAATTTTTATATAATTATGAAAATTAAAAAGATTTAAATAAAACTTTTTTTCATCAAAAAGAATAGAAATTGTAAATTTAATTTCTTTTTTACTTTTTAAAATAGAATCAGGTATAATTATGTTATTATTATTATTTTGATTATCATTTTCATTTTTTATTTGTTGTTGAATATCAATATTTATTTCATCATCATTAATACTTTTTAATTCTGTATCATTTATATAAGGATTTTTTATTCCTAATTCTTCTAAATTAGTATAAATAGGTTTAAAAATTTTTAATATTGAACATTTATCTATTTGACTTTCTTTCTGAAAAATTGAAGGTTTTTCTCTAATATTAAATTGGAAAATTGGTTCAATATAATTATTAATGATGCTAAAATAATAATTTTGATTTCTTTTTTTTAAATATATAATAGAAAAAGTTAAAATATTATATAACTTTTCTTGAATAAAATCATTAAATTCATATTTTTTAGATGTATTAATAGATATTAAAATTGAGAAAATTATTAATTTCATTAATTTCTGTTCCCAATAATTAATTTCATCTGTTGATTTAGTTAATTCTAGATTAATACATATTAAAATAATATAAATTTCCAAAATAGAAATTGCAGAATTATGTTTATCTTGAGATATTTTTTCATTTTTAAATAAAATATTTTGAAATTTGTTAATTATTATATTTTTCTTTTTAGGATTAAAAGCAATATCTTTTATAAATTCTTTATAATATTCTTTATTTTTAACTTCATAATTTTTAGGAGTATAATCAGAAAAATCAGTAATTTCCTCTTCATAACTTCCAGTGATTTTATCAAATAATTCATAATCTAACCAAATTTCTTTTGTAAATATTTCTTTATTATTATTTTGCTTTATATTTATTGGTAAATTTTTCATAATAAAATTTGGTATTCTCTCATTATAAAGTGACATATCTAAATTTCCATTTTCATATTCTTCACTATTATTAAATATTATCATAAATTCAAAACTTGCTTTTATTCTATAAATTAATGATTTTTTTTGTGTTTGTAAAAGTATATTAAATAATTTTCTTGCAATACTTCTTATTTCATTTATTTTTTCTTGATTTTTATATTTTTTTTTTAATATTAAAATATATGTATTTATAAAATAAATTTTAAATATTTCTTCTGTTTGAGATGGTGTTCTATTTAAATTTTCAAATGATAAATTCATAAGTTTTGAAAAAATATCAAATAATTTTTCAATTATTAATTCACATTGATTATAATCTTTTTTCTCAATACTAAAAATAAAAATTGATTGAATTAACCATTTATAAAAAGACCTTAATAAAAATATTTCTTTAAGGCATGTTTCATCTAAAAAATATTTTTCAATTGAATTAATAAATGTTAATGTATATTTTTCTTCACAATAAGTAGAAAATTTGGCAATATATTTCATCATATATGAATTTATTTTTAAATTATTTTTACCAAACTTATTTTTACATTCCATCCAATTTATTAATTTAAAAAAAATATCTTTTTTTTGGACAGCCAAAAAAATATTATTAAAAAAGTTAGTTATTTTTACTTTTTTAATTTCTTTAATTTGATTATTTTTTTCTATTTTTTTATTAATTTTAGGTATATTCATAGAAAAATCATTTATTTCATTTATTTTATTGAAATTATTATTATTTTCATCTATTAAAACATATAAATGCTTTAATAAAAGATTTTGCATTATAAAATCTAACATTTGATTTATTTTTATATTTTTATCAATAAAATAATTATCAATTATATTAAAATAATAAATCATCCAACATTGAATTAAATCTATAATATGAGTTTGAACATTTAATAAACTAATTGAAGACACATATAAAATTAATTCAATACATTCCTTATTAAGAACTAATTCTAAAATTTTTTTTTTCTTTTCAATATTTATTATATTTGAAAAATAATCCTTAAATAAATTAATAATTAAAGTCTGGAGACAGGGAGAAATATCTAATGAAAGCATTTTAAAAATATTGACAAATTCGACTCTAATTATATTAAAAGAATCTAAATGACAATATTTTTCAAAAATTAATAATAATATATTAAATAAACTTCTATATCTAATAGTAAATGATGGTTCCATTATAATCTTTTTATATATTTTTTTATCAGTATTTTCATTAAAAAAAATTGAATAATGATCTTCACAACAAATTTGATTATATCTATTTTTATCATAAGATCTTAATATTAAACATATTAATTTAAGAGGGAAAAATTGTAATTGCTCCTGATAGATTTTATAATATTCATACAATTTATCCCATAATATTTTTACATTATCTTTAAATTTTAAAATTATTCTTAGATTCAATAAATTTAAATCTAAAAATTTATTTTTTTTTTGAAATATTTCTATGTTTTGTTGATTATTTATAATTAAAGATGAAATTTCTAATATAATTATTAATATTCTTACTGAAAATATTTCATCAGGAAATTTTGAAATAAATATAGACATAGATTCAATAAAATCCAAATTTAGTATATATTTATTTTTAATAACTATAGATTTTATTAAAGAAAAATATTCAAAAAATGTATTCTCAGTAATTATTGATTTATCAATTAAATCATATTTTATCTTTTCAGAAATATTAAAAGGATAAATCATTAATTCAAGTATTGGTAATAAATTATTAATTGATTCATTTAATTTCATATCATCAAAATTATAATAAACAAAATCATTTTGACCTAAAATTCCAATGAAATTACCACAAATATCATCTATGATATTTTTTTTTTCATTATATAAAAATGGCATAAATAATATAAAATAATTATTTATATTTTCTTTTTGTTTAAAAAAATTTAAATCTTCTTTATTTTTCAATAATATTTTTATTTGTTTTTTTAATTCATTGAATGATTTTAAATCATTACTTTGTAAATAAAAAGGTTTAGGGTCATCTGGAAAAATTTTTGAAATAAATTTTATCAAATTGTGGTTTGAATTAAATTTATCTTTATTTGCTATAAATAAAGAAATTAATTCTTCTATTAAAGATTTAGCAGAAAAAAATATTGAATCTACTTCACCAATATAGTTTTCAAAGAAAATTATTTTATTTAATTGAAGATTTTCATAATTAACTACAATTTTAAATATTAATTTTTCATTAATATATAAAAAAAATATTGAAGTTGGAATTAAATTAATCATAATTTCATTTTTTGAATTAAAATCAAAATTCTCTTGCTTTAATTTATATTCCTGTTTAATTTTATTAAAAATTTGAAATGTTAAAGAATAATTTTCATTTAATGATAGTTTTATATTTTGATTATTGTCAAATTTAAAATTAATTAAATTTATTTCTATCCCTTTATTAATTTTAAAATATTGATCTAATATTTTTTTATTAATTTTAATTGAAAAACTAGTAAAAAAGCCATTTTTAATTAAAGGATAATCGATTTTAAAACCTGTTGAATCTTTTTCATTTAATTTAATCATTAATTTACTATTTAATCCATTAAAATATATAGTTTCCAATATTTTGTCTTTTGTATTATTAATTAGTAAATTTAAAAGATTTAAATGTTTGATTAAATATTGTTCATCTAATTTATGAATTGCTTCATTTCTAAAATATTTTGATAAATTATTTATAACTATTTCCATAATATTATTTGTTATTGGAATATAATTTTTACAAAATAAGATTAAATTTAAAAGTTCTTCATTTTCTTCTTTCTCTTTTATATATGATTCTATTAATGATTCTATAAAAGAATATTCATTAAATTTTGTTTGTATTTGAAAAAAATATATTAAAAAATAATTTTCTCTCAAAATATCTAAAAGAGATTTTAAAAGTGTTTTTTTATTTTCTATTGATACTTCATTATTTAATAAATAAATGGGTATATGATTTATTTTATCTTTATTTTTGATTATGCTTGTTAATTTATCATTATCTGTGTTTTTATAAAAAATATTTGATAAATCAAAAGAATTGTCACTCATATCTGATATTCAGATAAGAATTTTTAAAAAAATTTAAAATAAATAATTAAATTAAAATATATTTATTTATTATTTTTTATTATATTGTCCATTATAATTAACTATATATAAAAATTATTATCATTTTATAAATTAAAATAAAATGGGGATTGGGGATTGGGGATTGGGGATTGGGGATTGGGC
>JAEEGK010006143.1_pt1 | contig 28926 bp, 30 predicted proteins | sample 8958771 | NCBI WGS metagenome assembly JAEEGK01 (sample SAMN16246547, study PRJNA631951) | gut metagenome | biome: gut microbiome; feature: rumen; material: SC-attached | host: Bos | place: Iran: Karaj | collected 2018-10 | reverse complement strand
GACTGGTGGTGCTTGTGGCCGACGATCCGTCGATGCACTCTTCGCAGGATGAGCAGGACTCGCGCTTCTATGCGAAATTTGCCATGATTCCAACACTTGAGCCCAGTTCGCAGCAGGAGGCCTACGACATGATGCAGGAGGCTTTCGATCTCTCAGAACAGCTCCATCTTCCCATCCTGATGCGTGTCACCACCCGTATGGCCCATTCGCGTGCCGTCGTTGAGATCAAGGACGAGGCTCGCCCTCAGAACGAGCTCAACTACGACGCTCAGGCCTCAAACTGGGTGTTGCTGCCTGCCTTTGCCAAGAAGCGTAACATCGTGGTGACTGGACAGCAGCCAGTACTCGAGCAGATGGCAGTCGACAGCAAATACAACAAATATATCGATGCAGATGACCACAAGCTGGGTATCATCGCCAGCGGTATTGCTTATAATTATCTGATGGAGTGCTATCCTGACGGATGTCCGTTCCCCGTGCTGAAGATTTCGCAGTACCCGATTCCCAAGAAGCTTATCCGTCGCATGACCGACGATTGCGAGTATGTGCTGATTGCCGAAGAGGGCCAGCCGTTCATCGAGGATCAGGTGCGTGGCGTCATGCCAGGCAATGCGGTTATCAAGGGTCGCCTCACTGGCGAGCTGCCTCGCACAGGCGAGCTCAATCCCGACTTCCTGAAGCGTGCGCTGGGCATCGAGAGCAGCGAGAGCTATGCTCCCTGCGAGGATGTCACGCCGCGTCCGCCAGCACTTTGTCAGGGTTGTGGTCATCGCGATGTGTATACCGCCCTCAACGAGGTGCTGCGCGAGTATCCCAACGCCCGTGTGTTTGGTGATATCGGCTGCTATACGCTGGGCTTCCTGCCTCCCTATAAGGCAATCCACTCTTGCGTCGACATGGGTGCCTCGATCACGATGGCTAAAGGTGCATCAGATGCTGGCCAGTGGCCTGCAGTAGCCATCATTGGCGACTCTACCTTCACCCACAGCGGTATGACGGGTCTGCTCGATGCCATCAACGAGAATGCAGACATCACCGTGATTATCTCGGATAACCTGACTACGGCTATGACAGGCGGGCAGGATTCGGCTGGTACCAATAAGTTCGAGGCTATCTGCAAGGGCTTGGGTCTCTCTGAGGATCACCTGAAGGTGGTGAACCCCATCCCCAAGAACATGCCCGAGATTACGCAGGCCATCCGCGATGAGATCAACTATCACGGTGTGAGTGTCATCATCCCCCGTCGTGAGTGCATGCAGACATTACAGAGACATCTAAAACAGAAGAAAGCAAAATGAAAACGGATATCATACTTTGCGGAGTAGGAGGACAAGGTATCCTCTCTATCGCTACCATCATTGGCGAGGCAGCCATGAAGGAGAACCTCTATATCAAGCAGGCCGAGGTACACGGCATGAGTCAGCGTGGCGGCGATGTACAGTCAAATCTGCGCATCTCGAGCAACCCCATCGCCAGCGATCTGATCGCCCTGGGTAGTGCCGATGTGATTATCTCGATGGAGCCCATGGAGGCCCTGCGCTATCTGCCGTTCCTCTCTAAGGATGGCTGGATCATCACTTCGAGCGCTCCTTTCGTCAATATTCCTAATTATCCTGATATTGAGAAGATTAAGAGCGACCTGAATAGTATTAAGAATGTCATCGTTCTCGATATCGAGCAGGCAGCCAAGGACAATGGTGTACCTCGCTCTGCCAATGTGATTCTCCTGGGTGCAGCCCAGAAGGCACTGGGTATTGAGTACGACAAACTCGAGGATGCCATCCGTCGCGTATTCGGTCGCAAGGGTGAGGCCATCGTCGAAGCAAATATCAAGGCGCTGGCCATTGGGCGCGAGGCGCAGAAATAGAAGTTTATAGTTAATGGTTTACAGTTTATGGTTTACGGTTTACAGATGATATGTTCTATAGACAGAATGGCTTGCAGGGTAATCATCTGTAAACTGTAAACTGTGAACCGTAAACTTTTTAAAATTATAAGAAATGAATACTCCTATAAAGAAAGAGATTGTCGATGGACTTGTGGCTGATCTTGGCATTACCGATTTTGCTAAGGCCACGATCCGCGAGGTGAAGCAGGTTGCAGCCAAGGCCGAGAAGGCGAGTGGGGTAGAGTTCATCAAGATGGAGATGGGTATTCCCGGACTTCCTGCTGCTCAAGTAGGCGTCGATGCCCAGATCAAGGCTTTGCAGGACGGCATCGCCCACAGCTATCCCGATATCCAGGGCGCACCAGCCCTGAAGGAGGCAGCCTCACAGTTTGTCAAGGCCTTCATCGGTGTGGATATCCAGCCTGAGGGCTGTGTGCCCGTCACGGGTTCCATGCAGGGTACCTTCGCCTCGTTCCTCACCTGTTCGCAGCGCGACAAGTCGAAGGATACCGTCCTCTTCATCGATCCTGGCTTCCCAGTACAGAAGATGCAGCTCGAGGTGATGGGCGTGAAGTACCAGACCTTCGATGTCTATGACTATCGTGGTGAGAAACTCGGTCCGAAGCTCGAGGGCTATCTGAAGCAGCGCAATATCTGTGCCATCGTCTACTCCAACCCTAACAACCCCTCGTGGATCTGTCTGCGTGAGGAGGAACTGGAGATCATCGGCAAACTCGCCACAAAGTACGATGCCATTGTGATGGAAGACCTTGCTTACTTCGCCATGGACTTCCGCAAGGACCTCTCGACGCCCTTCCAGCCGCCTTATCAGGCCACCGTTGCCCGTTATACTGACAACTACATGCTGCTCATCAGTGGTTCCAAGGCCTTCAGCTATGCAGGCGAGCGTATTGGAGTGGTCTGCATCTCCGATGCCCTGTTCCATCGCCATTTCGACGACCTCTCAGCGCGCTATCAGGGACTGCCCTTCGGCCCCGTGTTCTCTACACGTATGCTCTACGCCCTGTCGTCAGGTACGAGCCACAGTGCCCAGTATGCGCTGGCAGCCATGCTCAAGGCCGCCTATGAGGGCAAATACGACTTCCGCAAGGAGGTCAGCGTCTATGGCGAGCGTGCCAGGAAGCTGAAGGAGATCTTCTGCCGTCATAACTTCTACGTGGTCTACGACAAAGACCTCGATGAGCCCATTGCCGACGGATTCTACTTCACGATCGGCTATCCAGGCATGACCTCTGGCCAACTCGCCCTCGAACTGATGTACTATGGTGTCTCAGCCATCTGTCTCATTACCTGTGGCTCTGAACAGGAAGGTCTGCGCGTCTGCACCTCCTTCATCGAAGACCACCAGTATCCCCTCCTTGAGGAGCGCATGAAGGTTTTTGCTGATAACAATCCAGTCTGATGATGGTAAAACGGTCTTTAACTATCGTTTTCGCCTGTTGCATGCTGGCAGCAGGACTGTCTGCTTCACCCAACGACCGCACGACGAAGTGGGTGAACATCGAACAAGTGAAGAACGGCTCAGGAGCAGGTCTCACACAAGCCTTTACAGGCAAGGGTGTCATCGTCGGTATCCTCGATATCGGCTTCGACCTGACGCATCCCACCTTCTACGCCACTGATGGCAAGACCTACCGTATCAAGCGATTTGTCGATAACTGTAAGGATGCCGACACGACCAAGGGGCATGCCATCCCTCTGGGGCGCGAATATCGCACTGAGGAAGAGATCCTTGACCTGCAGCACTCTGGCGACTCCAAGTATCACCAGCACGGCACCCATGTCCTGGGCATCGCTGCCGGTAGCGGCTATGGCACCCCTTATCAGGGTATGGCCCCCGATGCCGAAATCTGTGCCGTCTGCGTCGACCTCTCAACTGAATACACCTCCAATCCTGAGTCGCCTGAGTTCAAGTACGTCTTCGACTATGCCGACGAGCAGGGCAAGCCCTGTGTCATCAACTACAGCATGGGCACAGGTTACGACCCCAAGTCATTCTACAAGGCTGAACAAGCCTTCAAGAAGATGCTCGGCCCTGGTCACATCATCGTCGCAGGAGCAGGCAACTCAGGCGCCCAGCCTTATTACACCACCAAGAAACGAGGCATCGAGGCTGGTGGCGTCTTTCTCAAGGCCAGCAATGACAAGAGCTCACGAGAGCACCACTTCATCAGCAACGACCCCTTTGTCCTGAAGCTGATCCGAGTTAAGGGCATCAAGTCACCAGTAAAGGGCGACTCACTGACCTTCGACTCCCAGAATCTGCCCACAGCCACGCAGACCATCGACAACTATCAGGCGCAGATGACGAAGAGCGACTCCATCTATACCCTCAAGCTCAGTTTCATCGACCCTGAAGATTTCGACCTCGATGGCACTTTCATTCTCGTGGTGGAAGGCAAGGAAGCCCAGGTGAAGATCATTACCGATATCTATGTGTCCGTCCACGACAATACCGCCCTTGATCCCCGTTGTAACCTGGCGAGCGAAGCAGCCAGTATCGTTGCGCCCTCCTGCTTTGCCGACATCATCTCCGTGGGCAATATCGTCGGACGCATAAACCAGAATGATTTGGCAGACGATATTCCTGCCGATCCCGATGGCGTTATGGGCGTTCGCAATGGCACCTCGTCGGTTGGACCAACGTTCACTGGAATCATCAAGCCCGACGTTGTGGCTCCAGGCACCCATGTCATCTCTGCTGGCAACAGTTTCTCGACTACTGAGATTCGCGACAATTTTGAAGCCTTCACCAAAAGCGAATTCAACGGCAAGTCCTATCCCTGGCGTCTCGCCACTGGCACCTCGCAAGCCACCCCAGTCGTCTCAGGCATCATCGCCTTGTGGCTGGAGGCCAAGCCCACGCTGACTACGCAGGAAGTCCTCGAGACCATCCGACTCACGAGCAAGCCCATCGGTGCCGACTCACTCGGACATCCCAACAACGAATACGGCTACGGACTTATCGATGCCTACAAGGGACTGCTCCACGTTCTGGGTATCGACACCAGCATCCGTTCGCTCAGCCAGCACCAGCCTGAAGGGATGACTTTCCGTGTACAGGGCGACGTGCTCTATGCCGACGGTGCAGCCGACGATATCCCCGTGACGTTCTATAACCTCTCAGGCACCATCGTCCGTCAGAGCAAGGTTGAGAACGGCACCGTCAGCCTCTCGGGCATGCCCAAGGGTGTCTATGCCGTCCAGCTTGGGAACCAGGGCTCCACGCTGATTCGCAAATAAGTCAACGCAGTTTCCTGCTGATATCCGAGTACACTCTCCGATACCCAGAGTTCGCATCCAAAGTGTTAGCCAGCTGTTCTGCACACGCGGCCAGATCTTCGCCAAAACCCTCGACGATGGTCTTCGATTGCGTACAGTCATTGAAGAAGCCGATGAAGGTCACATGCATCTGATCGCTGCTGTTGTACATCACCATATCCAGCTGGCGGAACGTGTTGGCAAAGATGACGGCACCGACCTTCTTGCTGAACACACTCACATCCGCATCGATAGAGAATTTGTCGATAGGAGTTCCTAAGATGTAAGGGCGCATCTTCACCAGACGCTCGACAACCCGTGTGATCAGGATATCATCCACCACGTTGGTCTCCTGATAGCTCTTAAACGCCACGTCGTTATAGCACCTTACCTCCTGGGCGATGACTGCAAGCACGGCCAGCGACCTTACCAGTGGCTTGTCATCATATCTTTCCGTAACGTCCAGGTGCAGTGCAGTCCACAGGTTGATACCATTGATACCCTGCTCCTTCAACGTGTCCGATACACCGTCGAAACCAGCATACAAGCCAGAGTATATGCCGTTGATGATATCGCGCGCCCTGTTGCCGACCTTCTCTGCGAATTGCTCCATGATGTCCTTGGCAGCCGCTTGGCAATTCTCAGGATCCTGCCACTCTATCGATCCTATCAACTGCATCAGATAATTCTTGAATTCCTCCATTTTTGTTACTGTTTCTATATGATGCCTACTCCCTTTTAAGCGTTTCAGCTTACTCTTTGTTATTGCAAATGTAGGAATAATCCGCCAACAATCCAAGAAAGTGTATATTTACCCCTATGATTTTAGTCTTTTTTATAACAAATGAATTGTAAGTTGCCCAAAAAATATGTATCTTTGCAGCAGTAACAACTAAAATAACGAAATAACGATGAAACATTTTACAAAACTACTTACAATCTTGTTGCTCAACCTTGCGTTCTCAACGGCGGCTGTTGCACAGCCTACAGTAAAGAGAGCCAGCTCGCTTTCACGTCTTCTTCATAAGCATGTATATCAAGGCGAATATGAACGGCCAGCCCTGAAGGTAGAGAATCCCAGTCCCAGAAGTGGCGCCCGTAACGCTCTTGGTGCTCCTCTCAACGATCGTGTGTGGTTTCCTGGCGAGTGGGAGGAAGTCAAGGCCATTGTAGTCAGTCCGCGTTACAATTTCCTCGTTCCAAGTCATGAGGGCGACGAGCATTATTATGCCCATCAGACGGTCAAGAACTGGGGCGATCAATACTATCTGGAAAGTAAACAATCCAAACCCGTATTTCTCGGACAAGGTCCCTGCAAGTCTGCTGTCGATGTAGAGACCGCAGACGGAATGCTGCACCTTTATCTCATGGATGGTATTCAGAAGAGTGGGGCAGAGGCATGGGTGCGCATCGAGGAAGCCGGCGACGAGGCGATCATACGTACTGCCATGGAGAAGGCTGGTCTGCAAAACGATAAGATGAAATTCTTCGTGGCCCCGGGCAATGGCTTCTGGTTTCGCGACTGCGGTCCCATCTGCTTTTACTATGGCGATGACGACAAGATAGGAATGCTCGACTTTCTCTACGACCCCAGTCGTCCCTGCGACGACCTCCTGCCCTCCGTTCTCCATTGGAAATTCGGCATCCCCAACTATCTCGTCGACCTTGCCTGGGAAGGCGGCAACTGCCTCGTGGATGGCATTGGCGGCCTCGTCACCTCTACCGCCACCTACAAACACAATACAGACACCATAGGTAGTATGTACTGGGATGGCGTTGACCCTGCCACCATTAAGTATAAGAAGAAGGAGAGTCTCTCTCCTTCCGATGTGAAGTACGTCCTCTCAAACCTGCTCGGTCAGCGTCAGACCACCATCGTGCCAACACTCAACTACGATGGCGGCACAGGCCACATAGACCTCTATCTCGATGCCACCGACGAGAATTCCTTCTACATGGCACAGATGCCAGAAGCCAATGAAGGGTGGAGCGATTACGACATCGCCGTCGGCAACTCCGCCATCCTCTTCAATAAGAGGAATTTCTTCGGTCGTAAATACTACGACAACGGCGCCCTGCCATTCCCAGCCAAGGACGACGGTTCTGGGTGGGATACTGAAGAGGAATACGGTGAGGTATCCCGTACCTATGCCAACCACCTCATCTGCAATGACCACATCATGCAGCCATGCTTCTCGCCTGTAGGCGCCGACGGTATGCCGACAGCAGCGTGGGACCGTAAAAACATCGAGAAGATGCAGAAACTCTATCCAGGCTACACCTTCTATTGCATCGACATGCGCACCTTCGACGGTTCAGGCGGCTCCATCCACTGCATCACCAAGCAGATACCAGCCGACAATCCTGTACGCATCATCCATAAGAACATCTACGGCGATGTCAATCCTGTCATACCAGACGCTGAGAAACAGTATATCCCGTTCAGCGCTATCATCACCAATAAGAGCGGCATCAAGGAAGCCAAGCTCTATTACAGCCTCGATGGCAAACAATGGAACGACGTGAGTCTCACGGCCAATGGCAACTGCTGGCATACCAACATAGACCTCGACAAATTCACGGGTGGCCAGACCATCCCAGCCGATGGCATTCAGGTATACTATTACCTTGCAGCCACATCCAACAATGGCAAGACCGTCACCAAGCCCATCAATGCACAGAAGGGAAGCCTCTATGACTTCAACATCACCAGCAGTGTCAAGTACGATCAGAACATGTTCGACTACGCCACCGAACCTATTGCAGTGGATCAGATCAAATTCCAGCCCTTAAGCCAACTGATGCGAGAAGACACCAGCGTCGAACCCACCCCCACAGGTATCGTCGAGGTCAAAGAGTCCTACGGCAACAGGAGTTCACGCCCCTCAAGCGGTTGGTACACCATTGGCGGCATGCCCCTCGGCACACAACCCTCGGCCAAGGGCATCTACATCTTCAATGGCAAGAAAGTCGTGATTAAGTGAATAAAGTCGAATTAATACCTTATTTTTGCAACCAAAAAGTATGAAAAGAGTTATATTGATATGGGCGCTGGTGGCTGCAATGTTGCAGGTCAGGGCTCAGGATGATTTCATTGGTCAGCAGTTCATTGACCTGGAAGCAACCGATGAGAATGGTGAACCCCATGCGTTGAGTGAGTATGCGGGAAAGGGCAAATGGGTGTTGCTTGACTTTTGGGCTTCGTGGTGTGGCCCCTGTCGTGCGGAGATGCCCAACGTGAAGAGGGCCTACAGTAAGTATCATGACAAGGGTTTTGAAATCGTCGGATTCTCGCTCGACGACAAGAAGAAAGCATGGTTGAAGGCCATTAATGACATGGAACTGACGTGGATTCACCTCTCCGACCTCAAGGGCTGGGGATCCATCGCAGTCGAAGTTTACGAGATAGAAGGCATTCCCGACAACCTTCTGATTGACCCGAAAGGAATCATCGTGGCCCACGACCTCACCGGAGAAGAACTCCAACAGACATTGGCAGAGTATATAGAGTAGAAATGAAGAATCCCCATCGGTCTCTATGACACAGAAGGGTCAGACCCCTTTGTGACATAAAGCACATAAGGCTCGCAATCGCTGCGGGCCTTATGCGTTCAATAACTAAAAACAAAGAAAAAACGAACTAACTCAGAATAACAAACCAAACATTTTATAACTATCTAACTAATGCATATGAATCAAAAATCTGATGCAAAGTTATGGACTTTCCAGGTACATTCCAAATAATCTAATCATTTCTTCTCCTACTTGTTGCGACTGATAGTTACTTATGCGACAAATACCATGTATAATACAATTTCCTGTCGCGAAACAGGGACACAAAGGTCTGACCTTTATGTGTATTTTTAATTCAGTTTTTAAATTTTCTAACCTATGCATTGTTTTTGCACAGGTTTTTATTATCTTTGCAGCATCAAATCTTTAATTGTATGGCAAAGAACCTTTTAAACAAGTACGTGTGGCTGGTAGAAACTATCTATAAGGCCAAGCAGATTACCTTTGAAGAGATTAATTCTCGCTGGCTCGACAACGACATGAGCGAGGGGAAGCCCCTTCCATTGAGAACATTCCACAAGTGGCGTATCGCTATCGAAGAGATGTTTGGCCTCGTCATTGAGAACGAACAGAGTGGCAAATATCGTTATTTTATCTCAAATGCTGATGAACTGAAAAGCGGATCGATGCGAAGCTGGCTCTTCAATACGCTGACTGTCAGTAATCTGATGATGGAAAGCGCCAGCATCAAGGACAAGATTCTGTTTGATGAGATTCCTGATGGTGAGCAATACCTCCCAGTAATTCTCGAGGCGCTCAAGAAGAATCAGGTTCTCGAGATGACCTATCAGAGCTATTGGCGCGATGAGGCTAACACCTTTGAGGTAGAGCCCTATTGCCTGAAGGCTTTCAAACAGCGCTGGTATCTCGTATGCCATAGCCCCTATTACGATAAGATGATGATCTATGCGCTCGATCGCGTTCATAAGCTGGAGCCGTCAGAAGACACTTTCAATTACCCTGAGGATTTCAACGCTGCTGATTATTTCGACGACTGCTTTGGCATTATTGCAGATCAGAGCATCGACGTTGAGACTGTCAAGATTAAAGTGTCAGCAGGACAGGCGAACTATCTAAGAAGTCTTACTTTGCATCAGACACAAAAAGAGATTGAGCGCAATGATGAGTATAGCATCTTTACCGTCAGACTTCGCCCTACCTTCGATTTCCGTCAGGAGATTCTTTCGCAAGGTAGCGACATTGAGGTGCTGGAGCCCAAATGGTTCCGTGATGAGATGGCTGAGATTGCAAAAAACATGTGGAATAAATACAAGGATGACAAATGAGAGACTTTGCAGCTATAGATTTCGAGACAGCCAACAACGAGCGTACCAGTGTATGCTCTGTAGGTGTGGTGATTGTGCGTGATGGAGAGATTGTGGATAATTTCTATTCTCTGATTCAACCAGAGCCGAATTATTATAATTATTGGTGTACTCAGGTGCATGGTCTCACGCGTCGTGATACAGAAGATGCTCCTGTATTCCCCAAAGTTTGGAAGCAGATCGAGCCGCTGATTGAGGGCCTCCCCCTCGTGGCCCATAACAAGGCCTTCGATGAGAGTTGCCTGAAGGCTGTGTTCCGCTGTTACCAGATGGACTATCCAGATTATGAATTCCATTGTACTTGTGTGGCTTCTCGCAAGGCTTTTCCACAATTACCCAACCATCAACTGCATACAGTATCAGAATACTGTGGTTATCACCTCGCTAATCACCATCATGCCCTCGCTGATGCAGAAGCCTGTGCCTGGATTGCAAGAGAGATTCTATAATTATCAACAAATCCACATCATATCATTATCTTTAAGAAAGAAAAAAAAGATATAAGTGTATGATGTATAAGAAAAAAGTTGTATCTTTGCAGAATGGTTTTATCAGATAGCAAAATGGACGAGAACAAAATTGTAATATATCAGACGGAAGACGGACAGACACAGATCGATGTCCGCTTGGAGAATGAGACGGTATGGTTGACACAGGCTCAGATGGCGGAACTATTTCAGAAAGATCAGTCTGTTATAGCTCGTCATATTAACAATGCTTTGAAGGAGGGTGAACTTGAAGAAAATAGTAATATGCATTTTTTGCATAATACTCAATACAAGTATCGTCCAACAAAGATTTACGACCTTGATACCATTATCTGTGTTGGCTACCGTGTTCATAGTAAACGTGGTGCTGCATTTCGTATCTGGGCACGCAAGATTATCAAGGATTATCTTGTGAAAGGCTATGCTGTAAACCAGCGCATTCATAGTGAGCAGATTGGAGAGTTGCGTCAGTTGGTAGGTATGCTTGGGCGTACCCTGCAAAACCAACCTGTTATCTCTACTGATGAAACAGCTGCTTTGTTCGAAGTGGTTACAGATTACACTTACGCACTTGATACGCTCGATAACTACGATTACGAACGACTCGCCATCGATAAGACCACAAAAGAAGAGCCTTTCCACGCTACTTACGAGAATGCGATGGAGGCTATCAATGGCTTGCGCGATAAGTTTGGTGGCTCAACTCTCTTTGGTAACGAGAAAGATGATTCTTTCAAGAGTAGTATTGGCCAGATCTATCAGACTTTTGGAGGTGAGGAACTCTATCCAAGTGTCGAGGAGAAAGCCGCTATGCTACTTTATCTTGTCACTAAGAACCACTCTTTCAGTGATGGTAACAAGCGCATTGCTGCCACGCTGTTCCTGTGGTTCCTGAATAATAATGGAATCCTCTATCGTGAGGATGGTTCAAAGCGTCTGGCTGATAACACCCTCGTAGCCCTTACTCTGATGATTGCTGAGAGCAAGACGGAAGAAAAGGATGTGATGGTGAAGGTTGTAGTAAACTTAATTAATCAGAAGAACGAATAAAACGATTGTTTTATCAGATATCTATAAGGTGTGCCTCAAAACGGCGCACCTTTCTTTTATCTTTGCATCGTGAACAATAAACGATGTAATGATGGAAACAAAACAGAAGAAACAGATGGATTTGCTCACAGCCATTGAGCAGATAGTTGAAAAGGCCAAGGATTCGAAACTCAGCCCTGAGTTCTATCGTAAGGCTTCACGATATATAAAATATGTGTCAGACAAACTCGATCTGACCAAGGAGCAGAGTGTCATGCTGGCTTTGTTTATAAACAGAAGCGATGATGACAATATCCGCATTAGTGATCTGGGTGAGTTTGTAGAATGTCAAACAGTTCATATGCTTCAATACTTAAAAGATATTGATGTACTTGTGAAGAGAGAATTGCTTCGTTGTCATAAAGGCACTAGTAGGGATCAGAAGTATATCTCTTACAGAGTACAAATGGATTTGATTGATTCAATAAAGCTTAATGAAAAGTACACACCTAGAACCAGAAAAGGCCTTTCTTGCCATGAGCTTTTTGCTGAACTCGAGGATATTTTTAAATTGAGAGAAGATCATGAACTATCTTTCGAGATGACGACACAAATGATTCATTCTCTATTTGAAGATAATCGTCATCTCAATTTTGTTCAAACCGTACAAAAGAAAGAGTTGGACGAAAGAGATGAGATGCTCTTGGTTTTGTTTTGCCATCTGTTCGCAAATAATGGTGATGACAATATATACTTTTATGATTTGGATTTTTTGTTTGAAAAGAGTGCTTGGAGACGGATTAAGTCAGATCTTAGATGGGGATGCCACAGATTATTTAATTTGAATATGATTGAGAATGCTAATGATAGTGGGATGGCCAGTCGTGAGAAGTTTCGCATGACAGATACGGCCAAAACCGAATTGTTAAGCGAACTTGATTTGGATTTAAGATACAGTAAAATAGCTGCTAGGGATATGATAAAGTTCGACAATATAGTTGAAAAGAAACTCTTTTATGGGGATAATGTTCAGTCACAAATCACAGAACTGAGCCAGCTTCTGGAGAATAGTCACTATCATGTAATTCATACTCGTATGCAGGAATCTGGTTTACGTTGTGGATTCACATGTCTATTCTATGGTGCACCAGGTACAGGTAAGACGGAAACAGTTCTCCAATTAGCCCACCAGACAGGTCGTGACATCTATCAAGTCAATGTGTCACAGATTAAAAGCAGTTGGGTGGGTGATAGCGAAAAGAACATCAAGCGAATCTTTGACACATACAGAGAATTAGCAAGAAAGAATACAACGACACCTATTTTGCTATTTAATGAGGCAGATGCCATTATCAATAAACGTATGGAGGGAGCAGAATCAGCAGTCAATAAAATGGAGAACACCATCCAGAATATTATCCTTCAAGAGATGGAAACACTTGATGGTATTCTCATTGCCACGACTAACCTCGCCCAAAATATGGATAAGGCTTTCGAACGTCGATTCCTCTATAAGATTAAGTTCGAGAAACCAACCTTGGAGGCTCGCATGCATATCTGGCAAGAGATGATCCCAACCCTCTCGGAGGATGATACCAAGATACTGGCAGAGAAATACGATTTCAGTGGAGGCCAGATAGAAAATATTGCTCGACATAATACTATCAATGGTATACTCTATGGTGATAAGGGCAACTCCCTTGAAACCCTCATGTCCTATTGCGACAAAGAGCGCCTCGAAACAAAAGTAACAAGAAAAATAGGTTTTTAAAAGTAATGATAATTATGACAGTATTAGAATTTTTTAGAAAGTATGATTTTGAGAGCGTGCTTCCGCATCTCGATCATCTATTTGTAGTGAACAGCAGGCATCATCTTTCTGATGCAAGTATTGAGGTTTTCCGTGGTATATATAACCATTGGGTCAATGAGTGCGAACCCAAACCCACAGATTTTTACATCGAGTTAGTTTCTAGATGGGAGATGACGAATTCTTTAATTGACTGGAACTGTTCTGTCAACGACAAAAAAGGGCTTTTGTATTCCGCTGCAGAACATAAAGATAAAATTGAAGTTTTGGGCATGGAGGTGAATATTCGAGACGATGTAGAAATCAGCGAAGTGGAGCTGGCTGCTGGTCTTTTCTGGGAAATGACCTATTATGGTCCTAAAGAAAATGGATAGTTATACGAAATTATGTTAATACGCACTATTGTTCAAAATAAAGTCGTATCTTTGTTGCACCTAAAAGAAATAAGGAATATGATTAACGGATTTAAGGTTATAACCCTCTGTGGTAGCACTCGCTTCAAGGAAGAATTCTTGGAAGCACAAAAGCGTCTGACACTTGAAGGCAACATCGTTATTTCTGTGGGGCTGTTTGGCCACTCTGGTGATGATGTGGTTTGGACAGAAGGTGTAAAAGACATGTTGGATCGTCAGCATCTGGCAAAGATCGACTTGGCAGACGAAATCTATGTCATCAATGTGGATGGCTATATTGGTGATAGCACAAGACGGGAAATCGCCTATGCAGATTACAGAGGCAAGTCGATAACATACCTTGAAAGCTGCATAAAGCCTAGTCTTTATGATAACTATGATGCACTTGGCGAACTATATGATGCAAAAAGAATTTCTGATGAGGATTTTGAACAAGCTGGACGTGATTTTGACAAAAAACGAGATGCAGCCATAGCTGAGTATAATGCTTACCAAGGCCCTTGGCCCTATCAATGGAAAAACATCGATGCTGTTGTTTGTGGAATCTTGCAGCAACATGGCCTTATTTCTATAGATTACCACGACATCAAAGACCTTTACGATGCAGATTGTGTATATGAAGCCCGCATAAAAGGAAAAGGAGCCAACGATGAAGAGCAACTTCAGAGCATCATTGACACTATCAGAAATGAATATTTAGCTCAACTACATTCTTCAAAGAAAGTCGTTGTAACGTTATGTGGATCGTCAGATCCTTCAGGCTTACTTGAAAAACTAGCTGATTGCATGAAAGGTTTGAATGCAGTTTGGCAAACAAGAAAACTCCCAACGGAAGCTCCGGAAATAGTTTTGTCAATAGTATATGTATTATAAATACTAAAACGTACACGATTATGAATATAAAAGAAAAACTTAACGATTGGGCAAAAGAGACTGTAGAAGTATATAAAAAGCAGTCTACAGAGATCGGTTTTTATACACAAACTCCATTGTCCATTTTTTTAAAGGATAATATACAAAAACCCGATTTACTCATTTTGGGAATAAACCCTGGCTCTGGAGGGGGTATAAGAAGGAATACAGGAACAGAATTGCTTAAAGGTAATCCCTGTTTTGAAGGCATGGATAGTGAGCGTATCATAAAAAACATGTCTGAAGAAAAAGATAACAATAAGAATAGAAAAGGGTGGGCTTTGTGGCATAGGGTGAACAACATGCTTAAATTTTCAAATAATGAAGATCATAAAAAAATATTAAGAAATCTCGACAGATTTGTCTTATCAAATATGATTTTCTTTGGAACAGAAAAGGAAAACCAAATACCAAATATTAAAAGAGAAGAATGTGCTAAACAAACAATAGAACTTATATCTATACTTCAACCTAAAGTTGTATTATTGTTAGGAAGTCAAAGTCGGAAATTGTTTGATCGAGTTTCTGAAAACAAATTAGAAGTGTTGGTGCCAAATTCTATGTATCATTGCATGTCTGGAAAAAGCCACGTACTTGCAATAAAACATACTGCATATTATTACTCTTCAATTGAGATGGAACTTATAGGAAAAACTATCGGATACATATTAGATCATCAAGATGAAACAATGAATAGCGAAACGATTAGAGATTCAAGCCTAAAAGCCGATATAATACGTTTCGAAGAAAGACAAAATACAGCGCAACTCCCCCATGATAATAATCTCTACTCTCTATCGAAAAGAATCATTGCTAAAGGCTGCAATAAAAGGATTGATTCTTACCTTAAATATGAATATTATTGCAAGGGAAATAATGGATACTATAGAAAGAATGGCATTATTTCTATTGGATTAAAAATAGATTATGAAGAAAAAAAATATGTCTTATATATTCTCTCAGGAGGCAATCATGCAGACAAATTTGAGAAAATGATTAGCGATTATTGTGAGGATAAAAAATGGCACAAATCGGATAATGATTTATCATACTCTGTAGACATCTCTACATCTGAGGATGTTATTGTGGATTTCATGGCATCCTTATTAGAGAAGATGAAAACATATCGCGAAACTGATTTGAAAGATAAAATCATTATATAAAAATGTACATATTATGAGAGTATTTGCACATTATTATTCTGACGAAATAACAGGTATAGAATATCGTTGGAGGACATTACTTCAATTGGGTGATTCCTGGGATATTTGTGGAACAGTGGTAATGAAAAACCCAGGTTCGTCAAGACCGACATGCCCAATCAATGATAATGATAGCGAACTCCTTAGTCATCTAAAAAGATTCGACAATGCTAATAGTTATATAGGACATGGTTGGTATCATTTTAGTGTTGATAATACGATGGGGCTTGTTCGTAATTTAATTGAAGCATATTTGGTGGCACATAACAAGCCAGTAGAAGGAGTTATTCAAATATTCAACTTGTTTAATATTAGGGACGTTGATCTTAATAAGGGTTTAGAAAAGATAAAGGCTTCTCAAGGTGAGCCCATTTTAATGACCACAGATGATGACATAAACAATTTGGTTCCGCCTATTTATCTTGGATGGGGTAATCTTAAAAACAATAAACTCTTCAAAGGTTATGCTGAAAAGTTCTTTGAAAAGGTAAAACAGGATACTTCATATTTAGATAAAGATTATAATAAGAATCCATTTTATCATCCACAATACTTGCTGGTATATGGTAACAAGAGAGAAAAATGTAAAGAGGTATATTCAAAATTCATAAAATAACCAATCATTCTCATCAATATCTTTCAACCTCTGCCCCAAAACGGCAGGGGTTTCTTTTATCTTTGCAACATAAAAGAAAAATGAAGTATGAACTCGAACAGAAAAGATTGGCTTATATTGGTGTTGACAATCGTTATTATTACCCTCGTCGCTATCATTTTATGTGGTTCATTAATGATGGCGTTTGATGGACGTGTGCTATTTCAACTATATGTTGCAGTATTGTTAAGTGTTTCTGCTACTGGCATAATGACGACTCTGATATTATACTCACAATGTAGACAACATGAGAAATGGGTAAGAGCGCAAAGAGTAATTATAGAAGAACAGATTAGAGACCAACGACTATTTGAGTCTAGACAAAGGCTGAAAGAAAAGGAACGGCTTTGGGATTTTCTAAGAAAACTATGTGATCAGGTTGAAGACCAGAAAATTTTACCAGAATACATCTACAAAGAACTATATAATGAAGACTAAAGATAAAAGAATTATGACTTTCAAAGAATTATTGAACAGTGTAACATTTGAGGAGGTGGCTCCCTGCCTTTTGCAGATGCATCCAGATGCAGAGGGTAATTTGAAATGGTATAAGATTCATTTCGACATGCTGCGTCAGATGACACCAAAGCGTCATGACGATGGTAATAGTGATGTGTGCAATATCACGATGAAGGACTGGGAAAATGGTCGTGATCCCCAACTCGACGCTTTCCCTATGGAGGGTGATTGGTGGGAACATTCGCTGACAAAAAAGCTTGTTATTGCCCCTGATGTCAAGGCTACCAATGCTGAGATTGCGGCTTGCTGCATCTGGCACACTTCATTTTATGGCTTTGTTGATGAGCAGCAAGAGGAGTATCTTAGGTTTGACGATGGAGATTTGGATATAGATGACAGGTGGGATGATTATATATATAATAAGGCGCGTGCAGAGAAGTATTTCTCCGTCATCCGCAGAAATGGTGGTTACATCCCATCAGTCAAAGAGTTGGCTCCATCAAAGGAACATGAATTAATTTGCAAAGTCAAAGAATATTTCAAGTGTATTAGCGATTCGAAGAATAATACAAAAAAGAAAAGATTGTTTAGAAAGGAGTTCTTAGGGTTTTACTATGAGCGTATGTTGAACATCAGCCGTTTTATCGCTCAGGCAATTCCGGCATTGAATGACGAGAGAAACAACATGAGTATTGAGCAATTGTGTGGTCTGTTTCAGTCAGACCTGTTCAGCTCAGAAACAATCACATCTTATGCTGATGAGAATTCAAATGGGACCAAGTATTTCTGTGAGTTGCTGGAGATGGAAGATATCAATACCAGATTAGACAGAATGGTAGTTGTCCTGACAACTGGCGAATGGCACCAGGAACTTACTGAAGACGAACAACGTTTGTGCAAGCTCCTTATTGGTAATTGCAAATCAAGCGACATCCTTGTAGCCACAGATCCCTCATTGGGCAGACAAGTACGTATTAACTACGCAACATTCAATTCAAATAATCCATTAGTAGAATAAGTAATATGGGAAAAAGGAAAAAGACATATGATGATTATATAAATAGTTATCCAATAAGTGAAGTCTGGGGCACTTATCATTATTTGGCACGAGAGATTGCTCCTCGATTGAAAGCATTCAAGGCACTCGATAAGCATGGATGGCCAGAAGATTTCGAGAATCAGGAGGATTGGAACAATGCCATTCAGAAGATGATAGATGCTTTCGTATTGGTGAAGGATTATTCCCCGTCTTATGAAGAAGATATACGAACTGTTGAACAAGGGGTGGAATTGTTCTGCAAGTATTATCGCGATTTGTCGGATTAACAATAATGATTCTGTATGAAAAGGAAGAAGAAAGACGACTCCGCTGAGAACTGGAGTTATAAGAATGACTACCCCATAGAAGAGGTTTGGAACACAGACAACTATTTGGCTGGGGTAATTGCTGCTCGATTAAAAGCATTCAAGGCTCTTGACAAGCATGGCTATTGTCCTGCGTTTAAGGGGATAGCAGAATGGAACAAGGCTATTCAGAAGATGATTGATGCGTTCGAATTGCTGAAGCGAATTACATCATTCAGCGATGAAGAAGAACAGACAATTGAGGAAGGATTGGATTTATTCCGCAAGCATTTCAGAAATTTATGGGATTAGCATATGGAAAGAAAAGAATTTGAAATTGACATACTATGTGACTATAGTGTCAAGATGATTGAGAGAGAAATCATACAAGGGTATAATAATACACGTTGTTATGACACTGATAATGGTGCGCTTTTATCCTTGCGTAAAAACATCATCAACAAGGAGATGCTTGCTCACCAGAAGGCTCTTTTGCCAGATATCATTACTTTCAATGACGCTCTTCGTGAGGCTCTCCGTGAGATGTATGATCGCGCTCATCGTATATGGGATAAAATGATTCAGAACATAGACGAGACTGATGGCGAAGAGATGGAACTGACCGCAAAGTGTTATTTAGGTTATAGTTACCCCAAACTACATCCCATACAAAGTGAAGATCGGCAGGATCTGTGGAATGCGCTTTGTGACGAAGATTTGAATCCATTGTACGCTGATGGCATATCTGTTCTGACCCTGACATTCCCAAGAGATGAAGGACAAAGTTTCGAGTCGTTCATTGGTATGGACTGCCCACCTCCAAACTGGAATGAGGGTCTTGACCAGGAGTTGACAAAGGACTTGCATCTGATAAGCCAATTCCACAATCTCTTTGAGCACATGCTCTTTGCTATCACTGATTTCATCTACGTGAGAAAGTTCTGGTCGGAGATTAATATCATCATTGATAAAGATCGTGACATAGAATAGGGGGCAGGCACCTCTGATTTAAAAGCCCCGATAGAATAAACTATCGAGGCTTTCTTTAGATTCAGGGGACTAATACCCCATGCAACTCGTTGCTCCAAGAGCTGTCAGCACTGCTGAGATGATCGATGCGAGGATCTGCAGCGTCCATTTGAGCGTTTCCTTCTTCGTCATAAGCTACCTCCTTTCTTGATTAGCTACCAGTGTCGAAGCCACCGCCGTTGTTGCCACTGCCGTTCTTGGTGAACGTCTTAGAGGCTACCTCGCTGGATACACCATTCTTGATGGCGATAGCCTTTACCAGTACAGTGTCGGTCAGAGTGAATGCCTCAGAGTAGAGCTGGCTCTCAGCCGTTGGAGCGCTGCCGTCTACCGTATAGCGGATCTCTGCGCCCTCAGGACCGCTCAGAGTTACCTGAGTCGTGTTGTCGAACGGAGTCTCACCGCTGATGGTCGGAGCATCCACACTCTCAGCCTGCGAACCACTGTTGCCGCCGCTGTTGCCACTGTTACCGCCGGTCTCTGAACCACTCGATGAACCACCGTTGGCTGCCTTCCACTCGGCTACTGCTGTAGCGATGGGCTTCAGGGTGGTCACGCTCTTCTCCTTGCCGTTCACCATCACCTTCTCGGTGGCGATGATGTTACGCAGCTCCAGCGTGCAGGCATCCTTGAACTTAGGACCGCAAAGGTTGTCGAGCTTGGTCGAATCGGGCAGGAATCGGATGTGAATCGCCTTGACGATTTCGTTAGGATTCAGGCCGTCCATAGCTGCGATGTTCAGCACTGCCTTGTCCTTCATTACCTCAGCGGTGGGGTAGAAGGTACCCAGCGAGCCAAGCTGTACAGGCACGCCCTGTGCCACCAGTTCGGGCAGACATTCGGTGATCTGCAGCAACACTCCCTCGACGATGGCGCGTCCGTAGAGTGAGCCGTGATCCGTCATGTGCTGTGCGAAGCCTCGCAGCGAAAGGGTCTTCTGCTGGTCGACCTCAGGATAATACTTACCGTAGGCCGAAGAGCCCTCGATCTTGTTCTGTCGGAGATTAATCCCCATTGCAATTTTCTGTGTTGCCATAATTTTTAAATGTTGTTCGTGATATTAGAATATTGTTGCGACCATCTACATCGGCTGGCCACCTACCGCCTTTTGTCTAATGACTCTGCAAGGGAAGTGCAAGGTGAATGCGGAGACAAGCTCGCTTGGCCTTCGCTGAGCCGCAGCCTTCACTCGTACTCGCCGCTCGGCTTGCCGCTTGGCTCGCCAAGAACTTCTTGTTTGCGAGTACAAAGGTACAAAAAATATAGATACAAACCAAATTTTTCGCTAATTATTTTTTAATTATTTTTGGGGTAATAATGACCCAGTATCCATCATTTAACCAGGTCGGCTATGACCATCAATCAGGTCGGCTACGACTGCCTGTTTAGTCGGCTAAGACTGTCCATCAGCTCCCCAGCGATTCTGGGGCAGTAACACAGTAACACAGTAACATTAGGATTTTTATAATTGCAGATAAATACTCTGAATATTATATATTAATAATAATATATTATAATATATTATTATTAATAATATATAGAATGATAATAAAATCCATTATAGATTTTCCCTAATGTTACTGTGTTATTGCGTTATTGTGTTACTGCGTAGATGTCTTATTACCGATTTGATTGACAACCATATCCTGAAAAGGTTGACACTGTTCCTGAAAAGGTTGACACTATTCCTGAAATAGTTGACGATGTATTAAAAAATAGCGTATTAAATGACACAACGATGTCAGGCACCTCTATGTGTCACTTTTATATATTCTCGGCTGCAACCCTGATACGTCTTGACAAGTCGAAGAGTGCGCCTCGCAACTGTTCTGCCTCTTCTTCAGTGAAGCCTCCTACACCACCATTCCCATCAATGCCGTCCATTTTGTGGTAAAACCACGATGACGAACGCTGAAAATAGGTGTTAGCAAAATCACGCCAAGAAATCGCCATTTGTATATCTCTTAGCTTTTTCTTCATATCGGTTGTGATCTCTTTTGTTGCAATAACTGTTTCCATACTCTATTTGTCTAAATGAATTATACATTGAATAGTCTAATAACGAGTTTGTTGCATAGTGATTCTGTTTGCAAAGATACTACAAATTTTCGTATTACCGCAAGGATTACTACAAATTTTCGTAGTTATCTTCTGTATTTAACATATTATTAAATTTATCGCTGCAAAGATAGTGCATTTTGGGCTATTCTCCAAATTATTTCTCATTTATTTTGTTATTTATCCCTCATTTAGTAGACATAAAAATGCCCCTCACGCTTGAGGGGCTGAAAAACTTAGTTAACTTTAAATTTAATGCTATGAAAATAGAAACGTCATCACGACGGCCGGATATCTTAAATCCTTGATGGGAGAATGGAATACACCAATCCCATGTTGGATATTACTCTCTTGAACGTATGTAGGGTTGTCGCTTTCCCTAGTGTTCGATTCTCAATTAACTGGGTGCAAAGATAAAGGATTTATCTGTATTGCCAAAGAAAAATGCAATTTTTTTTAAAAATGTTGGTAAATGGCTGGATAATTCGTATCTTTACCACTAAAAAAGCTGATTCGAGACCTCGCGAATATAATGTCCAAGTAAAAAACAAAGGTTCAAGAAATCAATGTGTGACACAAAGGGCGCTCCCTTTGTGTCATTTTATTATATTAAAGGTGTAATGGATGATAACGGCATGACGAGGTTTATGGAAGTGAATGATGAAGAGGGGTGGGATTAAAGGTTGATTTATTAACGATTTGTTGATAACTTGCGAGTTATCAACAATTTTGTGATTATTAACATAAAAAGAGATATAACGTATAGAAAATAGTGTTATATTTGCAGTCCCAAATGACGCGCTAATAACATGAATCTTGATTATGATAAGTTATTAACCGGATTGATTGAAAATATCTCCGGTTTCAGGAAGAAACGGCCTTCTGCAAGCCTGAATGTCCACCTGCTTGGACTGATTGCAGAGACGGCAGAGGTGATACGTCTGCTACGGTCTGGGGTACTGGAGTACGTCAGGCATCATATTGTATTGGAGACGCCCTGGCACCTCAACTTCGCTCAGTTGTCGGACGATCTGCTTCTGTTGGAACTGCCGACGGAGGGCCTGACGGCTGTGAAGAATGATGACTTCTGGACTGAACTCTCCAGGACTGACAACCTGGAGCTTACCGATGTCGATGCCCTTGCCCAGATGGCCAGTTTGATCAAGGGTTGTACGACGCTGCCTTATTTTCAGCTTTGCAAGACGTTCAACAACTCGCTGAGTGCCCTGAGCGGCTTATGCATGGATATAGCCGACGAGCAGTCGCGTCATCGTACGAACGAGGAATACGAACAGCTGTACTTTGACGAAGTGAAGCGCTTCAACTCATCGAGACCTGGCCGCAAAGCGCGCAAGTCGTATGAGGGATGGCGCGAGGACGAGGCCTTCGGCTATCCTGACATCGAGGAGCTGAAGGAGTATCGTTTTGAGAAGCTGTTGAAACTGCTTGACACGGGCATCCTCGACTCAAAGACCGCTCATGTGCGCCATCTCAACAAATACGTTGGTGAGATGGATTTTGACTCGATTGAGGATCCTACAGAGCGTAAGCGTTACATCAAGCTATATGCTGTTTTCAGGAGGTTCTTCGATTATAAGGATGGGTTCTTCGTGCCCAATGCTTATCACTTGGGTCATTTCTTCTACAGGGAGAAAGACGCGCCCAATATGAGTTCGCTTCGCAACGAGTTCCTGAAGTACCTCAAGAAGATAGAACTGGCTCAGGCTGAGATGCAGAAGATCATGAACGAGCAGGCCGAAGCCGCAAATCGTCAGGACGACGGGACTGAAGATCTGAATTACTTTGCCCCAACCAAGCATCTGAAGCTGTTGCTGAGGGAAGAATGGTTCAGTCTGCTCGTGGTCGACGAAAAGAAGTATGGTGTGAAATGGACCGACGGTGCTATCGACAAGCTGATGTCCTCGCAGTGGGGTGAGCAGATAGCGCACGACTGGGCTGTGAAGGACAAGCGTCTGCAGCTGAAGTGCATGGTGATAGGTGTTCTGAAGGATGCTGGCATCATCAAAGGCAGCTATAATCAGATAGCTAAGTTGCTCGACATCGAGGGCGAGAATACAGCGACGCTGGCGAAGTATATGGGACAGGGCAAAAAACAGGGCTTTTCAGAGTGGCTCGAGGCTGACACAATTTCTGAATAACGGACATTTTCCGATTGTAACTATCCGATTGATTAATTCTTGTAAAATCAATCGGATTTTTTTATTTTTCTTTTCCCCTTTGTTTATCGGGGTTTCAGACGTTTTTGTTCATCCGATTGAGAATCGGACAATCTTTTTTTTGTCAATCGGATAATCGGATTTTACCTTTGCATCGTAAAACCCGAGATTGAGTGAGAGTTACCATGGTGAAAAGTCGACTACCTCAGCCCGTCTCACAAAATCGAGGAAATTATGGATTATAAAAACAGACAAGATTGTGTCTGGCACGATGGTGTCAGGATTAAGGACTCAGCCCTTGTGGCTATGGCGAAGAGGGCAGGCAGCTATGCACTGGCTGAGCATTATATGGTGTCGTTGATGGCTCATGGACTTATCTATGGCTATAACGATTATATCGATCTCGTGAATGAGGTCAGGGCTTACTATCAGGTAGAGAAGATTCCTGTGCCTAAGCAGGATGCTGAGAATCATGACGGGCAGTCAATGACCAGGCAGCGACATCTGGACCACTACAGGAAAACGTATCAGAAAATGACAGCCCCAGAGAAAGAGCATCTTTTGCAGAAAGCACTGAAGGCCTTGATTGGGAATTATCCAAAGTTGTTCAGGAAGAAGAACCACTGGCTTGGTATCTATCTGGTTATGAGAGACAGGCTGGACTATGGGCTGAGCCAATGTGGCTTCCTGGTCATCGCCTCTCATGCCACTCCTGAATTGTGGCCTGATAATCTGAAACTGACAGACAACATCTTTAAGAATATGAATAAGGTGTTTGATGCGGACAGTTTCGATGAAGCCTACTACGAAATGGACTACAATCCGATGGTGGCTCTCTGCGATACGTTCTGGGAGGTGTTGATGCAGCAGTTTGAAGCATAAAACACACTGGAAAAATACGAAGTAAATACGAACTTTACGAAAAAAATACGGAAAAAATACGATAATACGGAATCGACCGGGGCGTGTTTCTTTTATGCCTACCTTTGCATTGTCGAAAGGACAAAAGACAAAATAACATAAGTATTAATTTAATTGAATGTACAAAATTATGAAGGGAACAAAAAGAAGTTTGGTTGTATCAGTGAATCCACTGACAGCCGCAGAGAAGAAAAAGGTGATGTCTCAACTGACTCAGGGCATGAAGCCCATCAGGGAGGATCAGATCAGCAAGGTGGAGATGAACGAGGAGTTCGGATTGGCAGGCAAGATGATGCTGGCACTGCTCTACCAGTGGCTTAGCAAGGATAACCGTAAGGCCATGAACCGTCTGCTGCAGTTCTACCATCCACTCGACAAGGCGATGATGATTTATGCACTGTTGCTCTACCTAATGACCGGCAAGCTCCTGAAGATGAACAACGCCGTGGCTCAGCAACACTACAATCAGATGGTGGAGTATGTGGACGATGACATGGTGACGCTGCCTTCACATAAGCATTTGATGAGACTTTACGAGAAATACGGGCTTTTTGCGCCCATCGAATAAGAAGGAGGTTTGGATATGAAGACATTCAGAAACAAATTTGGAATCGAGGTCAACATCTGCTGTGCCTCGTGTCAGTTTAAGGACTACCACAGTAAAACTGGCGAACGTATCTGCTTGCTCAAAGAGCAACCTGTAGACAGTAAGGACATCTGCGATGACTGGCATCTGAGTCAGGGGCTTGAGAATGCCGGACTGGGTGATCGCAAGAAAATTAAAATTTAGTATTAACATTTCGATAAAGAAAGGATTTTATTATGAAGGTAAGTGAAAATTTGATGACTCAATTGATGGTCATGGAGGGGCTCTCTTTGGAGGCTTACGAGGATTGTGCAGGCGTACCGACAATCGGCTATGGTCACACCAAGAACGTACAGATGGGCGACCGTATCTCGAAGTATTGGGCGAAGGAACTGCTGAAGGATGATGTCAGGGAGGTGGAACAACAGGTGCTGGATTTGAATGTGGCCCAGACACAGGGGCAGTTCGACGCACTAGTATCGTTCGCCTTTAACCTGGGCATCGGTCGACTGAAGAGTTCCACCCTGCTGAAGGTCATCCGAGAAGGGGGCAGCAAGAACGCCATCAAGAAGGAGTTCAAGCGATGGGTCTACGCTGGTGGCAAGAAGCTTCGAGGACTGGAGCTTCGTCGCGAGTGGGAGGCAAAGAGATTTTTCGATTAATTAATTAAAATGCAAAAGAAATATGTATTCGTCATGAATGCGATCGAGCTGTTACAGAAGCTCGTCATGGGAAAGAGAGTGGAAGGTGTCCTGTATATGGATGAGGACACAGGTAAATTAACCTTTAAGGCGTACAACCGTACATGCCCGAAGAAGCGCGCCAAGGACCGACTGATCTGTGCGCTGGAGAACGGATGGCTGAAGGAGAGTCCTCAGCGTATCAAGTTCTTCAACTCCGTCAAGAAGGAGTTAGGGGTGCCTCGAATAACAGAGGTCATGGCTCGCGAACTGGATGCCGCCATGTCGGCAATGATCAGGGAGAAGCTCGCTGAGTTTCGCGAAAAGACCATCGATGACATCCTGGATGAAGTATAGTTTTTCGACGGAATAACTAAAATATGGGATTTTGTTATCAGAAGAATTTCTTTAATCCGACGTTGCCAGTGGACGAGGCCCAGTTTTGGGCTCTCGTCAGGGCAACGAAATGGAACGAAGCCATTGACAAGTTCCGTGAGACTGGGGATCAGAAGCTAAAACGTGGGTTGCCTGCGTTCATCTTCCAGGCTACCTTCGATGAGACGGAATCGAAGAAAGGAATCGTGGGTGCCTGGCGCAAGCAGGCGGCTACTCGTCTTTCAGGTCTTGTTGTAATGGACATTGATCACATTGACGACCCTATGGCGGTTTTTGATTCTTGGCAAGGATCACACGGATGGTCACGTATATTGCTCGTTTACATTACGCCAAGTGGTAAGGGGCTCAAGGTGGTCTTCAAGGCTGACCCCAAAGAGGGTAATCTTATCGATAACCAACACTCGATGGCGAAGATCTTAGGTGTGAAGGTTGACGAAAGTTGCAAGGATGCCAGCCGCATGAGCTTCATCTGCAAGGAATCGGATATTCTATTTATTAACGACGAATTATTTACATATGAGAACAAAGAATTTGCTAAAAAATACGAGCCTGACTATAGGGCTAATCATAGTGGTGCTACTAAGAGTGATAATTTGGCCAGCAAGGCAGCTGTGGAAGGGGCTGGGAATGTCGGCCAGGTGGATGGTGAGCCAGTATCGATAAAGTGGTGTGGTTATGATGTTCAGCGTATTATTGATCAGCGCTATGCTGACAAGCTGCCCTGTGCAGACGACTCAAACAGGCATAAGGAGTCGCTCAAACTGGCCACTGACCTGCTGCTTATGCTCGACGGGGATAAACAGACAGTCCAGAAGGTTGTCGAGGCGCAGTCGTGGGTCCAGGAGATCATCGACGAGCGTAACGAGAATGTTTCGCAGACTGTTGACAGTGCTGCCGATTGCGTCGCTCAGAAAGAGAAGAAGTATGCAAGCTCTCTGCCATCAAAGGCTATGCTCGAAGCGATCCAAGGGTTCACTGGTAAGACGTATCAGGAGATCACGAAGGGCACGAAAGCGTCGCCGGCGGCGTTAGCCGATGATGACATGGCCAGATGGCTGTGGGATTGGGGTGAGCAGATAGAGGCGATGTTCGAGGTTTATCCTATTCTACAGGACATCTGCAAGGGTCTGAAAAGAAATCAATATCCTGCGGCATTGTTCGTGGCTGGTGGGCTGATGATGACCTTGATGACAAGGTGTACCTATCGCTTTTATCATCGTCCGGAGGAACTGCGACGACTCAATAACTCGACGCTGATCATTGGTGATCCTGCATCAGGTAAGAGCTTTGCGACTCGATTGTATAAGCTGTTGGCGGCTCCTATCGTATATGCAGATAAGGTGGGCAAGGATGCCATCAATGCCTATCGAGAGCAGATGAGGACTAAGGGCGCCAACAAGGAGAAGCCGAAGAAACCCAAAGTCGTTGTCAGAATTCACCCAGCGCGAACCTCTAATGCCCAGTTCATTCAGGATATGGTGAACAGTGTAGAGGAAGTCGATGGCGAGATGATGCAGCTGCACATGCTGACGTTCGACACGGAGCTGGATAATACGCTCAATCTGCAGAAGGGTGGGGCGTATATCGACAAGCAGAGTCTCCAGCTGAAAGCGTTTCATAACGAGGAGGACGGTCAGGCGTATTCGAATAACGATTCGATATTCCAGGAGTTCTTCGTGGTTTGGAATTACATCTACACTGGCACACCCATCGCCCTGAAGAAGATGGTGAACGAGCAGAATTTCGGATCTGGACTGGCAACCCGCTTGACCTGTATCCCTCTGCCAGCCACGAATTTCGAGATGATGGAGCGTGAGTCGAAGGTGGACTTTGAGAGCGATGGCCGCCTGAAAGCCTGGGCGTTTAAGCTCGACAAGATGAAGGGTTTGCTCAGTGTCGACAAGATTGTGGATGAACTCTACGATTGGACTGCTCGCCGCATGATGGATGCCAAGGAGAATGAATCCAAGGCCGACGAAATGCTGCTGAAGCGTTGTGCCTATCATGGTCTGAACTTCTCTGCGCCTTTCATCGTGATGCGCCATTGGGATCAGCTGAAGAAAGATGGTGACTTCTGGTATGGCGAGTTTGAGACTGACGATACGGATTGGCGACTCGCTGAATTGATTATCAACATCCAGTATGCCTGCCAGCGTCACTACTTTGGTGCCATGGCAGAGAATTACTTTGATAACAAGCAGCGTGAGGCGAATGTGAATGTCCGTCGTAAGCAGAAGACCCTTGAGGCCTTCGCCCGTCTACCAGATGAATTCACTGCTGATGATGTGATGAGGTGCTTTAATCAGAGTTGTGAATCGGCTCGTGTTAAGATTAACAGGCTGCTGAGAGATCATCTGATTGAGAAGACTGCCGAATTCAAGGAGAACGGCACTACTAAGGCAAGGTATCGTAAGACTGGCACCATGATCAGCTAGACGCAGTAACGCAGTAACACAATAACATTACGATTTTTTTATTTTCAGTTATGAAAGAAGTTAAAGTAAATAGTAAGATGAAACTCTCCGAGCACTTTATGCTCGGGGAGCTCTGCAAGACCAGTCATAAGACTGCTATCGAAGGAAGATCGAATTCCTGAAAGCATAAAAAAAGAGAGGCTCAGCGGCCTCTCTCTTTGTGTGTGGGGTGTTATTCGTAATAGGTGAATGTGCGGGTGGTGATCATTTCCTGACCCATCATCT
>JAEEGK010006141.1_pt1 | contig 28937 bp, 24 predicted proteins | sample 8958771 | NCBI WGS metagenome assembly JAEEGK01 (sample SAMN16246547, study PRJNA631951) | gut metagenome | biome: gut microbiome; feature: rumen; material: SC-attached | host: Bos | place: Iran: Karaj | collected 2018-10 | reverse complement strand
CATCTGATGAATATATTAGAAAGATAGTTGGAGACAACGACACAGATCTTAAGCTTGCTATCATGGCAGACGTTGGAAGATGTAACTACAAGGAGGATATTCACGACAAGAGCGAGAGCCCGGTTGATTTGATTAGAGTAGCTACATACCTTCACCAGTTGCCGGGTGCAGTTGCTATGATTGAGGATGCTGCAAAGAAGGGCTACGAGACAACCTGTAACATCATGGCTATCTCTACAGCTCAGATGGATGACATCAAGGCAGCTCTTGATATTGTTTGTCAGACACCTATCGAGTGTGTATACATCGTAGACAGCTACGGTTCATTATATCCAGAGCAGATTCAGCGTATCGCTGACGTATACTGCAACGCAGCAGCCAAGTATGGCAAGAAGGTTGGTATTCATGCTCATGACAATCAGAAGCTTGCATTTGCCAACACAATCGAGGCAGTAGGTGATGATGTAGACTTCCTTGATGCAACATACTGCAGCATGGGACGTGGCGCTGGCAACTGTGCCATGGAATTGCTCTTAGGCTTCCTCAAGAACCCTAAGTACAAGGAGAGATATGCATTCAAGTTTGCTGAGGACTTTATGATGCCACTTAAGGAGCAGGGCGTTGTATGGGGTTACGACCTTCAGTACCTTACAACTGGTCTCTTAAATCAGCATCCACGTACAGCAATCGAGTTTACCAAGCAGGATAGAAAGGATTACTTCGCATTCTATCAGGAGATGCTTAACCTTGACTAATTTAAAGCGTCAATAATTATATTTGCAATGTTTGCCCAGGTATGGTTTTTGGAAGCAATTTCATAACCATTCTGGGCTATTTTTTTAAGCTTACCCAAATCTGATAGGGCGTTATCAACTATCTGAGCTGTTTCTACTATATTATTAAGATTGTAATAAAGGATGTCTTGTTTATCCTTATATTCCTTTAATAGAAGAGTTGTTGCATCAGTTAGCACAGCAGCTCCATTAAGCTGTCCGGAAAACACTCTGTCATGACTGCCAGCCTTAAAGTTTGGCATGATATTTACGGCAATCTTAGCCTTATTAAATACTGTAAAGGTAAGATTAAATGGAATCTCTCTGTGAATGGTTGCATTTTTCAAATCCAGCTCTTCCCAAAGGTTTCCAAACAGGTGAAGGCCAGCTGTGTTTTTATCAAGAGCCTCCACTAAAGCCTTTCTATTAAGGCAGCGAATGTAGGTGTCCGCCAGATAGAAAATCTGGGTATGCAAAGGCTTGTCAGAGTTGATATAGTCATAGATTTCATTTTCTGCCAGTGTATCCACAGCCTTTTCTATTGTAAGCCCAGAGTCTGCCTTCATCATTTCTATTAACGTATATACGTTATCTTTTATCATATCAGGCAGCTTTAATATAGAAGCCTCTATCCTGGTTGGGGCAGTATAAGTGCCGGAAAAAAGCACTTCATATGGCCTGTTTTCAAAGCTATCCCAGTCAATGGAATCCACGCCAAATGCCAGCTCGCCGGTCATTGGAGTCACCAGAACAGACTTTATATGAGGATAGTATTTTAAGACGTAATCCCTATGATTTTGGTCTAGACAGATTATGTTAAAGTTCTTTAGTTTGCTTTTAAGGGTGTCGTGATGATAGAGGGGATGGTCCAAAAGAATATCAAAAAATGGAGCATCAACATGATCTAAGAAAAATGAATCATCATCCATAAGAGCGCAGGGCAAATCTGAGTTGAAATCAATAAGGCAGTCAAATTTCTGGCCGACATATTGCTCCAGATCATCTAAGGCATCCTCGTCCACTTTAAAGTACTCAACACTGTGGCCAAGGGCTTTAAGTGCCTCACCTAAAGCATCCCCAAAATATAAATAAGAATTGTAGCATACGGTTTTCATTTCAAAAATTAAAAATCGCATAAAAGCCTCCCCGCATAATAAAATGAGAATACTCATGTAATCATTCAGAATAATTACTTTTCACAGAAAATTTTAACATACAATTGGGGTACTATGATATACTTTATATATAAATATCAAAGGGGAAGGCTTATGATAAAAGCGGCAGCATACAATTGTGAACCACTACAAAATCCTTTTAAATTTGACGAGATTTACGACATGATAAGTCCTCAGAGAAGGGCTCATGTTGATGAGGCCAAAACCATGAAGGGTAAGTGCGAGCGATTGGGAGCTTCCCATCTTTTAGAGAAACTTCTTTGGGAGAATCATATTCAAAGACCTTATGTTTATTCCACCACATCCCAGGGCAAACCTATCTTTATACAGCCTAAGAATGTTGAGTTTAGTATTTCGCATTCCGATTATTTTGCGGTTTGTGCCATTTCAGACAAGCCAGTTGGTATTGATGTGGAACGCATTCGTCCTTTTGATAGAAAATTGGTGGAGAGATATTTTACCAAGTACGATTTAGAATTTCTTGAATCTGTTAAGAGAAATGAGCTGGATAAAAAGTTCACTGAAGTATGGACCTTCAAAGAGGCAACCAGCAAGATGATGGACAGGCCTTTGATGCAGGTGATGCAGTGGGTGGATTACAGTGAGTACTGTGACTGCGAAAAGGGCAAGCTGGAGTGGACCAAGCAGGGCTTTGAGTTTAGAGATTATTACATTACTTTATGTTATGAGGATTCCAGACAGCCAATTCAAATGGGCCTCTACAATCCAAATGATGGAAGATATTATTAACTATTCAGGAACCCAGGTTTTTGAATAGTTTTTTATTTGCTATTATAATAGAAAAAACAGCCGGTTTTCATTATATTTTGATTATATTTTGGGTTGACATCTTCCTTTATTGTGATAGAATTTTTATAGTTTTATACTGTAAACCATTAAAGTGATAAAACAAATCAATTATTAGGAGTGACGATATGGAATCTAAAAAGGTCCTTTCTATTCTTGTCGAGAATACACCAGGTCTTACAAGCAGAATTTCAGGTTTGTTTTCCCGCAGAGGCTACAATATCGATAGCTTTTCAGCTGGGGTTACAGCAGACCCTAGATACACTAGAGTTACTATCGTAACACATGGTGATGACATGATTTTAGAGCAGATTGAAAAGCAGGTTTCAAAGCTTACCGAAGTCATGAACGTCAAGGAGTTAAAGGACGGGCTTTCAGTTACAAGAGAGCTTATGTTAGTTAAGATTTCAGCTCGTAACACTGATAGACAGGATGTACTTACTATTGTAGAGATTTTCCATGGCAAGGTTGTGGATGTTACTCATGATTCCATGGTTCTTGAGGTTACTGGCAATCAGAGCAAGTTGGATTCATTCCTTGATATGTTGGGAGATTACGACATTCTCGAGTTGGCTCGTACAGGTCTTACAGGTCTTAGCCGTGGTACAGACGATGTAGTTATCTTGTAATGGTTTATCTATATAGTATTTGCTAAGTTTTTAATTTTTTATTGATTCACATAGGAGGAATAAGAAAATGTCACAAGACGCAAAGATTTATTATCAGGAAGATTGTAATCTTTCATTATTGAAGGGTAAGACAATAGCTATTATTGGTTATGGTAGCCAGGGTCACGCTCACGCACTTAACCTTAAGGAGAGCGGTTGCGATGTTATCATCGGTCTTTACGAGGGTTCTAAGTCATGGGCTAAGGCTGAGAAGCAGGGACTTACAGTTTACACAGCTGCTGAGGCTGCTAAGAAGGCTGATATCATCATGATTCTTATCAACGATGAGAAGCAGGCTGATATGTACAAGAAGGATATCGAGCCAAACCTTGAGGCTGGCAACATGCTTATGTTCGCTCATGGTTTCAACATTCACTTTGGTTGCATCAAGCCACCAGCTGATGTTGATGTTACTATGATTGCTCCTAAGGGACCAGGTCACACAGTACGTTCTGAGTACCAGGCTGGTAAGGGTGTTCCTTGTCTTGTTGCTGTAGAGCAGGATGCTACTGGTAAGGCTCTTGATCTTGCACTTGCTTATGCACTTGGTATCGGTGGTGCTAGAGCCGGCGTTCTTGAGACAACATTCCGTACAGAGACAGAGACAGACCTCTTCGGTGAGCAGGCTGTACTTTGTGGTGGTGTATGTGCACTTATGCAGGCTGGTTTCGAGACACTTGTTGAGGCTGGCTATGATCCAAGAAACGCTTACTTTGAGTGTATCCACGAGATGAAGCTTATCGTAGACCTTATCTACCAGTCAGGCTTCGCAGGTATGAGATACTCAATCTCTAACACAGCTGAGTACGGTGATTACATCACAGGACCAAAGATCATCACAGAGGATACTAAGAAGGCTATGAAGCAGGTTCTTTCAGATATCCAGGATGGTTCATTCGCTAAGGAGTTCCTTCTTGATATGTCTCCAGCAGGCCGTCAGGTACACTTCCAGGCTATGAGAAAGCTCGCTTCTGAGCACTCATCAGAGAAGGTTGGTGAGGAAATCCGTCAACTTTACTCATGGAACAACGAAGAAGATAAGTTCATCAACAACTAATCTTAAATTACTTCATTGTAAATTTTATAGAATTAATAGATTGCCTAAATCATTGAAAGATGGTTTAGGCAATTTTTTTTTGATATTTTTTGGCAAAATAGGAAAAAATCTCATATTTTTTTTGAATAGTAAATAGAGGGTAAAAAATAAATATCTTTAATATGGTTTAGCCAGAAAAAAGATAGTTGATTATATATATGTTATAAATCAAAATTTTTAGAATTAAGCTAAATTAACTATTTAAGGAGGTAGAAGTTATGACAAATGAATTTGCAAAAAACAGCAATAGAGGAGGCAACAATAGAGGAGGTAGCTATAGAGGAGGCAGCTATAGAGGAGGTAATGATAGAGGAGGTAGCTATAGAGGAGGTAGCTATAGAGGTCGCAGCAATAGAGGAGGCAGCTATAGAAGAGGCAGCAATAGAGGTGGCGGCTATAGAGGAGACAGCTATAGAGGTCGCAGCTATAGAGGAAGAAACTTTGGAGGCAATAACTTTGGTGAAAACAATTTTGGAATAAAACATTATGGTAAATATCAGTATACTGTAGAAAATAGCAGTATAAGTAATCCCTATGTAAGTACTTATGGTGTAGATAATGAAGGTGTTAATAATGCTATTTATATTAATGGTAAGAAATATATAATTGGCGGATTCCTTGATTTGAGTAACCATTTTTTAGGTGATCGTAAACCAGAAACAATTGATATAGATGATTTTTTGGGAAATGAAATTGTTCATGTTACATTTCCAGGAAGATATGGAGAGAAAACGGATACTTTTGTATTTAAAAATCAAAAGTTAAGTTCCTCAATGACAAATGAGCGTGATTTCCATATTAATGATTATATATATCTTGATATAGTTGAAGTTGATCAAGATATAGAATCAAAAAATGTAACGGAAGTAACGGTTAGTAGGGATCACGAGCCAATTGGTTTATTTAGATTTTTTGGAGAAAAGCTATCTAGTTTAGAGAGCATAGAAACAGGATTCTATTATAATAATGAAACACAGCAATATGAAAAAGCAGCTGCGTGGCTGAAGTCATATTATAATAAACTAACAGGAGAATATGTAAGTAATAAAGAAGTTTTCTTTAATCATAATATAGAATCTTTGGCAGATATATGGGTTGGGAGAGGTTTTATTAGTGAAAATGATTTAGATATAGAATTAGAGGGTGTTGAAGCACCTATTAAAGAACGTTCTGAAAAGAGAAAAGAACCAGCTAAGGATGAAACACCAATTACGGAAAGTAATGCATCAAAATATGAAGGAGATAAAAGTATACTATCTACAGGTGAACCATCAACAAGTGAACCATCAACAAGTGAACCATCAACAAGTGAAGTGGTCCAGGATAAGATTCAACCGATAGTAGAAGCTGTCAGATTAGCAAGTGAAGATGTTATAGAAGAGAATCATCCGATGGTACAGGATGAAAGTTTAGAAAGGGTAGCAGGTTCTGAAAAGGGAAAAGAGCCAGAGAGTAAACAAAAGGATTATAAAAAAAGAGTAATTGAAGATGGTAATAAGGGTATCATTAAGATAGTTATGTCTGATATGCACGACAACGTACAAGGTTATTTCATATACAAAGATAAAATACTTGATAGGTATGCAGTATTAAAAGATGTAAAATATAGAAATCCTAAGACGAATAAAGTAGTTAAAGGGAATGGCGTATATACGAAAGTATTCAATCAAGAAAAAGGTATATGGAATGAAAGAAAATACCTAATAAAGGGAAAAAATGAAGGTTTATTAAATCAATATTGTAATAATGGTAAGTGTAATTTTCATGGGGATGATGTTAAGTTATTAAATTCTGTTTATTATGATCAAAAAGGGAAGGTGTTAGCGTATATGGAAGCGAATCCAACAAAAATGCAACTTCCTGATGGGGCTTATATTAAGCTTGATCCTGCTATAACTATGTTAAAAGCAAAACGTAATGGGGACACATTTGATGTTTCAGTAGTTAAAAACAATGAAAAAATATTAGTAATAAAGGATAATATAGTTAAAAATATCACGTCATTACTTGATGCTACAAAAATTGAAAAAGTTTCCTTAAATGACAAAGAACAAGATGAATCTAAATTAAAGAAAGGAGCATTAACAAATAATACTACAGAAGAAAATAATACTACAGAAGAAAATGTTTTAGAAGAAAAAAAGCCTACAGAAGGAAATAAGACTATAGAAGAAAATAAGCCTATAGAAGAAAATAAGGCTATAGCAGAAAAGAAAGAGGAAATGCATTTGGAAGGGAGTCCATATATAACAGATTATCCTCGTAAAGAAATGAATCTGCAAAAAACAATAAATCAAATCTTAGAAAAAAACGACTTTAGAATCAATAACTGTGTAATACAATAACGTAACTCCCTTGAAATTAGCTATTTTAAAAGAGCACCGTCTAAGGTGCTCTTTTTATGTTCGTTGTCTATGCCTCCCGATAGTTAGAAACATCATTTTCCCTAAAGTTCTTATTTCTAAAGAATTTATACAAATGAGATGAGATTTTTAAATCCGTATATACGTCGGCGTATTCCCTTGGAGTGTATTCGGTGACGAAGTTGGTGGCAAAGTTTTTGTTCATGCCACGTGATTTGCACAAATCCACAGCCTTGTTGTAGGCTACAGCGGCCTTGGCTTCGCTGGAGTATCGCCCGATAATAAAGTCTCCATTTAAGTGAATTTTAGCTACGTATTTAACTCGACCGGATTTATCTTCCTTAGTGACACCGTGATATTTATTGACTAAAATAATATTTGAGTATCGCATATCAAATTCATCACCATTGGCAAAGAGATAGTCCTTGCCTTTGACTGCGTAGGGCTTGATGCCGTAGCGACTTAGGATGTTGTATTGCATGCCATAGTCGCTGACGAATAAATGCCCGCCACGGAACTGGATTTTGTGACTTGAATAATAGAATAAATCATCCTTATCAAACTTTAGGATGGTGGATTGATCAAGGTAATAAATAAAATAATTATTCTGAAGATAGATAGGGTTTTTGATATAGATTTTGTTGTCCCTAAAATTTATCAAAATCACTATCTTTTCAAAAGGCAGAGCCTTTATTTTGTTTTGATAGGAAAGCAGAGTGATAGAATCATTTTTTAAAATGGACCAGGCTTCGTTGTAGGCCTTATTGCACAAAGCCTCAGTTTCAAAGCTTCCGATGCTGATGTGTTTGCCATTGTAGGTGATATTTCCGCGGTAGTAGATATCGCCGTTTTTCTTTGTCGCTTTGTATACTCCAGGTTTCAACTCAAATCTCCTTGATTCTATCATTGCTGTATTATATTATTTATTGGGCTGTCATTGATTGAGCTTACAATCATTGAAAGTATTATATATATGATTTTACACTTTTGCGAAGGTGAATGTATTAAAAAACTATGAAAACTTTTTATTTTGAATCTAAAAAAACGGCCTTTAAAGAGGGCATTAGAGATGGTATTCCAATTGGATTAGGATATTTGGCTGTTTCCTTTTCCCTTGGTATTCTTGCAAAGAATTCCGGACTATCTCCATTCCAAGGATTTTTGGCTTCGCTTTTAAATAATGCCAGCGCCGGTGAATACGCCGTGTTTACATTGATTGGTGCAGGGGCTACCTATTTAGAGGTGGCACTGATGACCTTTGTGGCCAATGCCAGATACCTGCTTATGTCCACTGCAGTCAGTCAAAAGATGCATGAGGATACTCCGCTGATTCACAGGCTTGCTGTTGCCTTTGACATTACCGACGAGTTGTTTGCCATCGCCATGAATCGGCCAGGCTACATCAATCCATATTATAGCTACGGAGCCTTTACCTTGGCCTTGCCAGGCTGGGCCTTTGGTACAGCCTTTGGTGTAATAGCAGGAGAGCTTATGCCGCTGAGATTAGTCAGCGCCTTATCAGTTGCCTTATATGGAATGTTTTTGGCTTGCATCATTCCAGCAGCTCGGAAAAATAAGATAGTAGCTTTCATTATTATTATTTGCTTTATCTTAAGCTATGTTGCATCCACTGTGCCTTTTCTTGCACAGATTTCCAGCGGTACAAGGACAATCATCCTGACAGTTGTGATTGCCTCGCTAGCAGCTATTATTTTCCCTTATCCGGAGGAGAGCGATGAGTAGAAACATCTATATTTATATATTGGTGTCTGGTCTTGTGAGTTTTATAATCAGAGCATTGCCAGTTACCATTTTTAGAAAGCCAATTCAAAATAAGTTTGTCAGGTCCTTTCTATATTATGTGCCTTACGTTACATTGGCGGTTATGACTTTCCCAGCCATAGTAGAGGCTACGCAAAATAAGCTGGCAGGCATACTTGCACTTATTGCCGGCACTGTGGCAGCCTGGTTTAATCAAAGCCTGTTTAGAGTTGCTGTTATATGCTGTGCAGTGGTATTTATAGTAGAGCTTATATTAGTTTAAAATTTCCCTTTCTGTATCTAGGATAATTCCATTTACTGGAAAATTATTTTATCTGGTTAGAATATCCTAAATACAGGAAGGGACTTTTTTATAGAAATATCCTATAAATTAACAACACTCTGTTAGTATTAGAAAAATCGGTTTTAATTTCTTATAAAATAATAAACTCTTTAAGGGTTCTTTCCTGCGTTATGGAAAATTCAAGTAAAAAGAAATTGGGAAAAATAAAGTGGGATTTTCCTTTCTGGTTATTAATGTTCATATTGCATATATGAGGGATAATTTTCCTCAAACGATTAAAACATAATGTATAGATTTTTATTGTAGATTTTCTAAGATTGAAAATAGAATTTTATATTTTAAACAAATTCGGGAACTGCTAGAATCTTTTTATAGTAAAAAGCAACAAAGGGTTGCAGAAATATTTTTAGGAGGAGAAGAAATAATGAAAAAGAAAGTTTTGGGGTTATTGCTTACTGCCGTAATGTCTATGGGCTTACTTATTGGTTGTGGTCCTGCAGACACAGGCGAACCTACAGATGACGGCTCAGCTGCTGCTACAACAACAGAAGCTAAAAAGGGAGATAGCTCTGGCAAGAAAGTTGCCGTTGCAATGCCTACTCAGTCATCTGAGAGATGGATCAATGATGGTAGCAACATGAAGGAAAAGCTTGAAGCTTTAGGTTATGAGGTTGACCTTCAGTACGCTGAGGATGATGTACAGGCTCAGGTTTCTCAGATTGAGAACATGATTGCAGCTGGTGCTGACTGTCTTGTAATCGCAGCTGTTGACTCTTCAGCTCTTGTAAACGTTGAGGCACAGGCTAAGGAAGCTGGTATTCCTATCATCGCTTACGATCGTCTTCTTATGGACACAGATGCTGTTAGCTACTATGCAACATTCGATAACAAGGGTGTTGGTACAGCAATCGGTAAGTACATTGAGGAAGCTAAGGATCTTGCAAACACAGACGAGACATACACAATCGAGTTCTTCATGGGTTCTCCAGATGACAACAACGCGGTAATGCTTTACAACGGTCTTATGGAAGTTCTTAAGCCATACCTTGACAATGGCACATTGGTATGTAAGTCAGGCAGAACATCATTTGATGACACATGTATCTTAAGATGGTCTCAGGAAACAGCTCAGCAGAACTGTGAGAACTACTTAACAGGATTCTATTCAGATGAGAAGCTTGATATCTGCGCAACAGCTTTTGATGGTTTTGCTTATGGATGTAAGGCAGCTCTTGAGGGGGCAGGCTACAAGGTTGGCAAGGATTGGCCACTTATCACAGGTCAGGATGCTGAGCTTATGGCTACAAAGAACATCATTGCAGGTTCACAGACAATGTCTATCTACAAGGATACACGTCTCCTTGCTGACAAGTGCGTAACAATGGTTCAGGCAGTTCTTGAAGGCTCAGAGCCAGAGATTAACGATAAAGAGCAGTATGACAATGGTAAGCTCGTTGTTCCTTCATACCTCTGCACACCTGTAGCAGTAGATAAGGACAACTACAAAGAAATTATCGTTGATGGTGGTTACTACACAGAAGAGCAGTTAGCTGAGTAGAAATCAAATAATTATCAAATTTTTGATTTCGTAATTGGCAGGGTTTTTTGAACTTGATTCAAAAAATCATGTCTAGCTCGAAAGAGCTAGATTCAAAAGCAATATTCCACTTACTGCTTTTGAACCTTAATAAATAAATCATTAATAGTGGCGGCTTTTAAAGTCGCCACTAATTATAAGAAGGAGAAACAAAATGTCAGATTACATCTTGGAAATGAAACATATCATTAAAGAATTTTCCGGAGTAAGAGCACTTGATGATGTTAATCTGCAAGTGAAAAAGGGGGAAATCCATGCTCTTTGTGGAGAGAATGGTGCTGGCAAATCTACACTGATGAATGTCCTTTCCGGCGTTTATCCCTTTGGTACTTATGAGGGCGAGGTAGAATACAAAGGCCAACCTTGTAGGTTTCATAATCTAAGGGATTCTGAAGCAAAAGGAATCGTTATTATCCATCAGGAATTAGCGTTAAGTCCCCTTCTTTCTATTGCTGAAAACGTGTTCTTAGGAAATGAACAATTGTCTATGAAGGGTGTTATTGATTGGACAAAGACAAGACAACGTGCTCAGGAAATGCTTGCTAAAGTAGGACTTGAAAATGAAAATGTTAACGCACCAGTTAACACACTTGGTGTTGGTAAGCAGCAGCTTATCGAAATTGCAAAGGCTATGGCAAAGAAGGTTGAGCTTCTTATTCTCGACGAGCCTACAGCCGCATTAAACGACGAGGAGTCTAAAAAGCTTCTTGATATTATGCTAGAGCTTAAGAGACAGGGCATTACCTGTATCATCATTTCTCATAAGCTCAACGAGATCAGCTATGTTGCTGATGCTGTAACTGTCATTCGTGACGGTAAGACAATTGAGACTCTCGTTAAGGGAGTAGATGATTTTTCAGAGGATAGAGTTATCAAGGCCATGGTTGGTCGTGAGCTTACTAACAGATATCCCGTTAGAGAAGGTGTTACTATCGGTGACACAATATTTGAGGTCAAGGATTGGAATGTATTCCATCCAGATGATCCAGACAGACAAGTTCTTAAAGACATAAACATCGAAGTTAAAGCAGGAGAGGTTGTTGGCTTGGCAGGCTTGATGGGTGCAGGACGTACAGAGTTTGCTATGAGTGTATTTGGCCACAGCTACGGACAAAAGATTTCGGGTACTATCAAAATCAATGGAAAGGAAGTTAATATCCGTACAGTTAAGGATGCCATTGATAACAAGCTTGCTTATGTTACAGAGGATAGAAAGACAAATGGTCTTATCTTAATTGGCGACATCAAAGAGAATATGACTCTTGCTGCACGTCCAAAGTTCTTCTCTAAGCATGGTGTTATAGATGGAAACCAGGAAATCTTGGCTGCTGAAGAATATAGAAAGAGAATAAATGTAAAAGCTAATTCCATCAACCAAGTGGTTGGCTCATTATCCGGTGGTAATCAGCAAAAGGTGGTGCTTGCAAAATGGATGCTTACACAGCCTGATGTATTGATTCTGGATGAACCAACACGAGGAATCGATGTAGGTGCTAAATACGAAATTTACTGTGTTATTAATGAGCTGGCAAAGGCTGGTAAGGCGGTAGTCGTTATATCATCAGAAATGCCGGAAATCATTGGTACCTGCGACCGTATATACGTTATAAACGAGGGCGAGATAGCAGGTGAGTTAACCAGTGAAGAGGTTTCTCAGGAGAAAATTATGCAGTGCGTAATGGCGCATAACAGAAAGGAAGATGGAAATGAAAAATAAACGCGTTAATCTAGATATGAAACAATACGGCATGTTCATTGCCTTGATTGTTATTTATTTAATATTCGCCTTGATTACTCATGGCAAAAACCTTACACCTATGAATATTAACAACCTTGTAATGCAGAATGGTTACGTAGTAATCCTTGCAATCGGTATGTTGCTCTGCGTACTTACAGGTAACGTCGACTTAGGTGTTGGTTCCATTGTAGCTTTATGTGGTGCTACAGCCGGAATCATGTTGATGGATCACAAGGCAAATATGTGGGTTGCTATTTTTGCTTCCCTTGCTATTGGTCTTTTGGTTGGTATGTTTGCAGGCGTATTCATAGCCTACTTAGGTATTCCACCATTCGTTGTTACACTGGCAACAATGCTTATGGGTCGCGGACTTACATATACACTTCTCCAGGCGCAGACAAAGGGACCTCTTCCAGTAAGCTACAACTTTATTGGTGCTGGATTCCTTCCAAACTACAAGATTTTTGCAGGTGGACAACCACTTGATTTAGTATCGATTGCAATTGCAATCATTGCATCTGCAGCACTTATTTTCTCAGAAGTTAGAAACACAAAGATTAAAAAGAAATACAACTTTGCACTTGCTCCAGTTTGGCAGACAGTGTTAAAGCTTGGAATCGAGTTATTCATTCTTTGGTTCTTCTTCTACAAGCTTGCTAGATACAATGGACTTCCATTCGTACTTCTTATCATGGTAATCCTTATTGCTATCTACGCATTCATCACAACCAAGACTGTTGCAGGTCGCCAGATTTACGCTTTGGGTGGTAACAGAAAAGCAGCAAACCTTTCTGGTATCAACACCAACAAGGTATTCTTCTGGGTATACACCAACATGGGTATCTTATCAGCTGTAGCCGGTATCGTGCTTTCAGCAAGAAACGGTTCATCTACACCAAAGGCTGGTGATGGTTTCGAAATGGATGCCATTGCATCTTGCTACATTGGTGGTGCTGCCGTAGCCGGTGGTTCTGGTACAATCCTTGGTGCTGTAGTTGGTGCCTTCGTAATGGGTGTGCTTAACAACGGTATGTCCCTCTTTGGATGGTCTACCGATATTCAAAAGATCGTTAAGGGTGCCGTTCTCCTCGGAGCAGTAACCGTTGACGTACTTTCTAAGCGTAAGAATAACTAAACCTTTCTGTTTCTCTCAACTCTTTTTGGTTAACATTTACGCTAGAAAAATAATTCTTGGAGCTCCACATAATCTGTGGGGCTCCTTGTTTTATAAGCTTTACATATCCAACATTATGTATTCCCCTTTTGGTTATATACACCTTATTTGTCTTCATATTCCATTCATCAAGTGTAATTAAGAAAACGAATTTTGTAGATATGGGCACCAGTCAAGATTCACATCCATGTTCAACTTTCCTTGACCTCGCCGTCCATGGCTCGGTCTGCCCATATCTTTCAAAACTCATTTTCTATTACACTAGATTCATTCCAAAATCAGACAACTAAGGTGTATATAATCCAACAGGGGAATTACCTACAATTTTTGAATGTAAAGCTTATAAATTTGAGTCAGCATAAGAGTGTAGGAACGAAATAATATCAGCAAAAGGACCGAGAGAATTAGTGAAGTTTGAAAGACTTTTTGGTATAATAGACCTACTTTAGTATTGGGAGTTTTAGTATGTACAATGTAATGCTAGTAGATGACGAAGAGGAAGCTCGTATCGCCATCGAAAGAAAGATTAATTGGCACGAGCTGGGCTTTAATGTGGTAGCCACTGCAGAAAATGGCAGGGATGCCCTTGATAAGGCACTTGAAAAGCAGCCGGATGTGGTTATGACCGACATCAACATGCCTTTCTTAAACGGCCTGGAGTTTGCCAAGCTTTTAAAAGCAGAATTACCTGCTACCAAGATTGTAATTTTTTCTGGATACGACGAGTTCGATTATGCCAAAGAGGCAATTGAGTTGTCAGCAGAGGAATATATTCTTAAGCCTATAGACGCCGATGAGCTCTACAACGTGTTCTCAAGGTTAAAGGCCAGATTGGACGACGAGTTAGACAAGCGTCGCAACATGGAGACTCTTGAAAAGTATTACCAGGAGAGTTTTCCTCTTTTTAGAGAGCAGTTTTTGATTGGTCTCATTGAGGGTCATATTGAGCCGGAGCGAATCGACGAGATAATTTCTGACTATGGAGAGGGAATTAAAGGGGAATTCTATGCCGTCGGCATTATCAAGCTTTCCTTTGAAAACGATTCAAATATTAATAACGACAAGAGGCGTTTGCTTTCAGTTTCACTTAATCAGCTGACAAAGGAACGTCTTGGTGGCTTTGCAAATTATTACTGCATCAACTACCTGGGTAACGTAATCGTCCTTGGCTGCTTTGAAAAGGCAGAGGAGTACGACGAGTTTGTTGTAAACCTTGACCAGATTTGTAAGCTTTCTGCAAAGCTTTTGGAGTTGCCAACTACAGCTGGAGTTGGTTCTATTGTCACGGAGTTAAAGGATTTGTTTAGCTCTTTTAAGTCTGCCAAGGAGGCTGCAGCCTACAGGATTTTGCTTGATGAAAATCAGGCCTTTTCCATCAAGGATTTGGAGCCAAGGGGCAACTTCGTCAACTTATTTGAAAATGACAACGTCAACCAGATTTTAAAGCAAATCAAGATAGGAGAGGCTGAGGAGCTTACTCAGGTGATTCATGAGTTTTTCCTTAATATATCGGGGAATGATATGGCTTTATATCAGCTTAAGCTTTCTATCCTTGAGGCTTATTTTGAGATTATCAAGCTTGCCAAGTCCTTTGGCGTAAATGACGACGAGCTTGGTGGAATGGACAAGGATATTTTTGATTTCCTTGATAGCGTGGAGTCCATAGATGAGCTGGAAAAGTGGTTCTCTGCCAGATGCTTCTGGCTCAAGGACCGAATCAACCAGACCCGTCATGATAGCACCAGCATGCTTATTGACAAGGCCAAGGAATATATCACCGAGCATTACAGTGAGTCTGACCTTTCTGTTGACAGACTATGTCAGCAGCTAAATGTTAGCCCAAATTATTTTTCATCACTGTTCAAGAAAAATACAGGTGAGACCTTTGTTACATATCTCACCAACCTCAGGATGGAAAAGGCAGTTTGGCTCTTGGACAACACCGACGAAAAGGCTTACATTATTGCAGGCATGATCGGATATGACGAGCCAAATTACTTTAGCTACGTATTTAAAAAGGCCTACGGCATTTCTCCATCCAAGTATAGACAAAAGAAAGAAGGCTAGCTTAGGCCTTAGAAGGATATAAGATGAAAAAGTTTAATCTTATAAATTATTTAAAAAATATAAAGAGGGCCTCTAAACGCCGTAGTATTCAGCTGATTATATCCCTTTCTTTTACTATAGTTTCTATTTTGAGTATGACCTTTATGGCTCTTGCTTTTTACACCAACTATATCAACACAGCAAAGCAGACAGCCATCGACTACAATGAAAAGGTTATTGATCAGATTAGCTGGAACCTTAATTCGTATTTACGAAACATGATGGGCATTTCCAACAGCATGTACTACAACGTAATCAAGAACTTGGATTTGACCAGCGATACTATGAACAAGGAAATGGACCTTTTGTACGAGGCCAACAAGGACAATCTTATTAGTATTGCCTGCATTTCTCAGGATGGAGCTTTGATTTCTGCTGCACCTATCGCCACTAGAAAGGCCGGGGTGGATTTTACCAAGCAGGAATGGTTTATGAATACAGAAGAGCGAATCGAGAATTTTCACTTTTCTTCACCACACGTTCAAAACATGTTTGATAGCAGTAATTATCGCTATTACTGGGTTGTATCCCTAAGTCGAAGCGTGGAGCTTAACTATTTGGGTCACACAAGGCGAGGTATATTGCTTGTAGATATGAACTATTCTGCCATTGAGCAGATGTTTTCCAATGTAAATGAGCAGGGCAGAGGCTATGTTTACCTGATTGATTCCAACGGCGAAATTATTTTCCATCCAAGACAAAAGGCTATCTATGCCGGTCTTGCCAAGGAAAACAATATCAAGGCTGCCAGCTACGATGAGGGCAACTATGTTGAGCGTTTCAACGGTCAGCAGCGAGCCGTTGTGGTAAAGACTGTTGGTTACACAGGCTGGAAAATTGTATCAGTGGTGCCAATGGAGGATTTGGCTGTTGAGTACAACCAGCTTAGGGTATTCATGCTTATTATCATTACAGTTACCCTTTTCCTCATTACCTTTGGAAACATTTTCATTTCCAAGATTGTCACAGACCCAATTCGCCGTTTGGAGAATTCTCTTAACGACATCGAAGGTGGAAGGTTTGATGCGGACAACATCTACATAGGAGGCTCTCACGAGATTAGGCACTTGGGCCGTACCATTAAGTCACTTGTTGTTCAGATGAGAAATCTTATGGATGAGCGAGTGGCGGAGCAGAAGGATAAACGTAAATCCGAATTAAACGCTCTCCAGGCTCAGATAAATCCGCACTTTTTATATAACACCCTTGATTCTGTTGTATGGATGATTGAAGCTCAAAAGTACCCTGAGGCAATTTCCATGATTACTAGCCTTGCTTCTCTGTTTAGAATCAGTCTTAGCAAGGGCAACAACATAATCACCATCAAGGATGAGATTACCCACGCCAAGAACTATCTTGCAATCCAAAAGATTCGTTACAAGAACAAGTTCGAGGCCAATATAAAGGTGGACCCTGAAATCGAAAACTGCATCACCATCAAGCTGATTATTCAGCCGCTTATTGAAAATGCCATCTATCACGCCGTAGGCGATCTGGATGATGAGGGCATCATCGATGTGGAGGCTTATCAGAAGGATGGAGATATTTTCATCGAGGTCAGGGACAACGGAATGGGTATTCCACCGGAGGTACTTGAAAATCTCCTTAAAGAAAAATCTACTTCTAAGGGTAAGGGCTCTGGAATCGGTCTTTGGAATATTAATCAGCGCATTAATCTTTATTTCAAGGAGGGTTACGGACTTACCATTACAAGTGAGTTAGACGAGGGTACAACAGCAACCATCAGGCTTCCTAAGCTTACTTACGAGGAGTATACAAAGGGGGTAGAAAATGAAAAATAAAAAGCTATTAATTGGTTTCTTTTTTGCCCTTTTTGGTCTTATTTTGGTGGAGTATTACATCTACATTAATTACAGCAGGCTCTCGAGAGAGACCACCGAGATTTCCTTTGTTGTCAGCGGTGACAACCTTGACCAGTGGGATAATATGATTTCAGGCGCCGAGGCTGCAGCTTCAGATATAGACTGCGTTATCAATTACGTAAACAGTCCAACTGATGCCGGAGCCGAGGGCGAAATAGATATGATTGACCGCCAGTTTAGTGAGGGCGCAGATTTTCTCATAATCAACAGCGGTTTTTATCAGCAGGTCTACGACTATGTGAGAGACAATCACATGCTTGGCAAGGTTTCTTTTGTAAAAAATGGAGACGCCAAAAACGACAGCCATAACATCCAGGCCGACGAGTTTAATCTTGGCAAGGATTTGGCCCGGTACATATTAGATGAAGATGTAAGTCACAAGCTATTGTTTTTAGCCAGTGAAGAATCTGCAAATGCCAGTGATGCAATTGAAGGATTGCAGGAAGCCTTTGAAGATACAGAAATAAAATATGATGTGCAGATTTGCAGCAATTCATCGGAGCTTGTAAAAAGCATATACGATCTAAAATACTCTCTAAGATATGATGGGGTGGTTGCACTTGACTCTGCAACCATAGATTTGCTAGTATCCAAGAAAAATTATATTTCCGAGGATATAGCAATATATGCCATCGACAATAGGCAGGAATCAGTTTATTATCTTGATTCATCAGCCTTGCGAGCTCTTGCTTACGAGGATGATTATGCCTTAGGGTATATTACGGTAAAGCATTTTCTTGAGGGGAAATCTCTTTCAAGAATTGCAAGGGGAGTGCCGCTATATTACGTAGTTGACAGAAAGACTATGTATTCTGAGCAATTGGAAAAGGTATTGTTTCCATTTGTAAAGTAAGGTATAGGAGAAGGTATGTTTAAAAGATTATTAAGCCGCTATGTTATTTTGGCTGTTATGGTCAGTCTGTCATTTTCAGGGTGCACAAAAGGAGCTGATGAGGCTGACAAAAAGGAATCAATCAAGGTGGGCATCACCATGTACACCGAGTTTGATCCATTTACTGAGGACATCAGACACAATATCGAGGATTCTCTCGCCGAGTATGCCCAGCAGCAGAATATGGATATTACTACTACAGTTATGTATTCCGGCAAGAATCAGCTGGTCCAAAATGACCAGGTGGAGGATTTCATCGAGCGAGGTTATGATGTTATCTGCGTAAATATCGTGGATAGAACAGATGCCACAGTAATTATTGAAAAGGCAAAGTCTGCCGATGTACCGATTATCTTTTTCAATCGCGAGGTTGTTGAGGATGACCTGAATCGTTTTGACAAGCTTTACTATGTTGGAGCAAAGGCTGAGGAAAGCGGAATCATCCAGGGTGAGATTGTGCTTGAGGCTCTTAAAGAAAAGTTTGAGCAGGTGGATTTAAACCAGGATGGAGTAATCCAGTATGTTATGCTTGAGGGCGAGGCAGGCCATCAGGATGCCATAGTTAGAAGCCGTGTCTCTGTTGAAACCATTATAAATGGTGGTGTCGAGCTTGAACGCCTTGGAGACGAGATGGCCAACTGGGATAGACAGCAGGCTCACACTAAGCTTACGGCACTTTTACAGGGCTATCCTAGACAGATTGAGCTTGTAATAGCTAACGATGACAACATGGCTCTTGGTGCGGTTGATGCCCTAAAGGAGTTTGGGGTTCAGACTATGCCAATGGTTGTTGGTGTAAATGGCCAGCAGGAGGCGTTGGAGGCTATAGCAGCAGGTGACATTGATGGCACTGCCTTAAACAACGCTAAGGAAAAGGGCAGAGTTATAGCAATGATGGCTACAAGTATTGCAAGATACGGCCAGGTGGACAAATCTATTGAGCTTACAGATGGAAAATACTATTTTGTTCCATACGAAAAAATCGATAAAAATAACGTTGATAGTTATTTGGAGTAAGATTGATTTTATGATTTTTTAATAAAGATTTATGTTGCGGTAATGGGCTTTAAAGGTTTATAATCTTTAAAGTCTATAATTATGTCTAAAAACAATTACTGGAGGGTAAGTTTTGCTTGATAAATTAGAGAAAAAGTTTGGCAAATTCGCCATTCGCAACTTAATTATATATTTGTTAATGGGATACGGAATTGGTTATGTGCTTCAGTTTTTAAGCACCCTCACTCAGGTCCCATGGCTTAGCTATTTACAGCTTGAGCCATATTACATTATTCATGGCCTTCAGCTTTGGAGACTAGTTACCTGGGTGTTGATTCCACCTAGCACCAATCTGTTGTTAGCCATTATTATGTTTATCTTGTACTATCAGTTGGGTATTACCCTAGAGCATACTTGGGGCACATTCCGCTTTAATGTATTTATCTTTGGCGGTATGATTCTTACTATTATAGGTGCCTTTATAACATATGCTATTTGGGGCGTTACAGTTCCTATTGGCTCGACAATCAGTACTTATTACATTAATTTATCTATATTTTTGGCATTCTCTGCATGTTTTCCAGATATGCAGGTATTACTTTATTTCATCATTCCTATCAAGATGAAGTGGATGTCAATTTTTTACCTGGTAATGATTACAATTACTGTTGTTCAGTATATTTCAGGTGGCCTTATTTTTGCGGCTATCCCAATCATCATGTCGCTTTTGAACTTTGGCATTTTCTATCTGATGACCAAAAGGACCATCAGGTTCAATCCAAAGGAAATGCGAAGAAGGGCTGAATTTAGGAGACAGGCTACACCACCACGTACCCAGTATCGTGATGGTACACCAATTGCTAAGCATAGATGTGTAGTATGTGGTCGCACTGAGCTTACCAATCCGGAACTTGAGTTTAGATTCTGCAGCAAGTGCGATGGCAATTATGAGTACTGCAGTGATCATTTGTTTACACACAAGCATATTAAGAAATAAACACCAATAAATTGAAGGGAATATATGAAATGAGTGAAGAAGTAGTAAGCAAGAATTTTATCGAGGTAGAAATCGATAAAGACTTAAAGGAAGGTGTGTACGACCATGTATGTACACGTTTCCCACCAGAGCCTAATGGTTACTTACATATAGGTCACGCTAAGTCAATCATCTTGAACTATGGCCTTGCCAAGAAGTACAACGGTGAGTTCCATATGAGATTTGATGACACCAATCCAACCAAGGAAAAGGTAGAGTTCGTTGATTCTATCAAGGCTGATATTCAGTGGCTTGGCGCAGATTGGGGCGAGCATCTTTATTTTGCTTCTAATTACTTTGATAAGATGTATGAGGTTGCTGTTGATTTGATAAAAAAAGGCTTAGCCTATGTTTCAGACCTTACAGCAGAGGAGATGAGAGAGTACCGTGGCGATTTTGAAAAGCCAGGTAAGGAAGACCCAAGCCGCAATCGTAGCGTTGAGGAGAATCTCCAGTTATTTGAAGATATGAAAAATGGCAAGTTCGAGGATGGAAGTCATACTCTTCGTGCCAAGATTGATATGGCAAGCCCAAATATCAACATGAGAGATCCAATTCTTTACAGAGTTGCTCACATGACTCATCACAACACAGGAGATAAGTGGTGCATCTACCCCATGTACGATTTTGCACATCCACTTGAGGATGCTTTCGAGGGTATTACACATTCAATTTGTACACTTGAGTTTGAGGATCATAGACCATTATATGACTGGGTTGTTAAGTCTGCAGGCTTTGCACATCCACCTCGTCAGATTGAGTTTGCTAAGATGTACCTTACCAACGTGGTTACAGGAAAGCGTTACATTAAGAAGCTTGTAGAGGATGGCATTGTAGACGGTTGGGATGACCCACGTCTTGTATCTATCGCAGCTCTTAGACGCCGCGGATTTACACCTTCATCAATTCAGAAGTTTGTTGAGCTTTCTGGTATTTCAAAGGCTAACTCATCGTCTGATTATGCAATGCTTGAATATTGTATCCGCGAGGATTTAAAAACTTCAAGAAGTCGTGTTATGGCAGTTCTTGACCCAGTTAAGCTTGTTATCGACAATTATGAAAGTGATGAGATAGAGTGGCTCGAGGCTCCTAACAACCTTGAGAATGAGGCACTTGGAAGTCGTAAGGTTCCATTTGGCAAAGAGCTTTACATCGATAGAGAGGATTTCATGATTGAGCCTCCAAAGAAGTACTTTAGATTATATCCAGGCAACGAAGTTCGCCTTATGAATGCATATTTTGTTACATGTAATTCCTATGAGACAGATGAAAATGGCAAGGTTACATGTATCCACTGTACTTACGACCCAGCAACTAAGGGTGGAGACAGCCCAGATGGCCGCAAGGTTAAGGGAACAATCCATTGGGTTGCAGCAAAGACTGCTTTAAAGGCAGAAGTGCGACTCTACGAAAACATTGTGGACGAAGAAAAAGGAGTGTATAATGAGGATGGAAGTTTGAATCTTAATCCAAACTCACTTACAGTTCTTAAGGATTGCCTTGTAGAGCCATCTTTAAAGGATGCCAAGGCATACGACAGTTTCCAATTTGTTCGTCAGGGATTTTTCTGTGTAGATTCCAAGGATTCTAAGCCAGATTCACTTGTGTTTAACAGAATTGTATCTCTTAAGAGCTCGTTTAAGTTACCAGTAAATAATTAGTAAAGGATTGATTATGAATTTACTTTCAGGTATGGAAAAGTTCGGCTTCTCGATGGACGGGGAGTTAGATATTTTGGCTGATGAAAACGCCAAAAAGAGTGATGGAGCATCTGGTCAGGCAGCCGCTCCGGTAGTTAAAGAGGAAAAGGATTTTATCCTTGATAAAAAGGTTAGATGTCCTGTGTGTGACAAGGATTTCCCTATCAAGGCAGTTCTTGCAACAAAGCTCAAGAGACTTGAGCCAGACTTTGACCTTAGACCAAATTATGAGTATGTTGACAAGTGCAAATACGACTTTATGTCATGCCCACACTGTGGATACTCAGCACTTGATACTACATTTTCTAAGATTGATACAGCTCGTGTAAAGCTTATTCGCTCTGAGTTTTGTCCTAGCTTCAAGCCTCAGGCTGAGCAGCTTCCAGAGACATACTCTTATGACTATTCAGTTGAAAAGTTTAAGCTTGCACTTATCTGCACCATGAAAAAGCGTGCAAAGATGTCTGAGAAGGCTTATGTTTGCCTTAAGATAGCTTGGCTTCGCAGGTCTCAGCTTCAGGAGCTTAAGGGACAGAAGGATGCAGATCCAAAGCTTGTTGAGCTTGTTACGAAGGAGTATGAGGGCTTCTATAAGCAGGCCTACGAAGGCTTCATGAAGGCCATCTCATCTGAGACTCCACCCTATTGTGGTATGGCTTCAGAGGCAGTAGAGTTTATGCTTGCCAACATGTCTATGTACTACAAGAAGTACGATGCAGCAATGAAACTTATTGCTCGTCTTATTCAGTCGCCAAGCACATCTAGAAAGCTTAAGGATAAGTGCGTTGACCTTAAGGACGAGATTACAGCAAAGGCTGCAGCTGAAAAGGCGCAGAGTTAGTATGCAATTTACTCTGAGCAATTCTGATACTTATGATAACACCACATATCAAGGGAAACCTTGATATGTGTTTTTGCTGTTAAAGGGGATAGGTTATTTTGACCGTTCCTTGGAGATTTCCCGTTAGGGAAAAGGAGACTTATGAACTGGATTAAATATACGATTAATACCATAACAACAGCTGAAGAGATTGTTAGCGCTGCTCTTATGGAGCTTGGCATTGTCTCAATTGAAATCGAAAACAATGTACCAGTTTCTGGTGAGAATCAAGGAGGCGAGTTTGAAGAGCTTCAACCAGATTTGCCAGAGGATGATGGACTTTCAAAGGTTTCATTTTACTTAGGTGAGGATGATGACCACGAGGATATTATCCAGCAGGTAAAGGTGGCTCTTGCAGAACTTAAGGAGACTATGGATGTAGGAGAGGCCACCATAGATACTTCTGTTACTAAGCAGGAGGACTGGATTAACAATTGGAAGCAGTTCTTTAAGCCATTTTATATTGATGATATTCTTATCAAGCCTACTTGGGAGGAGCTTGGCCCAGAGGATAAAGGTAAGATATTTGTTGAGATAGATCCAGGTGTTTCCTTTGGTACAGGCAAGCATGAGACAACTCAGCTTTGCATTAGACAGCTTAAGAAATACTTAAAGCCTGGGAACGAGATTCTTGATATTGGTTGTGGTAGCGGTATTTTATCCATAATTGCAAGCAAGCTTTTGGATGGGGATTGCCACTTGGTTGGCACCGATATTGACGATGACTGCATCGCATCCACCTATGAGAATTTTGAAGTAAACCATATTCCAAGGGAAAGTGGAGATTATTACGTAGGCAATCTTACAGATGACAAGCAGTTGCAGGACAAGGTTGGCTACGAGAAATATGACGTTGTTGTTGCCAATATTTTGGCAGACATTATTATAGGGATGGCTGAGGCTGTTCCACCTACCATGAAGCCAGGAGCTTATTTTATTACATCAGGAATAATTGACTTCAAGGAAAATGAAGTTAAGGAAGCTCTTGAGGCAGTGGGACTAACTATTCTAGAGGTTAATCATCAAGGAGAGTGGGTAAACATTACCGCTCGTAAATAATAGCTATGCAGCAAGTATTTATTAATGAATCACCGGTAGGCGGTGAGATAACAATTACAGGACAGGATGCACATCATTTGATTAGAGTAGTGCGCTTAAAGACTGGTGAGAAGATTAGAGTTTCAACAGCTGATGGATGCAACTACATCTGTTCAGTTAAGGAGGCCATGGACAAAGAGCTTGTGGTCTCTGTACTTGAAGAGGTGCCATCTACCGAGCTTCCTAACAAGATTTATCTATTTCAGGCTGTTCCAAAGGGGGACAGAATGGAGACCATCATTGAAAAATGCGTGGAGCTTGGGGTGTATGAAATAATTCCTGTTCAGATGAAAAACTGTATAGTTAAGCTAGATGACAAAAAGAAGAAATCTAAGGGCGAGAGATACCAGGCTATTGCTGAGGCTGCAGCTAAACAGTCCAAGCGCTCCATTATCCCTGAGATTCATTCTTTTATGTCCTTCAAAGAGGCTTTTGATTACGCCAAGTCTTTGGATGTTATTCTTTTGCCTTTTGAAAGCAAAAATGGAATGCAGGATACTTTTGATGCAATGTCATCAATAACAAAGGGGCAGAGCATTGGAGTATTTATAGGGCCAGAGGGCGGCTTTGATCCTTCTGAGATAGAACTAGTTAAAGACAGTGCTAAGCTTGTTTCTCTTGGCAAGAGAATACTTAGAACTGATACAGCAGCAATATGTACCCTTAGCATGTTGATGCTTAGATGTGAGGAATTGTAATGATTTATTTTGATAATTCAGCCACCACAAGGTGCTGCGATGAGGCTATGGCTATAATGCAAGAATGCCTACAGGTAAACTATGGCAATCCATCGTCGCTACACAGTATGGGCTTTAAAGGAAAGGACTATTTGAAGGATGCCAGAGATATTATTTCAGGCATTTTAAAGGTTCAGTCTAAGGAGATTTACTTTACTTCTGGAGGAACAGAGGGTAACAATCTAGCAATCAAAGGCGGTGTAGAGGCCAAGAAGCGCAGAGGTAATCACATTATTTCAACTAAGATTGAGCATGCCAGCGTGGCTAACCCTATCAAATACCTTGAAAAGCAAGGCTTTGAGGTGACATATCTTGGCACAGACGAATATGGAGTTATTTCTCTAGAGGAGCTTAAGGCCAGCCTTAGAGAGGATACAATCTTTGTTTCTATTATGATGGTAAACAACGAGATTGGCTCAGTTCAGCCCATTGCTGAGGCCGGAAAGATTATTAAGGATTTCAACAAAGAGATACTATTTCACGTAGATGCTATTCAGGCTTTTGGCAAGATGAAGATTCTTCCTAAAAAGATGAATATCGATTTGCTCACAGTTAGCGGTCACAAGATTCACGGCCCAAAGGGTTCTGGATTTATATATATTAACGAGACAATCTTTAATATAATGGTTCCACAGATTTTAGGTGGAGGCCACGAGAGAGGTATGCGCTCCGGCACAGAGAATGTTCCAGCGATAGCTGGTCTCGGTATTGCTGCGAAGGCTGCTTATGATAACCTTGACAGCAATCGCGAGCACATGTATGCTATGAGACGGCGATTAATTCAGGGTGTTTCTGATATTGATGGTGTCAGCGTTAATGGTCATGTGGACGATGAGAGTGCGCCACATATTGTTAGTGTATCTATCAAGGGCAATCGTACGAGAGCACAGGTTATCCTAAATGCTTTACAGGATAGCTATGGCATCTTCGTCTCAGCTGGTTCTGCTTGTTCATCCAACAAGCCTGCCATCAGTGAAACCCTTAAATCAATCGGGCTTGAAAAGGATTTGTTAGAGCGTACAATTCGCTTTAGCTTTAGCCCGGACAATACAATGGAAGAGGTGGAGGAGGCCATCAAGGCCCTTACTGCTTTAGTTCCAATGATGACTAAATAAGTTATTCTCATGAAGGAGATTTAAATGAATTACCAGGCTTTTTTGATTAAGTATTCAGAGATAGGCGTAAAGGGCAAGAATCGTTTTATGTTTGAGGACGCTCTTGTTACACAGATAAAGCGTTCTTTAGATAGAGTAGAGGGCAAGTTTATAGTTCGTAAGCAAAGCGGACGTATTTTTGTTGCCGTTGAAGGCGAGTATGATTACGACGAGGCAGTTGAAGCCCTTCAGCATGTGTTCGGTGTCAGCGCTATTTGTCCTACAGTTGTTGTTCCTGATGAGGGCTTCGACAAGATGGCAGAGGATGTCATCAAATATGTGGACGAAGAGTTCCCTGACAAGAACTTCTCATTTAAGGTAATGGGACGTCGTGCCAACAAGAAGTATCCAATGACTTCAATGGAGGTTGCGGCAGAGATTGGAGCACGTCTTTTAGATGCTTTCCCAGAGATGCATGTAGATGTTCATCATCCCGAGAAGATTATATACGTTGAAGTTAGAGAGAACATTGCTATCTATTCAACTGAGATTCCTGGTCCATGTGGCATGCCAGTGGGCACAGCCGGCAAGGCAATGCTTCTCCTTTCAGGTGGTATCGATTCACCGGTTGCAGGCTACATGATTGCAAAGCGTGGTGTTAAGCTTGCAGCTACATATTTCCATGCACCACCTTACACATCTGAGCAGGCCAAGAACAAGGTTGTGGATTTGGCAAAGCTTGTTGCCAAGTACTCTGGACCTATTGACTTACATATTGTCAACTTTACTGATATTCAGCTTTATATCTATGAGAAGTGTGCTCACGAAGAGCTTACAATCATTATGCGTAGATATATGATGAGAATAGCTGAGTATTTTGCTAAGGAAAACGATTGCCTTGGACTTGTAACAGGCGAGTCAATTGGGCAAGTGGCAAGCCAGACTATGCAGTCACTTAACTGTACAAATGCAGTTTGTTCCCTTCCTGTATACAGACCACTTATCGCTTTCGATAAGCAGGACATTGTAGATATTTCTGAAAAGATTGATACATACGAGACTTCAATCCTTCCATATGAGGATTGCTGTACAATTTTCGTAGCAAAGCATCCTGTTACTAAGCCAAAGCTTGAGGCTATTGAAAAGCACGAGCATAATTTGGATGAAAAGATAGATGAGCTTATGAAGCAAGCTATTGATACAGTTGAGATAATCAAGGTTAGATAACAAAAAAGGAGCTTTGCAATTAAGCAAAGCTCCTAATATTTACCACTTAAGTAGGATTAAACGATGTAATCCTTTAATGTAGACATAACGTCTTCTGCATCACCCTCAGCGTGAACTGTAAGATCGATTGGCTTAGATAAGTCAAGTGAGAATATACCCATGATAGACTTAGCATCGATAACATAACGTCCGCTAACAAGATCAAAATCATAATCGAACTGGCTGATTGTGTTTACAAATGACTTTACCTTGTCGATTGAGTTAAGAGAAATTTGAACTGTTTTCATGCTGCTGCCTCCTCAATAGTTTTATAATTTATATATAGGATTATACTAAAGCATAGGTGGTTAAAAGTCAACAAAACTATTGAATATTACGGTAATTAGAAAGGTTTTAAATACAATGAAAAAAGCCGCATTACACAACCTTGGTTGCAAGGTTAATGCATACGAAACGGAAGCCATGGAAGAGCTTTTAAAAAAGGATGGATTTACTATCGTTGGATTTGATGAAGTGGCTGATGTGTATGTTATCAACACATGTTCTGTTACTAATATTGCAGATAGAAAATCCCGTCAGATGATTCATAAATGCAAGAAGATGAATCCTGACGCATGTGTAGTTGCTGCCGGCTGCTATGTTCAAAACTTTGGAAAGGATATTCCTGAGGAGCTTGGCGCTGACATCATCATTGGTAACAACAAAAAGAACGACTTGGTTGAGAGAATCCATGAGTACTACGCTAATTTGGATAAGCAGCCAATTCTTGATTATATAGATATTAACGATGGCAATGTTTCATACGAAAACATGCACATTGAAAAGGACTCAGAGCATACAAGAGCCTTCTTGAAGGTACAGGATGGGTGCAATCAGTTTTGCAGCTACTGCATCATCCCTTTTGCAAGAGGTCGTATTAGAAGCCGTGAAATAGGAGACGTAGTTGAAGAGGTTAAAGGTCTTGCTAAAAATGGCTACAAAGAGGTGGTTATCACAGGTATTCATTTAAGCTCCTTTGGCAGTGGCACGGAGTTTACTCTGGCGGATTTACTTGAGGCTGTTCATGAAGTTGATGGCATCGAAAGAATTAGACTTGGTTCCCTTGAACCACAGATTGTAACAGAGGATTTTGCAAAGAGAGTTTCTGCTCTTTACAAGATGTGTCCTCATTTTCATTTGTCTCTTCAATCAGGTTGCGACACTGTATTAAAGAGAATGAACAGAAAATACACAATTGAACAGTATACTAAGGGAGTAGAGATTCTTAGAAAGTATTTCAAGGATCCAGCAATCACTACAGATATCATTGTGGGATTTCCAGGTGAGACAGAGGAAGAGTACAAGGTAACAGAGGATTATGTTCACGAGATTGCCTTTTATGAGCTTCATGTATTTGCCTATTCTAAGCGTGCCGGAACCAAGGCTGCAACTATGCCAAATCAGATTGCAAATACAATAAAAAAGCAGCGTAGTGCAAGCTTAATAGCTGCTGGAAATGAAAGCACTTTAGCCTATAGAAAGGCCCACATTGGTCAGACTTTAGACATTCTCTTTGAGGAAAAGGCATTGATTTCAGGGCAGGAGTATTTTGTAGGATTTTCAAAAGAATACATTAAGTGTGCTGTTAAGGCTTATGATAATCAGGACTTATCCAACTGCATTATCAAGGCCCGAGCCGTTGATATAACTGAGGATGGACAGTACTTGGTTGTTGAAATTTAAGGCTTACTATATTACAATAAATGCAGTAATGGTTGCTATATTGTGGGATATTATTGAGAGACGAGGTAATTATGGCAGATTTAAGTAACACACAATATTTTAAGGTTCAG
>JAEEGK010006140.1_pt1 | contig 28938 bp, 18 predicted proteins | sample 8958771 | NCBI WGS metagenome assembly JAEEGK01 (sample SAMN16246547, study PRJNA631951) | gut metagenome | biome: gut microbiome; feature: rumen; material: SC-attached | host: Bos | place: Iran: Karaj | collected 2018-10 | reverse complement strand
AGTATTTTGTATAATATCTTCATGATTACCTAAAGTATCTGGAACAATCGTCTTATTTAAATTTTTATTTTGAAATATAACATTAATTTTACAATTTAATGGAATGAAATTTGCAATATATTGATTTGAATTTTTAGGATTATTTTCCCAAAAATTAAAAGTTTTTTTTTTTGATTCTTTTTCTAAAGATTGAAGAAGTAATCCATTCATTCCAATATTACTTTCATCATTTTGAGGATCTATTTCTTTATATGAAACTACATAATATGAATTTGTTTTTGCATTAACCGTAAAATTAATATTAGTGTTATTGACATCTGTAAATATATATTTTTCTGAGGTACCAAAGTAAAGACGTTTGTTAAATAAAGATGATTTATGAAATTCAATAAAGGATTCACCACTAAAAATATCAAGACTAAGCATAATTTTATTTTCTACTTTTGACTTATTTACAAAGAAATAATATTTTTCTTTTTCTGAATTTTTTAAGAATTTAGCATGATTTTCATTTTTTTCAAGAATTATTTCATGTTGTCTACTTTTATATTCAATCGAAATTTCACATCCACCTTCTTCCATGCATCTCACATAATGTATAAATTGATTTTGAGAACCTAGATGATAATTTTCATTAGATTCCATTGATGATATAAAAGCACCAAAAGCATAAATTAATTTAGTTACATAATTTACATTTGTATTATTTTCTAATGGATAACATATAGGAAATGCAGTACAAAGTGCTTGATATACATTTATTCTTCCAATTGTTGGTCTTATATATACATTTGTTTTTTCTATTGAGCTTTTTGCCTTTCTATACCATCTTGCTTCCCCTTTATAGATAAAATCTCTATATTTCAATCCTTCATATAATGGTTCAACAATTGAATAACGAGAATTATTTCCATTATAAATTATTTGGAAAAAAAAAGCTTGTTTCATTGGTGTTTCATTATCCTTATTTATAATGGAATTAAAAGTAATATTTTTTATATTATCATATTCATCAAAAAAAAAACCAGATGTATTTTTCATATTTTTGTCTGATATATCATAATTAACTTTGTAATAAAGTGTATTTGTTGTGAATATTCTAAGTTGATATTTTTTTCCATTCATTTTTGAACCTTTAATTTGAATAGATTCTATTGAATTATTAAACAAATTTATATCATTTTTAACTATATACATTGCAGGATCTCCAATTCTATATTCGGAATTATTAATATATCTTGACATAAATCTCATATAATATGTTCCATTTTGTTTAATTTTAACACCAAAATATTTTGTGTTATTAAAGTCTGAAACCGATAAGTTAAATATAAAAGATAATATTTCATTATCTGTATTTAAAGAATTTTTAAATAGATTATAATCTTTTGAACTGAAAGTATTATTTTCATCATTATAATTAACAATTTTCATTAGGTTATCATTAAGGAGAATTTGAGGACCTAATAAACTAACTTGAAGAAGAGAATTATTTTGAAAATGATTTTTGTTAAATAAAATAGTATATTCTTCATTATCCGAAAATTCAAAATGGTCATTTGGATTTAAATATATCAAATTATCTCGATAAATTGTAATATTTCCTTTACATTTATATGTACAAACAACAGTCACAAAAAAATTTTTTTGGTCTTCTTTTTTATTTTTTAAAACAAGAATATTTTCATGATATAAATTACTTACCCATTTATAATTCATATATGATTCATTTTTTTTAACATCTAAATAAATTAGCATTGGAGAAGAGGAACTATCATCTGATGTATCATGAGTTCGAAAAATTGTATAATTGTACACAGATGAATCATCTATTTGGAATTCATAGTCAAAAGTTTTATTATTGGCTTCGATATTGTCAAATTCCACACTTTTATTTTTATTTATAACAATTGGTTCCCGGTCTAAAATAGCAAATTCAATAAGAAGTAGGAAAATAACTAATTTTCTTACTGCTTTCATTTTTTTATAATTTAGATTTATTTATGGTGTATATATATTTTTCTATAATTGATAATATTAATTTAAAGAAAGATTACTTAGGATAGTATTTTTAAAAAATTTTAAATAAAATGTAAGCTTTTTGATTGTTTTTACAAAATTATTTGGTGAATGATTTAAGTATCTAACCAATTTTTATTTTTAAAAATAATCGAAAAAAAATAATCATTAAAAATAAAAAATATCAAAAATTATAATTTATTTATTAATTATCTTTAGATCATTCAAAATTTTAATTAAAGTTCCATAACCAGGAAAATGTTTAGTATTTAAAGTAGAATAAATTAATTTTCCATTTGAATAAACCTCAAAAGCCCATGAATATTCATATCTTTTAATCAGAAAATAATGAACAAAAAAAATTGCTCCTGCAAACATCATTCTACTTTGAGTTAAAATTTTTAATAATATTTCTGGAAAAAGATTTTTTATTCTTTCAAATTTATCAAAAAACATTATAAATAAACATAATACAATTTGATTGATTAATAATAATTTTGCAATTATATGATCAAAAGTACTAATTTCAAATTCAGCACCATAAATATTTAATGATGAGTAATTTCCATCTAAATATTTTGAATAAGAAATAAACTTGTCTTTATATAATTTTGGATCATATATAATTGTTATATTTGTTTTTTTTTTTAATGGTGGCATAACTGATTCAAATTCATCATCATCTGAAATTATTTTTTTTTCTTTAAATTCATATTGAGTTATTTTTTCTAAATTGGAAATATTAATATTTTTTCTTGTTATGTTTATTGTATTATTATTTTTATTTATTGATTTAAATCTTTTTTTTTCTTTTTCATAATATGAAACTTATTTTCTTCAAAAAGTTATTTTTTTTTTTTTTTTTTCAAAAAAATTTTTATAGATAAAATCCAATAAAAAAATTCCAATTATAAGTAAAATATACCATTTCATTTAAATTTATGAAAAAATTTAAAAATACTATCATTATTTAAATCTTTGCATAATTTTTTTAATTATATTTCATGATTAATGAATGACATAAAAACAAAAAATGATTAATCAAATATTTTAATATAATAATAATTAAACAAAGAATTTCTTTAATTATACTTTAAAAAGAATAATCAATAATTTTTTCTAATTTCAAACTATATAGGATATTTATATTTAAATTTTTCTAATAAATTTAAAATAAAAACAAAATAAAAATATATTTATTTATAATTAAATTAATTTTAATTTATTTAAAATCTTCTTCTTCAGCAAAATTAGGTTTTTGTTTAATAATCTTTTTTAATTTATCTTCAAGTTTATTTAGAACAATATTAAGCCAATTAATTTCAATATTATTTAATTTAGATTTATATTCAATAAAAAAATCAGTTAAACTTTCAATAGAAATTAAATCATTATCATCTTCTTCATCATTAAAATATTTTAATAATTTATTTAAAAAAATATCTTCAACAGAATTCTTAAATTCAATACTTTTCTCTTCAAATTTATGTAAAAAAGCCATTGAAATAATAGAATCCTTAAAATATAAATTACATAAAACATTTTTAAAATAAGCATTAATAACAAAAGAATTCATTCCTCCTTTTTCATTACATTTATCTCCAATTTCTTCATAAATTGATAATGCTTCATCAATTTCATCATTATAACTATCAATATTATTCAAAGTTAATAAATCTGCTTTTTTTAAAGAACATTTATTAATATCAAATTGTGATGATTTCATATCCATTTGAAAATATTTTAAAGCAGTTTCAAAATCATCAATAGCATTATTATTTTGTTCTAATGATATATTTAATTCTCCTCTTTTCATACAAAATTTTCCAGCAAGATTAAAATTAGCAAAAGTAATATAATTTTCAATTAATTTAGTTAAAGTATCATAATAATTTTCATTATCATTTATTTTTTTATAACAAGTCATTGCTTGTTCATAATATTCACATGGATTTTCTTTATTAGCTTGTTTTATTAAAGCACATTCAGTAAAACATTTTGCAGCTTCTTTATAATTTTTATCTAATATATATAAATCACCTGCTTCTTTAAAACAATTTGTTGCTTCTTCTAATCTTTCTTCTGTATTTGAAAATAATGCTGAACAACATCCTGGATATAATTTCTGACGACCTTTTTGATAATTTAAATATGCTTTTGATGAATTAGCTGACATATATTTTTTATTTACATATTTTTTTTAAAGTAATTAAAAAAATTTATGTTTAAGTATATTGGTTTTTTTTATATTTATATTTTATTTAAAGTTGAATTAATTCTATCATATATTGATGTGTTTAATAATGAAGGAAATATACCTGTTTTATTGTTTATTTCATTTTGGAAATTAATAAAATATTTACTACACATTATATCAAATGAATTTGATATAAAAATAGTTGAAATATTAAAATTTGTTATTATTTTATTATCTTGAACTATTATTTTTATATTATCATATATTATTTCTATTGAAATGTTATTCATTGGAAAAGATTTAATTGAATTTTCAAATATAGTCAATGAAATATTAGTTGAAAATGTAAAATTTAAATTTTTAATATCAATTGTATTATCCGAAAAATTTGGTTTCTCTTTTTCAGTAAGTTTGAAAAATGAAAAGTTATCAAAATATAGAAAATAATTACTATAATTTAACTTTTTACTAATATTTATTGTTTCATTAAAACCATTTTTAATATTTTTATATATTTTTTCTAATTCTGAATCTGAAATTTGTTTTTTTGATATAATATATTTTAAAAAGAAAAAAAGAAAATAAAATCTAATCATTTAATTATTATTAATTAATATATTGATATTATTTTATTAAAATATCATAAATGGAAATTTTTTTATATTTCAAACTTATTCAAACAATAAAATAATTAAAAAATATTTATAATTTCAAGAAATTTTTCCAAAAGAACAACCTTTTAAATAGAATATTATTTTTTATTTTAATTATTACTAAATCATTTATATAAAAAAAATATATTTTAAAAATCATAATATATTTTTTTTGAATCTAATAACTTAATATATTTAATTATTTAAATAATTAATTTAATTATTTAAAAAGTTAATTTAATTATTTATTTAAAAAATTATTAATTTAATTATTAATATTTACGATTATTTTAAAATGTCTGAAGTGAACGATTCTCAGAATGATGTTCAGAAATATGACAAACTCGAAATTAAAGCAAAAGATTCAAATAAATTTGAATATTTAATAGTTTTTCAAACATCATCTGATAAAATAGAAATAACTTGTAATAAAATTGATGATGAAGAAATAAATTATACTACTAATTTAAGCTTTTTAGATGCCAAAAATAAACATAAATATTTCAAAGGAGCAGAAGATCCAGAAGAAATATTAGAAGCATTAAGTGAATTCATTGATTCAATTAAATTATCTCAAGAAGGAAAAAAAATGAAAATAATTTTTACAATTGTTTATTTAAAAAAAAAAAATCAAATAGTATTTGAATTAAAAAAAAAGGAACTATTTTCAGATGATGAAGAAGAAGAAAATGAAGAAAATTCAGAAAAAACAATATTAAAATTACAAAAAAAAGTAGCAGTATTAACATCAAATAATGATGATTTAAATGAAAAAGTATCAAAACTTATAACAATAAATGATGATTTATTAAAAAAATTTGAAAATACAGAAAAAAGAATTGATAATATGGGAAATTTTATACAAAATTTAATAAAAGAAGTTGAAAATGTATCAAATATATTAATATATAATCAACAAGATGAACAATTTATATTAAAAAATTCAGTGACAGATTCATCTAAAAATGATAGTGAAACAATACCAGATTCTAAAATGCAATCAAAAGAATTATTATTTAGAGCACAAATGAAAGAAAAAATAGAAGATTATAATGAAGAAAATGTTATAACATCATCACTTTATAATTATTGTTTTACTCAATTAAAAAATGGAAATATTGCAATTGGATATAATTCAGGAACAATTGGAATTTATGAAACAAAATATTTTAGTATAGTAATTCAAATGAATATTCATTCAAAAGATGTAAGATGTATATTAGAATTATCAAATGGGTATATTGCTTCTTGTTCAAATGATAATAATATTGCAATTATTAAATTATCAAATGATAATAAATCATATGAAGAAATTCAAAAAATTCAAAATAATTCATGTGTTTATAGAATAATAGAAATAAATAATTATTTAATTTCTTCTAATTGTGATAGTATTGATATATGGTTAAAAAATAATAATGATGATTTATATGAAAATGTTGAAAGTATTCAAATAGGAAAAAATATTTATAATATATTACAAGTTAATGAAAAATATTTTGTTGCTCATATTGCAACAAAAACACTTCATTTTTATGATATTGATGATTTTACATTAGAAAAAGAAATTGATAATATTCCTACAAGATTATATAATAATTTAGCATTAATAAATGAAGATATTTTATGTATTGGCTCAACTGAACAAATATTTTTAGTTTCAATTTCAAATATGGAAATTATTAAAATTGTAAATGTTGAAAAATGTGGAATTGAAAGTTTAGCATTTTTACCTAATAATACTTTATTAGTTGGAGCAACAATTGGAATTAATAATTTGCCTTATTATAGTTTTATTCAATTTAAATTAAATGATGAAAATAATGATTTAATTGAAATTTCAAGAAAAAATCAAGTTCATGGATGGACTATTTATGATTTAAAATATGTTGTTATTAATGGACAATATAAAATTGCATCTTCAGGTAGTATGGATTGTAAAATAAAAATATGGAGTTAAGTAATTATTTATTTCTAACAATTATTAGTAATGTCTATTTAAACTAAATAGATAATATATATTTTTTTTTTAAAATAAAATTAAATTATATTTAATGTCACAAGAAAAAAACCAAAAAATTTCATTTAATCCAGAAATTTTTTCAAATAGTGAAGAAGATAAAATAATTTTAACTTTATTAAGAAATGAAAAATATGTTGGTAATTTATATATGATTAAAGAAGAAGTCAAATTTTCTAAAAGTATAAATAAAATATATGCAATAACAAAGGAAAAAAATTTTGGGGTGGTTATAACAAAAATTATAAATGTTTCTTTAGTATCAAATCCAAATTTCAAAAAAAGATTAATTTCAACAGTTAAATTAATAGAAGAGAATTTATTACTTGTTGAAAATTTATGGTTAGAAGAAATAAATAAAGATTTATATAATTTATATATAAGTGAATATACAAAATCAACATACAAAAATGAATTTAATTTATTAACACTTTCATTTTATTTAAATGAAACAAAAGGAGTAGAATATTCAATAAATATAAAATTACTATTAAATATTTTAAAAAAAATACAAATAATTCATACAAAAAAACAAATTGCTCATTTAAATTTAAATCCAAATAACATATATTTCAGTACAAATACATATGAAATTTATTTTGGTCCATCAAAATTATGTGAAAACTCTTTTGAAGATAATTGTAATTTATGGTATATGAGTCCTGAATATTGTTATATTGAAAAGATAATAAATGAAGATTTACCATCAGGAATTTATAATGATATATGGAGTATTGGATGTATTTTATGTGAAATGTTTTTTGTTGTTTGTCCTATTTTTCAAGCTTTTTCTTCAAGAGAAAAAATGAAAAAAATTATAGAAATTTTAGGAATTCCATCTTATAATGATGTTGATTATATGACAAGACAAGAATATTCTATTTTACAAAGTACTGATAATAATTTGAAAAATAAAGTAAGGTTAATTGATTTATTAAATAATAAAAATTCAGAAGAAAATGGTATTGGAAATAATTCAATGAATTCAATTAAAAAGAATATTTTTAATTTAATGAATTTATGTTTATCATATAATAGAAAAAATAGAATTCCAATTAATGATTTAATTAAACAAATAGAAGATATTGATGATAGATATATTAAAGCAAAACCAATGAAAAATGGAATTAAAACAATAATTAATAGAGAAAATTTATTACAAGCCAATGCACCAATTTCAAATGGTACTAATTTTAATTATAGAAAAGATAAGATATCTCCTCAATCAAATTATAATAATAATATTAAAAATAATGTTATTAATAATTATTCTTTAAATAATCATACAAATGAATCATATTTTTCAGGTGATAATAGTTATAGAAGAAATAATAAAAATGAAAATTTTGATAATTATGAATATATTCCTTATCAAAAAATGAATTATCAAAATAATAAAAAAAATAATATTATGAAAAATAAAAATTATGATTTTAATAATATTTCTGATAACATTTATAGTTATTCAAATGCTAGAAATACCACTAATACAACTATTAAAAATATAGATTATGATATTCAAAATATGAACTTGAATAATTCAAACATTTCCAATAATTCTACCTTTCATAAAAGGAAAAATTCAAAAAATAGTAATCCATATAAAACAATAATTAGAAATAATTCAGAATATAATAATAATTATGTGTATAAACAATTCCAGGAAAAAGATTTTTTAAATGATAAAATAAAATTTAATAATAATACTCCTCAAAAAATAAATAATAATAATAATTTATCTTTATTAGAAATTAATTCAAGAATCCAAAAAAAAGATGAGGAAGAATATAATAGATTAAATAATAAATTGGATGATTTGGTGAATTTCATTAATAATATGCAAAATATATAATTTTTAATAATAAAATAAAATTTATTTTTAATATACTTTTAAATTAACTAATCAATTTTTTTTAATTAATTTCAGTGTATCAATATTTTTGTTTTTTTTTAAAATTTACATTTATTAATTTTCCAAAATTTTAATCATTAATTTTTTGGTTTCAATATAATAATTAACTTTTTAGTAAAAAAAGTTGAAATTATAAATTTGAAAATAATAATAAAAACCAAAAGAAACAAAAAAATAATATTTTTTTCAAATTTTATGCTATATCAAAAAATATATTTTTGTTTATTTGTAAAAATATAATCACATTATAATTTGTGTGAATATGATTAAAAAACAATAAGATAATTATACAATTGATTAATTATTTTAATATGCATAAAGAAAATGAAGATAAAGGATATTATTTGTTTGGAAACTCAGATAATTTTCAATATTCAATAAAATATAATAAAACTTATATAGAAAGGATTTCAAATACTTCATCAAATAAAATAAACTCAAAAACAAGGCATAAAATTTCATTAACAGAAGGAAATATTAATAAAAATATTAAAAAATTATCTAAAGGAGCAATTGATTATATAAATTCAAATAGATTATCAAATAAAAGTAATAATAATTCATCAATAAATCATAATATATCAAGAAATAATACAAATAGGATAAAAATACCAATAAATAACACAATTGAAATTAATGACACTATAAATGATTCAATTAATATAATAGATAATTCAAATAATACTTCATTAATTTATAATACATTTACTATAACAAATAAGCAAAAATTTAATAATACACAATTTAATAATTTTTTTTCTGAAATTAATTTAAGTAAAAATTATGCAACTTTATTAAATGCAAATGGATTTGATGATTTGAATTTATTAATTGAACAAACAAAAACCGGAATGGCAATAACAGATAAAATATTAAAAGATATTGGAATTTCATCACCTGGTAAAAGAGCAAAAATTTTAATTCATTTAGAAGAAATATCAAATTTATTTGATTTTCAAATTGAAAAAGACAAAGTTTATTATACAAATGAAAGAAATGAAAATAGTTTATTTAAATTATTATCATCTATTAATTTAGAAAAATATTATAATAATTTTAAAATAAATGATTATACAAGTCCTGAATTATTATTTATTCAAATGAAAAGTAGACAACCAATAACAGATGATATTTTAAGATCTGAAATAGGAATTGAAAAATTAGGTTATCGAATGAGAATTATAAATAAATTAAAAAGTGAAAGTATAAATTATATTCAAAGATTACATAATGGAAATATTAGAAATGGAAAAAGTAATTTAATTTATTTAGAAAGAAAAAATAATAATAATAATAATGAATTTTGCAATATGTGTTGTATTTTTTAAAATAATTTATATTTATATTTATATTTATTTATTATTTTTAATTTTTTAATTTAAGAAACATGTATAAAATTATAATATAAATTACTTTTTATTAAATAATTTTTTTTTATTTATAATTATTTATTATTTCATTGACATTTTTTGATAATTCATTAATATTTTTTCTAATTTTTTCTTCTATTATAAGATTATTTTTTAAAATTTCATCTTCATATGTTTTTATTTTCTCTTCAATTAATTTATTAATATAATTATCAGCAATATAAGTACAAGCTCTTTTAAAAGTAAAATCTTCAATTTTTTTTTCAATATCATTTATCATATTATCTTCACATTTACCAAAAAGTTCTTTCTTTCCTTTATTATTAATAAAATCTTGATCCATATAAGAAGCCATTCCAGTTTTAATTGAAGATAAAATATTTTGTTTTTGTTCTTTATTTTCTTCTTCATTTTTTTTTTCGACATCTTTTTTATATTTTAATGCAACTTCTAAACAAGTATTCATTACAAAATTTTCTAAATATTGATGAAAATGTTTATTTGTAATTTCTTCTATTTTTTTTAAAAACTTAATAATTTCATTTCTTGATTCATTACTATATTTATTTTTATTTTTATCAAATATAATAAATTTACCAATAAAATTAAATAATTGAAAAATTTTACTTGTCATTTCTTTTATTTTAATTCCTGAAGATGATGAAGTAATAAATTTATAAACATTATTTTTTACTTTATTTTCAGTAATTTCATTTAATTCATTTTTAAAATTATTAAAAACTTGATTTTTAATAGAATAAAAAGCAGCAGATTTAACAGCTTTATTAACTTTTTCAAAAGTTAAAATCATTAAATCTTTTATTCCAAATTTTTCAATAAAAATTTTTTCATTTTTAAAATTAATTTCTTTTTCTTTAGAAACAACTTTCAAAATTTCAATATTTCTTTTTTGAATTTTTTCAGATAAAATATTTTTAATTTCTTCAATTTCTTCATCAACATCATCTTCATCAAAAGCTTTAGTATAAACTAAAATAATAGGCATAGTTTCATCATCATAAATATTCATTAATTCAATTAAACAATTTCTTTCTTCAATTTCAAATCTATCACCAGTAACACAATACCATATACAATGAATAAAATTATCAGGATTATTAGTTAATGCTTGTTTATTAATAATATTTTTAACTGATTTAATTAAATCTTCAATTTCATAATTTCCTTTATCAATTCCTTGAGAATCATATAATCTAATTCCTTTTATTTTTATATCATTTTCATATGATTGTGGTTCTCCTAATGTTACTGGAACTCCTTTTCCTGTTTTTGCTCCTTCATTTTTATTTTCATCAAATTGAAGTATTGAGTTTATTAATGTACTTTTTCCTACTCCAGTTGGACCTAATACTAATATATTAAAGTGTTTTAATGTATTTATCATATCTATTTTATTTAAATCATTTTGAAATTTTTCTTTTATTATTTTTGATAATTGTTCATTTTCATATATTGTTTTTACTAAATTGTTTATGTCATTAATATTATAATTTGATGCTATTTCATTTTGGAAATATTCATCTTGGTTTTTTTCTATTTTTTCTTTTACTAAATTTAAGAAATCTTCTTTAATTTTATCAAAATTGTTTTCTATTTCTTTTAAATTGTATTCATTAGATTTTTTAAAATAATGTAATAAACTATTTATTCCTCCGACTATAACGTAATTTCCTAATGATACTCCAATTTTAGAAAAAACTTCCATTTAAATTAATATTAATATAAATAGTTTATTAATTAAATTTAATTTTAAATATGAATCCTCCAAATTCAAATAATTTAAATCATTTTATAAGAATCAATTCTGCAGATAATTTTTCTAATTATTTTAATAGTAAAAAAAGTAATAAAAATATTGAAAACAATAGAACACCTTTAGAATTAAAAATGAATAAAAATATTATTCAAAATGATAATATTAATATTTTAACTGAAAATTTAAAAAAAAATAATAAAAAAGATAACTTATGTAATAATAAAAATAAATTAAATGGAAAAATAATTAATGAAAAAATTCAAAATGAAGAATTAGAGGAAAAATACAATCATAATAATTGTTATCATATGTATAGTCCAGAAAAAGAAATGAAATTAAATTTTCCTAAATTTGATTATATTTGTAAATATAATAAAAAAAAAATTGAAAATTTTAATTATGATATAAATTCAAATTTCTCATATGTAAATAATTATGAAGAAATGCAAAATTTTACATCAATTATTAAGCAGGAAATACCTTTTGATGATTTATAAATAAAATGTTATAATTACATAAATCACAATTAAAATTTATATTATTAATATAATTTTATTCAAAAATGAAAAAAATAAAATCTTTTATTATAATTATTTTTACTTATCAATTAATTATGAAATATAAAGTATTGATATTTTTATATTTTTTAAATATTTTTATAAAATGAAACAGAATAAAAAGGATATGTTTATATCATATGTGAAAAATAAGATAATACCAGGAATTGATTCAAATGAAAAAGAAAAAACTGAAAGTGAAATAAAAGAAGAACCTACTCTCACATTTATAAATAATAATGATATTTTAAATAAATTTATTTTCTTTTTTAATATTCGTGAGCAATTTAAATTAATTAAACTTAATTCTCAAATGAAAAATATAATAATTAAATCAAAATTATTTTCAAAATATTTAAAAATAAGGCAAGAATTAAATGAAGAAATTTCAATATATAAATATGAAAAAAAAATTGCAAATTCAATTGTCTCAATATCAAAAAAGATAAAAAAAACAAAAATGTTTGATATTAACCAACTTTATAATAAAGACCTTGAAGTAAAAAATGATAATAATCTCATTTTAAATTTATCAAATGATGAATTACCAAAAAAAAAGTTTGATTTTGAAAAATTAAAATTTGATGAATTATTTGGAAATAATGGAGATAAAATAAAAAAAATAATAAAGAAATATAAATTAAATCCTTTAGAAGAAAGAATAATTGTAAATGGATTAATTGAAGCAAAATTATTAGATAATAAAGATAAAATAAAAGAATTTATTTTAAATAATGCAAATTTACAAAACGCTATTTCATTTTTTATTCCTGCATTTATTAATTTAAATCAAAATTTATTAGTAAAATTAAATTTATCTTCAAATAATTTTACATTAAAAGATATGAAATATATATCAAATGTAATAAAATTAAATTCTAATTCATTATCTCTTTTTAATATAAGTGATAATAATTTAGAAGATAATTGTTGTAAAATTTTATTTCATTCATTAGTAAATTGTATTAATTTAACAAATTTAAATATAAGTAATAATAAAATTGGTTCTGAAGGATTTTCTTATTTAGAAGATTTTTTTGGTAAATCAGAAAAACTTAATACTTTAGTAGTAAAAAATAATTTAATTGGTTCAAAAGGAATATCATATTTAAATGAATTTTTTATTATAAATCCAAAAGTGTCAATAAGGACTTTAGATATATCGTATAATGGAATTCAATTTGAAGGAATACAAAAACTATGTAATTATATAATAAAAAATAAAAAATTAATTTCTTTATTTATTGGAGGAAACTATATAGGAAAAAAAGGAATAGAATTATTATCAGAAACCCTTATTAAAAATGAAAACATTCCTCTTGCATATCTTTTTTTAGAAAATAATGAATTAAAATATGGCATTGAAGATGTTTCGAATATAATCTCAAATAATAAATTTATTACTTTGGTTGATATAAAAAATAATATATTAAATGATGATGATATTTGTAAATTATTTGAATCTTTAAAAGCAGAATCTAAAATTTTAACTTTAGACTTGTCTTTAAATGTTATTGATACAGATGGAATAAAAGCTATTTATGAATATCTAAAGAAAAATCAAAATTTAAGGCAAATTATTTTAAATAATAATTTTTTAAGTGAAAAATCTTGTGTTGTTATAAAAAAAATGTTAGAAGATTCAAATGTTCATTTAAAAAATTTATCTTTAGAAGGTTGTCAAATTAAATCTTATGCAGTTTTAATTTTTGAAGGATTGAAAAAAAATACAATTCTTGATTCAATTAATTTAGCTGATAATAATATTGGAATATTAAAAGAAAAATTTAGTTTATTATCTCCTTGTTTAAAAGAAAATAAAAATTTAAAAGAACTAAATTTAGATTCAAATGCAATTAATAATGAATGTTTAAAATTAATTTTAGATGGAATTGCAGAGTCAAAATCTTTAAAATTTGTAAGTTTTAGATATAACAAATTTGAAAGAAATATTTTTTATGTTGTATATGATACTTTAGAAAAAAATAAAAATTTAAAAAAATTTGATTTTACAAATTCTGGTTTTTATCCAAATGAATTAGAAGAATTGCAAAATAAAATAAAAGAAAATTCTATTGTTAAAAAAGAAAATCATAAAAATAATTTAATTTATGATGAAGGATTAGATGATGATAAAAAAAATAAAAATACAAGTGATGATATTAATGAAGAAAATGAAAATGAAATAAATGAAGATGTAAGTTCATTATAGAAAAAATGAAACATATAAACTATAAATTATTTAATTATTAATTATTTATTAAAAATATAAAATGTATATAATGATTTTTTATTTAATTTTTAAAAAAGAAAATAAAATGTCATCTGTTTCACGTTATTTTTCAGATAATACATCTTTTTTGAGTTTACAAAGTAAAATAAATAGAATGTCAAAAAGAATAAAAAAAATAAAATTAGAAAATAATAATCTTTTATCAAGAAATTTAAATACAATTGATAATCAAAATAAACCTTCTTCTAATTTAATTAATTTTCAAAAAATGATTAATAATATATTTAATGAAAAAAATAATAAAATAAATACTTTTGAAGAATGTAAAATTAAACCAGCAAATCCTAGGATATTAAAAAAAGAAAATAATAATTTTTTATATGGATATAATCCAAAATCTAAAAATAATAGTAGAAAAATGAATAAAACCCAAGATAATTTTAAAAAAGTTACATATATAAAATATAATAGTTTTAATAATGAAAACAATATTAATTTTATTGATAAAGTTAATTCTTTTTCAAAAGATTTAAAAAGGAATACTTCAATAAATAATGTTATTAATAATAATAATATTATTGATATAATGGGAAATAATATTAAAAATGAATTATGTAATAATATAAAATATTTGCATAAAAAATATAAAAATCCAAAAATTCCTTATACTAGAAGTTTATGTAATTTTGAATTAATAAATGATCCATATATTAAATTAAAAAACTATTATACAAATTATCAAAAAAGAAAAAATAAAAAAATATTAAATTTTAAATAAAATTATTTTTTTAAACATAATAATTCAAAACAAAAAAAAACAATAATTCTTATCAATAAAAACAATTTAAAAAAAATTAATAATAACAAAAATATTATTATTTAATAAAATATGTCTCGTCGTTCCAATCAAAAAAATCAACCTCAAACAAAAACTCAAAAACCAAAATTAGGTCAAGAATTAATAATAGACTCAGAAGATACATATAAAGATTTAGAAAATGTTTTTTATATTCATCCTTCACATTTAAATATGTTAAAATCTTTATCATCAAATCAATTTAACTCAGTTTCAATAAAAAATACAAATGTAGATGATTTAAATGCATATAATTTAATAAATTTATATGGTAAAGTACAAATTGGAACTAATATTGAAATTATTATTTATCAACCTGTTTTAGTTTTACAAATGTATGATGCAAAACAAATTGAAGCAAATGCTTTATATGCTGGATTTTCTGATATTAAAATAAATGAAATTACTTATGTTGATGATAAAACTCAAAGAAAAATGGAAACTTTATCTGTTTCTTTTGTTAAACCTGAAAGAAAAATTCCTAATAGTGAAGAAAATAAAAATAATGATATTAATGAAAGTGGAAAAAATAGTCAAATGGGTTCTAGTAAAAAAGGAACTAGAAATTCAAAAAGAAAATAATATTATTTTTTATTATTTTTATTTAAGAATTGAAGATTTTTTAAAATTTAAAATTTAATTTATAATTATTTAATATTATATTGTATAATTTAAAATTATGTATCAATTGAATTAAATTTGAATTAATTTTTAATATTTTTTTCAAATAAATAATATTTTATATCAACTTAAAATAGAAAAAAGAAATTTAATCAGTTTTCTTAGATTTATTTCTTAATCTTTGATTACATTCAACAGTAATATTTTTCAATTCATTATGTAAATAAATATTTTCATTTTTTAATTTAAATATCATATCTAATAATTCTTTCGGTTCATTTTTAATTTTTTCAATTTCATAAATATCATCTTGACTAAAATCATTTTTATTACTTTCACCATTATCACTAATATCATTTTTAACATGTAATAAAGTAATATTTTCCATTGGTTCAATTTTCTTTTTTAATTCTGCAATTTCATTTTTTAACTCATCATTTATATTTTTTAATAAAAGATTATCATATTCTGCTTTTTCTGCTCTTTGACTCATAATTTCTATTATAGAAAAATCTTTTTCTTCAATTTTAGTTTTTTTTACTTTTACCATACTTGTATATATTTGAAAATCTTTTAATTGATTTTGAATTTCATTATTTTCTTTTGTTAAAGTATAATTTGAATTTGATAATTGATCAATTTGCTTTTTTAAAATTATAATTTGATTTTCATAATATATTTTTTTTGATGTTAATTCTGTTGTTAATTCTTTATTTTTTTTTTCAAGTTCTGAAGTAGATGATGAAATTTTTGTTAATTTTTGAGTTAATTCTTCTATTGTTCTCTCTTTTAATTTTGAATCTCTTTGAAGTTCATTTAAATTTTCAAATTTTTCAAAGTTTTCTTTTTTTATTTTTTTATTTTCGTTTTCTAATTTTGTAATTTTCACTTCATCATCTTTTACTTGAATACTTAATTGAATATTATCATTATTACAAGCTCTATATTTATTTTCTAATTCAGTATATTTTGTTTTTAATTGTTGATTTTCATATCCATATTGTTCATTTCTTTTTATGTCTTGAAGAAATAAATTTATTTTATCTTCATATTCTTTTTTTTGAGTTGAAAGTTGATTATTTAAATCTTCTATATTTTGATCTTTTTCTTTTATTAAATTTTCATAATTTGTCATATCATTATCTAGTGATTCAAATTCTTCTTTTGATAAAACTGTTAATTTATAATATTGTTCAGTTAAATCATTATATTTATTTTCCATTTCTCCTAAAATTGATTTATCAGGAATTTTTAATATAATTTCTTTTATAAATGTATCAAGAGTATTTTTAAATTCTTCTCCCATATATTGAGTAAATAATTATAATAAATTAATTAAATAACAAAATTAAATATTAATTCAATAAAACAACTTTTATATATTATATATAATTATATTCTATTTTTTAAATTAAGTAGAATATTATTAGTATTAGTACATTTTATTGACTAATTAAATTATTTTATAATATCTCTTTATTTTCATTTTTATCAAATTATAATTCAACTTTATCTTAAGGATTTTCATTTTTTTATTTTATATTTGATAAATAATAATTACGAAATTTTTAAATTTTTTCTAAAGTAAAAGGAGAAATATATTTAATATCTTTGTGATTTAAAATTTCAAAACAATATCCAATCTCATTTCCATTAATTTTTTTAAATTTTTCTAAATCACTTGAAATTTCTTGAAAAATATCATTTTTTTCTATTAATAAATAAATTATTTTATCATTGATATTAATAATATAATAAAATTCATTTTCTTTTTTAACAACGATTAAAAAATTTCCAAATAAATCTTTAAAATTATAATTAATTATTGTCATATTTGATATATTAAGAGAATATGTTTTTATTATTTTTTTTACATTTTCTTGAATTTTTTTATAATATAAATCTTCATTTAAAAAATTATCATCTATAAATTCAATTTTTGAATTATTTATTTTAATTTCTTTAACTAGTTTTAATTTGTTGTTATTTTTATAAAAAAATTTTAAACAATTTTTTCCTAAAAACATTAAATGAACATTATTTTTTAATTGTTCCGATAATTTTTTTTTAAAATTAATTTGTTCTTTTTTAATATCTTTAGGTAAAATATATATTAAATGAATTCCTAAAGATTTATAATTGATTAAATATTTTTCAAATTTTTCACTAATATAAAAAAAAAATTTTTCAATATTCAAATTAGTATTAGTAAATTTTTCATCTGATTCAGATATTGTTACTTGAAACATAAGTAAAATAAATTTATTATTAGGCATTAATTTTAATAAACAAAAATCTATTATTCTTGCTATAGAACTTATTTGGTAAATAAATATATTTTTAATATCCAAATCTTTATTGATTTCTTTTATAAGTAATTCCATATCATTTTTTTCAATTTTTGTTAAATATTTTTCGATATCACTTTTAGAATTATAAAATTCAAAAACTGGATCTTTTTGACTATCATTAATAGGAGGAAATAAATAGGAAAAATGTTTAAAAATTGTTTTATATTTTTTATTAAATATAGTTTTTGAATCAATTTGTAATATAACTTCAACAACTTTTTGAAAAATATTCCCTTTTTCAGATTGAGAAAGAGTTTCATAGTATTGAGATTGATAAAGAATAATTATTTCATTTTGAATTATCTCATTTAGTATTATTAATATTAAATTAAATGAAGGTTCAATTGAAATTAATTGTCCATTTTTAAATTTAAGGGTAAAATAATTTAAAGGTAAAAATTTTATTAAATCTAATTTTGAAATATTGAAATTTTTTTGTTCTTTTTTGATATTATAATCTAAGTTTTGATTTTCATTTTCATTATTGTTTATTTCACTGAATAAATTAAGATATTTTAATATATAATAATTTTTATTAATTTTATCGTGATTATAAAAATTATCAATATTCAATTTAATTTCTGTTTTAGTATCCTCAATAAATTCTTCAAATATTTTTAAATTATATGAATTAACTTGTTTTGATTTAGCAAAATCTAAAAATTTTAAAAAATAAAAATGGCAATCCAAATTAAAATATTGAAGCAATAAATCTTTATATAATTTTAATATTTCAAAATCATCAAAAATTTCATTAAACAAAGGATTAAGTGAATGATAATATCCTATATTTACTTTTTTTTCTTTATTATATAAGCATAATTCATTATTATAATCATTACTTACATTTTCAAAACTTTTGTTATTTAATAAATTTACAAAAAATAAATTATCATTTAAAGATTCGAAAGAATTTACAATAAAAAATTCACATTCTTTATAAAGAATCAATATTTCATTTAAATTAATTTTTAAATCTTGATTATAATGATCTAATATTATCAATATTCTAGGCTTAAATGAAAAATTCAATGATTTATCTGGTAAATTAAATTCATGTATAAAACTTAAGAAATTTGATAAAAATAAATGTAATGTTAATTTATTTTCTATTAAAAGATGATATACTTTTTTTAAAATAAAATTAAAATATTTGATTATATGATTAAAACTTTTTTCTATATTTCCAAGATAAGGTTCAAAAAAAGTTAAGGAGTACTTAATAAAGTTTTGAAAAGAATTAAAATCTTTTTTTTTAATAATCAAAATTATTTTTTTTAAATCAATATAAATATAATACATTTTTTCTCTTGACATAAATTTCATAATCATTAAAGAAGTTCCAATTTTTGAAGGGGAATAATAATAAAAAATATTATCATCTTCTTCACTTGGTTCTTGAAAAAAACAATCAATCTTATAATGAATTGTATTATTATTTGATTTATAATATTTTGGAATACACTCTTCTTTTATAAAATTGAAATAAAAATATGGAAAAGGACAAATTAATTTAAAATCTAAAGGATATTTTATCAAAATATCATTTATTTCACTTTCAATAAAATCTTTATAATAATTTATATATATTTGCTTAAAATCATCATTTTTAATGTTTTGATAAATTTGATTGACTTCTTGATTATTTAAAAACTCCTTTATATTTGTTTTATTATCTAAAGTTATTATTTTATTATTACAAATATAATAAGGATTGAGGCATGATGATAATATTTCTGTTAATTCTTCAATAGTTTTTATTTTTTTAGTAATTTCATTTTTTGAAATATTATCTATTATTTTAATTTCTTTTTCAAATGAACGATTTGTTTTTTTTTTTAAAAATTGAATTTTTTCTTTTTCTTTTTGTGTTTCTTTTTCATTTATCATTTATTTGAAATAAAAATATGTTTTTTGTATATATAAAAAAAATAAAAAATAATTTTTTATAAAAATTAGTATTTATATTTTAAATTAAAAACAATATTTTATTAAAGAAAGAATTTAAAAAAAATTTTATTTATTTTTTGTGAATTATACTAATAATATTAGATTTATTTGTTTGATTTATTTATAACGATTCCCTCAATTTTTAAAATTTTAGCATTTAAAAAATAAATGAAATTCATGTATTTCTTTAATTATTCACAATTCAATGAAAAAAGTGTAAATAATTTTTTCAGAATAATTAAAAATTTCATTAAAAAAAATTGATTAATCCAAAATTAATTTTACATTTAATATATATTTAATTCTTTATTATAATTAAAACTTATATTTTCAAAACTTTTTTATTTAATAAATTCATAAATAATATTTATATTAAAAAATGATATAAATAAAAAATGTCAGAAAGATAAATTATTGAATCAACAATAAATAATTCAAGTAATAGCTTAATATAAAAGATTATTCTTGTAATTTAGTAAAAAATATTAAAAGCAATAATATTGATGTTTGTTCTTATAATTAAAAAAATAAAAAAACAATAAATTATAAAAATTTAATTCTCATTCTGAGCTGAATAATATTTTTACAAAATAAATTCCAAAAATTAATATTTTAAATAATTTAGAAAGAATTAAAAATATATACACAACTGGATGAAAGAAATTTTATTATGAGAAATGTATTCTGCAATTTGTGAAAATTTAATTATCCATTTAATATATATAGAATTTTATATAATGAAATTTTAATTTCAAATAAATAGCGAAGATAAATTATTTTGAAATATTATTTATTCTATAATTTTTGATGTTTCTTTTAATGAAATAAAAGAATAATAATTTAAATTTACAGAATTAATCTATTAGAAATAATATGTTAATAAATGGAATTTCAATTAATACTTGAAAAAAGATTAATTTTGTTGGAATTTATATCAATTTATTACAATAGTTTTTGAACTTTATAAATTTATTAAAACTTATTTAAATTATAAAATATAAATTAAATATATATGATAAAATTCTTTTAATTTGATATTCCATAAAAAAATGAAAAATATATATTTATAAATAGTATAAAGTTTAATAAATAAATAATTCATATATCCAAATAATTTATTTAAAAATTAATTTTTTAATAAATATACAAATTAAAAATAATTTTTATTCTAAATGGCAGATTTTGAATTTGAAAACATTGACAATGAAAATAAAAACATTGAACCACAAATTCAAACACAAGAGCCAAATGATGAAAATTTTAGTCCAATTGAAGAATCAAATCATCAAAATTTTATTCCAATGAATGATGAACAACAAAATATAGACTATAATCAAATGGGTTTTTCTTCAAATAATGATATGAATGTAAATATGAATATGATGATGGATACAAATGTTTTAGATGAAGAAGAACAAAAAAGAATAGAACAAAGAGAACAAGAACAATTAGAAAGAAGAAAAAAAATAGAAGAAAAAATTCAATTTGAATTAAAAAAAAAGGAAGAATTAAGACAAAAAGCAGTAGAATATTTAAAAGATTTTGAAAATAAAAGAATTGAAGAAATTGAAAAAAGAAAAAATCAAAATTTAAAAAAAGAACAAGAGAATTTGGAAAATAAAAAATTATTAAAAGAAGGAAAATTAAATCCATGGGAAAGTGTAATTGAAAATATTGCTATGAAAGATTCTGAATATAAAGGAAGTAGAGATGTAAAAAGAATGAGAGAAGTTATTATTAATAGAAAAAATGACATTAAAGAAAATGGGGATAAAATATAATTATTATATTTAATAAGTGTTTAATAAACAAATAAGTACATTAAAAAACAACAAATGTCTATTTTTATTATTTAAATTTTTTTTGATATTTATTTTTTTAATTTGGAGATTTGAATTAAACTAAAAAATATTTATTTAAATAATTATTTTATTTTATTAAATAATATATTCAATTTGATAAAAAAATGTTAAAAACATATACTAAAAATGGTTTTATCTTTTTTATTGTATTAATTTTTTTCCCTAACATAAAAAGTGGTATTACAGAAAAAGAAATAAATAGAATATGTGAAGTTGGTGATTTTTCATCTTATTCTAGAAAAACTGATTATTTAACTTTGAGACAATATTTTGAAGATCAAATAAAATCAAATTCAACTTCAAAAGAATATTTTATTTCATTTTTAACTACAGGTTCATATACAAAAAAAATAACTAAATTAATAAAGTATATAATTCCTACTATAATAATGTTTGGATTAGCAATAACAACTTTTATTACTTATTTAATTTTTTTATGTTTATGGTCAAATAATTCATGCTTATTTCATGATTTTAAAAACAAAGATAGAATAAGAAGACAAACACATTGTAAATATTGTGGTTATTTTACAACATTTTTTTTACTTTTAATTTCACTTGTTTTATGTATATTTTCAATTTTATTTATAATTAAATTAAGAAAAATAACAAATACATCATTATGTAGTTTATATCAATTCACTGAACATTCGCTTAATGGAATATCAGTAAAAGAAGAAAATAATACTTATCCTATATTTTCAGGTTATTATACAATGGTTGAAATATTAACAAATACATCAAATTCAATTTCTTCACTTATCAATTCATTTTCTTCTTTATTTCCAAAATATTCTGATATTGTATCTTTAGATAATGAAATTATTTCGAAAATACAAGAATATTCAGATACATATATGGCTGTTCAAATTGATAGTCCTCATCCATATCAACAAGATTCTAGATTAACTTTAACTTATCAAAATTTATATGGTCCTTATACTGATCCTATTACAATGTTAGGTGATTTTTATTTAAATTATACTGAAAATATGCATTTATGTGTTCAATATTTAAAGAATATACATACTGATTTAAATAATATTATTAATTATAAAAATTCAATTACAAATGATATTACATCTGCTAATAGTAAAATTGAATTATTAGATGATTTATATAGTATTATTTTTAATGTTATTAATAAAAATTATGGTAAGATAAAAGATTCTATTTCAAATTTTTTAAAAATATTTTCTTTTATTGTATTAGGTTTAATTATTTTTGAATCTTTTATAATGATTATATTTTTAACTTGTTTTGTTTGTATTAAAGAACCTACAACTTGTAATTATTATTTTAGAATTGCATATATTATATTTTGGAATTTTTTATTTATATTAATAACATTATTATTCATATTATCAGGTTTTATCTTTTTTTTCTATACAGTGAATCGTGGAATAGTTCCCACATTAAATTACATGTATTCAGAAGAATATATGGGAGATAAGACAAATAAAAATAATATTTTCCTAGAAACAATTACAAAAAATACCCATTTACCATCATATTTTCAAAATTGTTTAAATTCAGAAGAAAAAATTAAATCAAACATAGCATATAATTTCAATTTTCAAACATCAAATTTAAATTATTTAAATTCATTATATCAAGATTATAAAAATTTCTATATATATTATTCAAATATAGAAAAAGATATTGAAAATTTAGAAAAATTAAAAGAATATAATGAAATATTAACTAAATACATTGAAGACATGTCACTATCAACAACATCAAAACTTCATGGTGAAAAAGATGTATCAAATGTTATAAAATTATTAAATCAATATACAGATGTATCATATGAAGGATCAAAACAAATTCAATGTGTGACACAAACAAAAGATCGTTGGGTTACAAATAAAAAAAATTGTCCATCTGGTTATACATATTTAAGTACTGAAAATCAACTTTCTGAAGGAGGATTTTATTGTTTAGTTATTAATGAATGGACTACTAGTGAACATACTTTAAGATATACTGGTGCTTGTAAAACATATAATAATGAAAATACTGATTATTTATCTACTCAATATTTTCTTTTTTTAAAAAGATTTTATGATAATAATAAAAATTTACTTAATAATATTATTAATGGAAATAATTATTTATATGATAGTTTCAGTCAACTTATAAATTATGTTAAAATTGAATTTAAAAATGATGATATTATCTTAAAAGATTTTTTAAAAGGATATATTAAATATAATGGATTAGAAGATTTAAGTGCAAGTATATTTGATATGTTTGATTGTTCTATTTTAAGATATGATTTAATTGATTTTTATGATTTGGCTAAAAATCATTTTGAAAAAAAAATTTTTATTATTATTATTTGTGTTACTTTTTCTAGTATTTTATTATATATTTCCCAATATTTTGGAATTAGATTAATGTATGTTTTTAATAAAGATTATAAAATCAAAGAAGAAGAAGATGAAGCTGCTGCTGAAGAAAGTGAAAGTGATAATGATGATGAGATAGAAACTGCAATAAAAAATAATAATGATAAAAAGAAAAACAAATATACAAAAGAAAAATTAAATACTAAAAATTCAGATGGAGTTCTTTTATTAACTCAAAATTGGAATGATCCAAATAAGACTTATGATTTAAATAAAATACCAAATGAAAATACTTTAGGAAATGAAAATGAAATAAATAATAATGATAATAATTTTAATGATATTTCTGAAAATGAAAATGAAAAATCTTCAAAAAGTGAAGTTATAAATTATGGAGCAGATAATTATGAAAATCAAAATTTAATGGATTCTTTTAAAGGAAAAAATAATAGTTTTTCTAATAATAATTATATTAATAATGGTAATGTTAGGAATATATATTCTTCAGATCCTTCTTTATCTTTAAGAAATACAATGAAAAAAAAAACTAATTCAATTCAAGAAAATAAAAATGATGATGAAGATAATGATAATGATGACGAATTGTAATTATTTTAAAACTTTATAATTATAATTTTATATTTATTTTTAAAATATATATATTAATTATTTTTTTCTATAAAATTATTAATTATTTTTATTTTATTTTTTTCAATCAATTATAATATTTATGAATACTTTTAACTAATTTATTATATTTGATGATCTTGTACTATTATCTGATATATATTCATAAACATCACTTAATTCATTTGCTCTTTTTTTTTTTGGGAGTAAAATAAAAAGCTTATATAATATAATGCCTAATATAATTATAATAAATCCAAAAATTATAGATAAATAAAATAAAAAAGGAAATTTTGAATTAGGATTTATAATTTTTTGTTCATCTTCTATATTTGTATAAAAACCAATTATTTTTTTATCAAAATCATATACTAATTGATATTTTTTTAAAAAAAGACTGCCAATTTCCCAATATTTTCTAGATTGTAAATCAAAAATAATTAAAAAAAGATATGTATTTTCATCTTTAATAAATAAATCATTTGAATCTAATATAAATGTGTAATTTAAAAATTTGTTGGTAAATTTAATTGATGGAAATTCTTTAATATTAAATGAACTATCACAAGTAAAATAAATTTGATTTTCTGTATTATTTTTATATGTATTTTTTTTACATGTATTATTAAATTCTTTAAAATATTCATCAAAAACCCCTAAATAATCTTTCGTAACAATTATAGTATTAATATCTAAAACAAATCTTATATTTTTATTTTTTTCAAAACTTATATTATTCCAAATTATTGAATCAAATTCAATGATCCAATATGGACTTTCATAATAAAATATTTTTATATTAGTATTTTGAAAATATTTAATCATATATTTTGTATCATATTCATGTGGATAATTTCCTATTATTAAGTATCCTTCATTATTATTTTTTTTATCAAATTTAATTGTAAAACAATTATTCTCAATCAAATTATTTTCTTTTAAATAAAATATTAAACTTTGATTCCTTACTAATGGAGTATCTTGAAATTTTAATCCAATAATTCCATTTGGAAAATTTTTATTTTTATTAATATCAGTAGCTAAAATAAAATTGAAATTATCATAAATAATATCATTTTGAGAATAATCTTTTAAATAAATTGTATCAACAGAATAAGATCCAGAATTAAATATTTCACTACTAAATATCCAAACAAATTTATCTTTTAAATAAAATGTTTTTGAATTAGTTTCATTATATATTCCATTTAATTTAGTTCCTCTTAATGCACATGGTGAATAATTAAATGTTAATTTTAAAGGAATAGAAATTTTTGGAGTTCCTATATTTATATTTGTATATAGTTCATTTTCTCTATGATAAAGGAAAAAATTAATATTTTTATCATATGATGATTTTTTTGAAAATTGAAAAACTATTTGAGATTGTATTGAAGTCAGTAAAAAACCAAAAATTAATTCAATTATTTTCATTATTTTTGTTGAGATTTTATATTTTAAAATTAAATTTTTTTTTAAAATAAATAAATATTATAAATTAAATTATAAATTTTTTTCTCTTTATTGTTGAATATATAAATTTAAATAATTAAAAAACAAAAAAAATTATTTAACTCCATATTTAAATTATTTAATATAATATATAAGATATAAGTAAAAAAAATGTCATTAGAAAGTTTATCAAATATAATGGAAAATTCATTAGAAGAAATATGTAAATTAAATTTTAATAAATAATAGATACAAATCACTTATATGAAAATACAAATGCAGAAAGTATAAATAACTATAGTCTAACATTCAGATTAAATTCTAGTAGGAATGAATATATTCAATTTCATTCTACAAATGATTTTAATTTAAGTCAACCTTCTTTTTTATATTTTAATTTGAATAATAATTTAGAATCAAATTTTGAAGATGAAGATGAAGAAAATGATAATTTTAATTATGAATATCAAATGCAATTAGGTACAAATATTGATGAAGTTTATGATAATTTAGGTTATATATTTAATATTGAAAAGTAAAAAAATAAAATATTAATTTTAATTTTTAATGATTAAATAGGGAAAAAATAAAAACAGAAAAGGAAAAAATAAAACAAATTAAAGAAAATTTTAATTTATTTAAAAAAGAATATTATAAGCAATATAAAAAAAAAAAAGAAGAATTAACAAATTTTATTGAACCAAATAATAAAAAAAAGTTAAAAATACAAATAGAAAAAAATAAAAATAAATTTATAAGAATAGATGTAGGAGGGACAATACAAATAATGTCAAAAGAAACATTGTTAAAATTTCCTAATTCAGTATTGGGTGCATGTTTTAATAATCATATAAAATTACCAAAAAGAAAAGGAAATATTTTTATTGATAGAGATCCAAAAATATTTTCATTAATGTGTTATTATATTTCAAGTTTGACATTACCAAATTTTTCAAATTTAATAGAAGAACAAGATTTTTATGACGAATTATTATTTTGGAAAATTCCAATAAAACAATCAGAAACTCAATTTAAATTTAATAATAATTGGTGTTCTTCATATTTAATATTAGATAAAACAAATACAAAATTAGAAAAAAATTGTAAAGAACATGGAATTGTTTTTTTAGAACCAACAATGAATATATTTAATTCATATTTAGAATTTAAAATTGAAGTATTATTAGCATCAAAAAGTAAAAATCATTTATATATTGGATTAGTTGATGAAAGTAAATATAAAAAAAGTTATTTACAATCTAATTTTTGGAAAGATTGTCCTTGTTCTTTTTATTGGGATGCTTGGAATGGAATATTAATTAAAACTGATGAAAAAGGAAATCAAATATTAACTAAAAGTGGTTATGGATGTGATTTTGGAGAAAAAATTATTAAATATGGTATAAAATATAATCAAATAAATAGAACTTTAAGTTTTTATAGAAATGATGTTGATTTAGGTATTGCTTTTCATAATGTTCAACCAAATTTAACTCCTGCTATTGATATTTGGTTTGAACATGGGAAAATTAGTATTTTACAAAATAAGGAACCTAATATTAAAGTTTATTTATAATGCTAATTTTTTTGAATATAATAATAATATTTTTAAAATAATAAAAAGTTTAATTTAGTTTATATTAGATAAATTATTGTCAAAATATCTATTAAAATATTTTCAATGATGTTAAAAATAGTATTTTATTTTAAAATTTTTATATGTATTATTAATAAAAAAGTTTCAATTTAATAATAAAGAAAAAGTAAAAAAAAGAGGAAAAATATAATAATTAAAAAAAGTATTTATTATTGGTTGAAGTTTAATATATGATATTAATAATATTCTTTTTTTTTAACTCTATAATGATTATATAATTAAATATAACTCCAAATGATAATCAAAAATTCTATCTTTTAATAAAATACAATTTATTTTCAAACCCTTCAAAATTAGATTTAATAATAACAAATAAAATAAAAATTAGAGAATATTTTTTTAAATTTTTAAATTCTTTTTAAAAGGAAGAATTATTTATATTTTAATATTTTTATGTAAACTATTTATAGTATATTACAAATAATACATCTTTCAATAATGGAAATAATATAAATAATAAAATTAATTTTAAT